>Ga0208783_10001457_pt1 | contig 14014 bp, 15 predicted proteins | sample DEB19_08_DNA_2_FD_184529 | JGI IMG/M metagenome (GOLD analysis project Ga0208783, IMG submission 184529) | Aqueous microbial communities from the Delaware River and Bay under freshwater to marine salinity gradient to study organic matter... | ecosystem: Environmental > Aquatic > Marine >... | reverse complement strand
CGGCGATCTTCGCGACCCGCAGCCCGTCGGAACCCTCCCCGACGAGGACCTGCACGGCGACATCGAGTGAGCGCGCGCCGGGTCGCGTCCGGCGCGCGAGCCGCGTAGCATCGCCGCGTGAGCCCGCGCCGGGGGACGACGACGTCGAGTTTCGGCGTCGGACGCCGCGAGAGCCACGACGCCTCGGCGTTCTACCGCCGCTTCGCTCCGCCCGAACTCAGCGGCGACGACACCGTGGTGCCACCGCTCCCGATCGCCGAGCCGTTCGTGCTCGGCGACGCGCGCCGCATGGATTCCGTAACCGACGGCTCGGTCGCGCTCGTCGTCACCTCACCGCCCTACTTCGCGGGCAAGCAGTACGAGGAGGAGCTCGGCCGCGACGGCATCCCCGGGTCGTACGCCGAGTACCTCGGACTCCTCACCGATGTGTTCGCCGATTGCGTACGCGCGCTCGAGCCGGGCGGACGCATCGCCGTCAACGTCGCCAACCTCGGCCGCAAGCCGTACCGGAGCCTGGCCGCCGACGTCATCGGGATCCTCCAGGACGACCTGCACCTCCTCCTGCGCGGCGAGATCGTCTGGCGCAAGGGTGAAGGGGCGGCCGGAAACTGCGCCTGGGGTTCGTACCGCAGCCCCGGCAACCCGGTCCTGCGCGACACGACCGAGCGGATCATCGTCGCGGGCAAGGGGCGCTTCGACCGGGCGCAACCCCGGCAGGCCCGGGCCCGGGCCGGTCTCCCCGATCGGGCGACGGTCTCGGCCGACGAGTTCATGGCCGCCACCCTCGACGTCTGGGACATCCCGCCCGAGAGCGCACGGCGGGTCGCCCACCCGGCCCCGTTCCCCGTCGAGCTCCCGGCCCGGCTCATCGAGCTCTACACCTACGCCGACGACCTCGTCCTCGATCCGTTCATGGGGTCGGGGTCCACGCTCGTCGCCGCAGCCCGACTCGGGCGCCGGTACGTCGGATACGACCTCGATCCCGACTACGTGGACATCGCGCGCGAACGCGTGCGTACCGAGGGAAACGCCCCGGCTCCCCTCCCCGGCGAGGGGACCCTCCTCGACGTCGCCGAGACCCTGTTGGTGACAGCCGGGTTCCGCGACCCCCGGCGCAACGTCAAGGTCCGCGGGGCCGGCGTCGTCGTCGGCCTCGCCGCGACCGACACGGGCGGAGCCGAGTGGTGGTTCGACCTCTCGGGTGCGTTCACCCGGGTGCGCACGGGTCTGTTCCGCACCGACGCCGCGTGGCGGGCCGTCGGTCGGGCGCACGCGCTGGCCGCCGTCGCCGGGCCGCGCACGCGCGTGGCGTTGCTGAGTTCGCACCTGCCCCGAACGGGGAGCGAGGCCGACCTCGCGCTGCGCAATGCGCCGTCGATCGTCGCCGCCGTGATCGACCTCGGCGCGCCCGACACCGCCGACCGCCTGGCCGACCTCGCCCGATCCGAGCCGACCCGGGTCAGTGGGCGGGGAGGTCGTCGGAAGGCGTAGCGGGCGGGTCGTTCATCTCGGCCGCGGCATTCGCGATGCGGTCGCGCACCCAGGCCAGACCACCGCCGCCCGCCATCGCCTGCTCCCACCCGCTCATGACGGCCGCAATGGCGTCCCGGCCGTCGACGACACCCAGGATCGAGATGACGAGCTCGTCGACGTCGACCCGGCCCGGGTGCATTCCGCCCAGCCCGTCGGCCGAGTAGGCCTCGACCGGCTCGGCCATCGCGTACACCTCACCCGTCGCCTCTACCCACGACACGACGCTGCGGCCGGCCTCGTCGACCCAGTCGCGGCCGAACTCCAACTCCTCGGAATGCCGCCGCGTCGGGTTCTCGTCGTAGAACTGTTCGAGGTCCACACAGCACTATTACCGCGTCGCGGGCCGCTCCGCACACCCGACCCGCGTCGGGCGCGGACCGCCCGATGGGCAGAATGGGGCCATGAGCGCATGGGAGCCCCCGGACGAGGTGCCGCAATCGGCCACCGGGACCACCCCGCGTCCGATGCCGCCGGGGCCCTCGGTGTCCGGAGGGCCCACCGTTCCCGTGTCGCCGGGAGAACAGTGGTCACGGCCGACGATGCCGAGTTCCCCACCGGCCCGCCCGCTCGGACGCGCGGTCGTATTCGGCGTGCTCGCAGCGATGATCCTGGCCGGAATCGGTGGCTACACGGTCACCACCGCGGTGCGTGACGACGGCGACGCCCGTTCGCAGCCGTCGGTCGTCGCGCCGACCGGACCCGACCGCAGCTCATCCGACCCCGACGCCGCTCGTCTGCGTCGGCTCGGAGTCCAACAGCAGGACGTGGGGGTCGAGCGCGCGGTCGTCATCATCCCCGAGGGAACCGATCACGTCACCGGAACCACGCTGGACCTCTGCGACGCCGAATACCCGAGCGAGAGCCTGCGCACCGCCCGCCTCCAGGTCGCCCAGATCGATCGCAACGAGGAGATCGACCTCAGTACCGAGGCGGTCCTCTACCGAAATCCGGCAGCGCTCGACCAGGCCTTCGCCGAGCTCCGGCGGGCCCGAGCCGAGTGCACGACGATCGACTACCTGCCTGCCCCCGACGGAGACTGGGCCGACGCGAACGGGGTCGAGCGGCTGGCCTACGAATTCGAAACCGAGTCTCCGACGACCGGCGAGCGCACCGTGGCCGCCTCGGTCTACCTACGCCGGGGCCGAGTGCTCCTCGGCATCTACATCCCCGACGCGCGCAGGGCCCAACCCGCCGTGGCCGGCCGCACGACGGTCCGGGGCATCGTCGAACTCATGCAGGAACGCCTCGCCGCGCTGCCCGCCGAGGTCGTGAACCGCGGCGGTTGAACCGGGGTTCGGTCAGGCTCGCAACCGAGTGCGCTTCAACTGGCGCCGCTCGCGTTCGCTGTGACCGCCCCACACTCCGCAGAGGGGATCCCACTGGAGCGCATACTCCAGGCAATCGTCCCGCACGGGGCAGCGCGCGCAGATCGCCTTCGCCGCAGCCGTCGACTCACCCCGGGCGGGGAAGAAGTCGACGACCCCCGAGTGCTCGATGCACGCGGCGTCCTGCCACCAACCGCGCGCGGGGCCGTCCGTGACCGCCGCCCTCGCTCCCGATCCCGTCTGCACCCCCCGACGCTCGCACGCCGGGCCTGTGGATCGGAAGATGCACAACCGTGTGGATTACCTGTGGACGGAACTCACGCCGTCCACAGGTATCCACAGGACGAGTCGAGAACGTCTACCAGTCGCGGGCGGCGTGGCCGCCGAGTAGCGACGACACCAGGATCCCGAGGGGCAGGGTACCGAGGTACCCGGGCCCGGGATCCATGACGTTGCCGAGGAACAGCATGAGGAGCCAGGTCGCCGGGAACGTCGCCACGACGAACACGGCGAGCACGATGAGCAGCGTCTTCACGGAACACCTCCGATGGTCAGGTGACGGTCATTGTGCGCCCGCCGCGATCGCATCGGGTGGATGCTCAGGTGCCCGCCGCGATCTCCTCGCGCATCTGCTCGAGCACCCGGGCGAGGAGGCGCGAGACGTGCATCTGGCTGATTCCCACGACCCGGGCGATCTCCGACTGGGTCCGCTCCTCGAAGAAACGGAGCTCGACGATCCGCCGTTCGCGCTCCGGGAGCGACCCGAGCGCCCGCTCGAGCAGAACCCGGTGCTCGGCCAACTCGAAACCCGGATCGTCGACCCGGAGTCGGCCGTCGGCGTCGCCCATCGCGCCATCGTCGGGGGACCGATCGATCGTCTCGCCCCGATAGGCCCGGGCCACGTCCATGGCCTCGAGCACCTCGTCCTCGCTGACTCCGAGTTCGGCCGCGACCTCCGCGATGGACGGTGACCGCCCGAGACGCTGCGCGCAGTCGTTCATCGCGTTGCCCAGCCGGAGGTGGAGCTCCTGAGCGCGACGGGGCACGCGAACGGCCCAGGTCTTGTCGCGGAAGTGCCGCTTCAGTTCACCGTTCACGGTGGCGCTCGCGAAGGTCGAGAACTCCAGGTTGCGCTCGGGGTCGAACCGCTCGACCGCCTTCAACACTCCCAGGCACGCGACCTGGATGAGGTCGTCGAGCGGCTCGCCCCGGTTGGCGTAGCGGCGGGCGAGATAGCAAGCGAGGGGCCGGTGGGCCTCGGCGAGCTCGTTGCGGATCCGGCGATCACCCGTGCGCCGGTACTCGACGAATCGCGCCCGCATCCGCTCCCGATCCCGCTCCGTACGCACCATCTCAACACGGCTTCCGGTGCACAGTGCACGAGAAGGTGATGCAGCCCTCGGCCGCCTCGAGGGTGAAGCGACCGGCAACCGCGCGCACGACCTGTTCGGCAATGGACTCCAGGACCACGGGACCGTCGCCGGGCGCCGTGCCCGTGATCGCGAGCCGGTCGGGGCCGGGTCGGAAGGTCACGACGACGGTGGCCCCGGGCGTGGCCCCACCGATGAGGGCGCCGACGAGTTCGTCGACCGCGATCCGCAGGTCCTCGATCCGGGCGACATCGAATCCGCCCACCGCACCCACCGCCGAGGCGGTCAGACGGGCGACTCGCAGGTACGCGGGATCGGCCGGAACCTCCAACCGCGTCGCTTCCGGTCGCTGCTCGTCCATATCCACCCCCCGGCGCGCCGTGCGCGCCTCACTAATCCGCCCCGTCAGCACGGGACCGTCCTACCCCGAAGGGGCCTGATGGGAAACCGGGCCGATCAGCCCAGTCGGAGGGTCTCGAGCGGCTCCAACCGGGCGGCCCGCCAACTCGGGTAGATGCCGGCGGCGACCGACACCAGCATCGCCAGGAGGATCCCCGCCGGGGGCAACCACTGGGCGAGGGTGAAGACCCAGCCCGCGATCCACACCGCCACGAGGATCGCGAGCGAGCCGAGCAACACCCCGAGGATCCCCCCGAAGAGGCCTACGGCCAGCGCCTCGAGCAGGAACTGGCCGGCGATGATGCGTCGGGTATGGCCGAGGGCCCGACGGATACCGATCTCGGTGGATCGTTGGATCACCGAGATCGACATCACGTTGGCGATGCCGATACCGCCCACGATGATCGCCAGCAATCCCATGGCTACGACGATCAACTGGAGTTGCCGGTCGCTCTGAGCGGCCAGCTCGAGCGCCTCCGACTTGATCTCGGTCGCGACCTCCTTGGAACCCCCGAGGGAGATCGCCGTACGCAAGGCATCGGCGCTCTCACGCTCGGTTCCCTTCTCGGTGCGCACGTACAACTTCGAGGGCGCGACGTCGCTCGAGAGGAAGTCCTCCTCGGCGGTCGAGAACGGGATGAACGCCGCGTTGTCGAGCGTGGCATCGAGCTCGACGTTGGCCAGAATGCCGACCACGCCGTAGCGCTTGCCCTCCAATTCGATCGTGCGGATCTCACCGGGCAGATACCCGAACTCCTTGGCCAGACCCTGGCCGACCACGACCGCGCGGACCGCATTCTCCTCGTCGAACTCGTTGAGCCAGCGACCGCTCAGTACCGGGACCTCCAGGGTCTCGGGGAGCGCCGAATCGGCCGCGACCACCGGGATCGGAGTGGTCTCGTAGGTCTCCCCGGCCTCGTCGTAGGGCGCCACGGCGATATCGGCGAGCTCGACGACCGACGACACGCCGGTGACGGTCCGCACGGTGCGGGCCCGCGCCACCGAATCCTCGGGAAGCGTGGGTCGGTCGTCGCTCCCGACTCCGAAGCTGCTGCCCGCCGAGGCCACCACCAGGTTGGTGCCCAGTCGGGCAACCTTGCGCTTGAGGTCACCCTTCGCGCTGTCGGTGAGCCCGACCGCGGCGACGATGGCGGCCACACCGATGGTCGGGCCGAGCAGCAGCAGCACGGTGCGCACCTTGCGGGCGAACAGCCCGCCGATCGCGACGCCGAAGAGGTCACGGAACTTACTCATCGACCGGCTGCACTTTCCGCGAGGCGCTCGTCGGCGACGATCTGGCCGTCTCGCATCGAAACGCGCCGAGCCGCCCGGGCCGCGATTCCCTGGTCGTGGGTGACGATCACGACCGCCCGCTCCGCTGAGGGCAGGCCCTCGAAGATCTCCATGACGGCCTCCGCGTTACGAGTGTCGAGCGCTCCGGTCGGCTCGTCGGCGAGCAGCATGAGCGGGTCGGTGACGAGTGCCCGCGCCAGAGCGACGCGCTGCTGCTCCCCTCCCGACAACTGCACGGGACGGTGATCGGCCCGGCGGCCGAGACCGACCCGCTCCAGCGCCGCCATCGACCGCTCCCGCCGTTCCGCCGCCGGAATGTCGCGGTAGAGCAGCGCGGTCTCGACGTTGCCGAGGGCCGTGAGGTAGGGAATGAGGTGGAACTGCTGAAAGACGAATCCGATCGAGTGACCCCGAACCTGAGTGCGCCCCGCGTCGTCCATTTCGGTCACGTCCTTGCCCGCGACCCGCACCTTGCCCGACGAGGGCAGGTCGAGACAGCCGAGGAGACCGAGCATGGTCGACTTCCCCGAACCCGAGGGACCGACGATCGACATGAAGTCGCCGCCGTGGATCTGCAGAGAGACCTCACGGAGCGCGTAGACCTTGACCTCGTCGCCGTAGGTCCGCGAGACGTTCTCGAGTTCGAGGAACGGTTCGCCCTCGGTCACGACTCTGCCGACCCGCTCGTCTCGACCGAGACGATGACGAGCTCGCCCGGCTTCAGACCCTCGGTGATCTCGACGTAGTCGTCGTCGATCAGGCCGACCGTCACCTCGCGGCGCGTGATCCGGCCCGAATCGTCGATAACCCGGACCTCACGCTTGCCGCCCCGCTCCAACACGGCCGCGACCGGCACCGCGACCACGTTCGCCTTGCGGGCGAGGGTCACGTCGATCGAGACAGATGCGCCGTCCACTCCCGTGGGCTCGTCCTGGACCTCTACTACGCCCTCGTAGGTTTGCGACTTGTCGTCGGCGACGGTGACGGTGTCGTCGAGTTGCGTGATGATTCCGGGCACCGCCTCCTGGCCGCTCGACTCGAGGTCGACGATAACCTCCTGACCGATCTTCAGCTCGGCCCGATCACTCGCGCTCACCTCGAGTTTCACGGTGAAACGGGGCTCGGTGAGGGTGAGCACCACCCCTCCCTGCAGCACGAACTCGCCCACGTCGACCTCGACCGTCCCGATACGAGCGGGCCAATCGGCGACGATCATGTCGCTCGGGAGGAAGATCACGTCGTCGGCGATCGTCTTGATCAGCACCGACACGCTCGACGAGCCCGCGGGCATGATCGCCGTGCCCGAGAGGACCTCGTAGTCCTGGCCGGGGTTCGCGTTCCCGCCGAGTTGGTAGTTGATCGAGGTGTCCTTCGTGACCGGCGAATCGGCGACGATCGTGAACGCCACCGCTCCGCCCTCACCCACGAAACCGCCGCCCTGCAGGGTGAGTTCGGGCACGTTGCCCGACTCGATGCGGACCGTCGAGGACGACGGCGAACCGACCCGGTAGGCGGCCCGAGGAACGATCCTGAGGGACACGGTCTCGTCGGACTCGACCTTCTGGTCCTGGCGCGGAGCCAAGTTGACGTTGACCGTCTTGTTGCCGGCCGTGAGGGTGACCTCGTCGTCGATCTCCTGGTAGTCGACGTCGGGCGTGGCCGATCCACTCGCCGCGAGCCCGATGTCGAGGTTGTCGCCCAGTTCGTAGTTCGACTCGATGACGAAGGTCGCATTGCCGTTTTCGCTCACGACATCGGTCGCCGAGCGGATCGTGAGCGTGGGCTTCACGCCCACGTTGTCGGCCATGATCGTCGCCGTAACCGAGTTACGGGGACCGACGAAGTAGGTCGTGTCGTTGGAGAACTGATCGGTGAGCGCCACCGTGATGTCTTCGTCGCTCTCGAGCACGTCGTCGACGAAGACCTTCGTCGAGATCTTGTGCTCGGTTGCGCCCTTGGGGAACACGAAGTTCGTTTCGATCGTCTTGTAGTCACCGTTGTCGGAGTTGTCGCCACCGCCTGCGTCGCCGCTCGTATTCAGGTCGACGGTGAGGTTCGAAGCCGGTGCCGGGGTCGCCGTGAACGTGAGGGTCAGCGTCTGACCTTCCTTCACCTTGCTCGGTGCGATCGACTCGATATTGATCTCGGGCTTCTCGGGGGTCGGGCTCGCCATCGGCCTCGCCGCAGCCAGGGTCGCGTCGGCACCGCCCGAGCGGGCCGACGCAGGAACGGTCGGGCCGACCGTGAAGCCGATCGAGTTCTGGGCGCCGATCTCGTAGCCGGAGCCGTTGGGCTGGAGCGACACGGTGATGCTCTCGTCGCCCTCGGGATTCGCGCCCGGGTAGTCGTGGGTGACCTGCCAGGCGCCGAGGGCCGACCGGGTCTCCTCGGTGAAGAGACTGTCGACCGGCCCGGGGGAGAAGCCGCTGCCCCGGAGAATCCGCTCCAACTGGAGCACATCGGGCCCGACCGACCCGACGTCGAGGGGCCGGTAGAACGAGAACTCGCCGGGAACCGCCACCGCAGCCCGGCCGTCGAGGGAGAAGATCGACGCGCCCTCCACCACCTCCTCGCCGTCGTCGACGAACACGTCGCTCACCCGGCCGTCGACGGGCGAGTTGATCTTGCGGATCTCCTCGCGCTCGAGCACCCCGCCCACGGTGAGGATGTCGTCGAGGGTCCGGCGCTCGACGGGCCGGGGCACGATGACCGTCTCCTTCGCGCCGCTTTCGCCGCCGCGGGTGGCGACCACGGCCACGATCCCGCCGACCACGGCGACGGCCGCGACGGCCGCGATGATCTTGCGCTTGGTGCTCATGGGTTCCGATTCGTCCCTTGCTCGGCGTTCGCTACTTCGACCAGTCGCTGCCGTCGAAGCCCGATTCGGCGGCGCACTGGTTGACGTCCCGCTCGTCGATCGACCCGTTGGGCCCGAAGAACTTCACGGGTTCGATGAGACCGATCTCGCTCGTGCGGGTGGTCACGGTCCAGCCCCGCTTCTCGAGGCAGGGCTGGAGCTTCTTGAAACTCTCGTTGCGCTCCTTCACCTGATCCGGGGTCAAACTGCCCCGCACGCTCTGGAGTTCCTTCAGGATGTCGAGGATCTTGGTTCGGGCCGCGCACTTGCCCAGGAGCTTCACGTAGTCGGGGTCCTTGAAGGCCGGGTTGCTCCGATCGAGGAGGTCACCGCGGATCGTCTCGCCGGCGTCCTCGACGCAGCGCCGGAACTTGCCGAAGGCCTCGAAGAGGCGTTGCTCGACCGGGCGGTCGTCGGCGTTCTGGGGGATGGTCTCGCCCGGGCCCGCGGCGCCGGCCTCCTTCCCGTCGGAGGCGTCCGCCCGCATGGCCTTGACCTCGGCCGGGCTCAGCACCTGCACGTCGTCGGCGCCGCGGATGACCGTGCGATCGCTCGCGGCCGCGCAGCCCCCGAGCAGCCCCGCCGCGACCACCAGGACGGCGGCGGTAGCGATACGTCGCGACCGACCGGACCTTCCGCGCATCTCATTGCCTCCCCCGCCGGGACCTCCCGACGGGGGAGGACGCTACTCGCACCCGCCCGGAACCGCCGGTCGGGCGGCGCCCCGCCGCAGCCCACGCCGAGAGTGGAGGAGACCCGGGGCGGCGGGTCGCGCGTCCACGCCGCCTGAGCCGGGCAGACTCCGCCCGTGGACTTCCGCACCGAGCACCGCTTCACGGCCGCCCCGGCCGCCGTCGCCGCCGTTCTCCGCGACCCCGCGTTCCACGCCACCCTCGACCTCCCCGACCTCGGTCGGCCCGAGATCGTCTCGGCCGACGACGATCGCCTCCGCCTGCGCTACGTGTGGACGGGCGACCTCGACCCGATCGCCCGCCGACTGCTGGGGGATCGTCCGCTCACCTGGATCCAGGAGATGCGGCTCGACCCGGAGACGCTGGCGGGCACGCTGACCTTCGCCGCCGAGGCCGATCCCGACCGTCTCAACGGTGACGCCCGCGTGACGATCACCGCCGAGGACACCGGTGCGGTCCGCCGCATCACCGGTCGCCTGCGGGTGCGGGTACCGATCGTGGGTTCGGCCGCCGAGCGGCGGATCCTCCCCGGTCTGCTGCGCCGACTCGACGTCGAGGCCGCCGCCGTGAGCGCCCGGCTCGCTTCCGCCTGACCGCGAACCCGGCCGTCACCCGGCCGGTGCCCGCATCCCGACCGGGAGCGAGTTCAGGCCTGCCCGAGGATGAGACCGCTCGTCGGCACGCCGGTACCGGCCGTGGCGAGCACGTGCTCGACGCCGGGTACCTGGTTCACCGAGGTGCCCCGGATCTGGCGCACGCACTCGGTGATGCCGTTCATGCCGTGGATGTAGGCCTCACCGAGCAAACCACCGCTCGTGTTGATCGGCAGGTCGCCGCCGAGCGAGAGCCGCTCGATCGTGGCGAAGTCCTTGGCCTCGCCCCGGGCGCAGAAGCCGAGCTCCTCGAGCTGTATGAGCACGAACGGCGTGAAGTGGTCGTAGAGGAACGCCGTGTCGATGTCGGCGGGCCCGAGCCCCGACTGCCGCCACAACTCGCCGGCGACCACACTCATGTCGGGGAGGCCGGTGAGGTCGTCGCGGTAGTACGCCGTCATCATCTCGGCGTCGAAGGCGGCGCCCTGGGCCGCCGCCCGGATCACGGCGGGTGGGTGGCGCAGGTCGCGCGCCCGCTCGTTCGAGGTGATCACGAGTGCGACCCCACCGTCGCTCTCCTGGCAGCAGTCGAGGAGCCGGAGCACCGGTTCGATGATCCAGCGCGAGGCCTGGTGCTCCTCGAGCGTGATCGGCCGCTCGAAGAACCACGCGTCGGGATTGGTGGCTGCGTGGGCCCGATCGACGACGGCGATGCGACCGAAGTCCTCGTTGGTCACCCCGTACTCGTGCATGTAGCGCCGGGCCTGGAGCGCCACCCACGCGGCCGGGGTCATGAGCCCGTACGGCGCGTACCACGACAGCCAGAGCGGCATCGCGGTCATGCCCACCGTGGCGCCGCCGAAGCGCATGCCCGACCTCTCGTTGAAGGCGCGGTACACGACCACGACCTCGCACACGCCGGTCGCCACCGCCATCGCGGCCTGGAGCACCGTGCCCGCCGCGGCTCCCCCTCCGTAGGGAACCCGGCTGAACATCGTCACCCGGTCGATGCCGAGGTTGCGGCCGACCTCGAACTCGTCGTTGGCATCCATCGTGAACGTGACGAGGCCGTCCACCGCCGACGGCTCGAGCCCGGCGTCGGCCAGCGCGGCCCGCACCGCCTCGCACGCGAGCTGCAACTCGGTCCGGCCCGACGCTTTGGAGAACTCGGTCTGCCCGATGCCCGCGATCGCCGCCCGCCCCGAGAGCGACTCGCTCACGCCGCACCGTCGCCGAGGGGGAGATCGACCACCGCGGTGCCGGTGACGTGGTCGCCGAGGTCGTTGGCGGCTCGGAAGGTGACCTCGACGAGCCCGTGACCGTCCTCGACCCGCACATCGGTGACCGACCCGGAGTAGGTGAGGGTCGAGTTCGCGAACGCGGGGACGCCGAGCCGGATCGCGATCCGGCGCACCATCGCCTCGGGCCCGGCCCAATCGGTGAGGAACCGACTGCAGTAGGCCGTGTCGGAGAGGATGTTCATGAAGATCTCGGGCGCACCCTGCGCATTCGCGTAGTCGCGGTCGTGGTGCACCGGCATGAAGTCGCGCGTCGCGATCGCACCGGCCACGACGCGGGTCGCGGTCATCGGCAGCACGAGCGGGGGCAGCTCCTCGCCCACGGTGACATCGGCGAAACTCCGGGTCGGCGGGAGCGCACTCACGGTGCCCCCGCCGGTCGGAAACCGGGCAACACCACATCGCCGTCGTAGTGCACGAACGTGACCTCGACCGGCATCCCGATCGTCACCGACTCGGGCGCGATGCCGGTGAGGTCGGCCACCAGGCGCAGGCCCCCCTCGAGTTCGACGAGAGCGACGATGTGATCGTCACCGAACCCGAGGGGCGGGTGCTTGGGCATCACGAAGCTGTAGACGGTTCCGTGCGGCGGGATCTCGACCGGGGTCCACGCGAGCGACCGGCACTGCGGGCACATCGGACGCGGGGGGTGACGCCGGACCCCGCAGTCGTCGCACTGCTGCACGAGCAACCGGTGCTCGCGCACGCCGTTCCAGAAGAACTCGGTGTCGGGCGACACCGCCGGGGCCATCCGCGCGTTCATCCCGGTAACTCCGGGCGGAACTTCAGGATGCGGAAGGTCTGGCGACCGACGACCTCACCCGCGTCGGTCGTGTACGTCGTCGCCCAGGTGACGAAGTAGCCGGGCCCGATACGAGTCTGCTTGCGCTCCGACACCGACTCGAGGAGCGTCTCCGAGCGCAGCCCCTCACCGAGTCGGAGGTAGCGGTCGATCTCGAACTCGGAGTTCGACGCCAGCGTGGCGGCGTAACCCTCGGCGTCGAGGAGATCGAGCACGGCCGCTCCGCCCGACTCGACCGGCGAACCGCCCCGCTCCGCGATACCGGTGATCACCGGCGTCGCCATGCACCACGTCTGGAGCATGAGGGGCGGGGCGACGATCCCGCCGAACCGACTCGCGGCCGCAGCCTCGGGGTCCACGTACACCGGGTTGGCGTCCTCGAACGCCGCCGCCCAGTGCCGGATCATCGGCTGGTTGACCGGGTCGGGCGCGAGCGACGGCCCGGAGTAGCCGACCGGCTGCCCGACGTGCTCGCGCAGCCGGGCGAGGAGCGGATCGTCCGAGGCGTCGGCGAGCGGGGCCACGCCCACCGACGCTACCCGGGCCCCGGTCGCCGTACGCTCGGAGTCGTGCCTGCCGCGCCGGCCGCCTTACCCGCCGACCTCGTCGTCACCGGCGGTCCGATCCACACCCTCGACGACGCCCGCCCGACGGCCGAGGCCGTCGCGGTCACCGGCGACACGATTACCGCGGTCGGGAGCCGGGAAGCGGTCGAGGCCGTCTGCGGCCCCGGGACCGAGCGCCTCGACCTCGACGGGGCGAGCCTGCTGCCCGGCTTCATCGACGCCCACGGCCACTTTTCGATCGGATTGCGCCTCGCGACCTGGGTTGACGTCTCCGGTCCGCCGCTCGGCGGCGTACGAACGATCGCCGACCTCGCGCCCCGACTGCGGGAGCACGCCGCCCGACGCGGCCTCGGACCCGGCGACTGGGTGATCGGCTACGGCTACGACCGCACCGCCTACGACGACGGACGCGAGGCGACCCGCCACGACCTCGACGCGTGTTTCGCCGACCGACCGGTCTTGCTCGTCCACGTCTCCAACCACGGAGCGGTCCTGAACTCGGCCGCCCTCGCCGCCATTGGGTACGACGCCGCCACCCCGACGCCGCCCGGCGGGATGATCGTGCGCGAGCCCGACGGCCACCCGGCCGGATTCCTCATGGAGGCGGCGTTCTTCGCGGTGCTCGGCGCCCTGCCCCGCGCCGAACCCTCGGAGTTGCTCGCCCGCATCCCGGCCCTCGAGGCGATGTACACGCGCGCCGGCGTGACCACTGCGCACGACGGGGCCACGACCAGCGAGGAACTCCGCCTGCTGCGGGGCGCAGCCGCAACCGGGAATCTGGCCCTCGACGTGATCTCGGTTCCCCTCGCCGTGGATCCCGAGCGCCTCCTCACCACACTCGCCCATCCGGTCACCACCCCGGGGGGTCGCAACGACGGCCCGCGGGCCCTCGGCGAGAGGCGGGGCCGCCTCACCGTGCGGGGCCTGAAGCTCCTCCTCGACGGCTCGCCCCAGGGCAAGACTGCGTGCTGGACCCATCCGCTGCTCACACCGGGGCCCGGCGGCGAGACGGAGTGGCGCGGGGTCCCGACGATGACGGCGACCGCGGTCTCCACCGCCGTCCGGGCGGCCGCCGCGCATCGGGTGCCGGTCTTCGCGCACGTCAACGGCGACGGGGCCATCGACATGCTCATCGAGGCGGTGGCCGCCGCCGGGCTCAACGCGACCGATGATCACCGCACCGTGGCCGTGCACTCGCAGTGCATGCGACCCGACCAGGTCGATGCCTTCGCCCGCCTGGGGATCACCCCGAGTTTCTTCACCGTGCACACCTTCTTCTGGGGTGA
>Ga0208783_10001454_pt1 | contig 14030 bp, 12 predicted proteins | sample DEB19_08_DNA_2_FD_184529 | JGI IMG/M metagenome (GOLD analysis project Ga0208783, IMG submission 184529) | Aqueous microbial communities from the Delaware River and Bay under freshwater to marine salinity gradient to study organic matter... | ecosystem: Environmental > Aquatic > Marine >... | reverse complement strand
CGAGGACAATGACGATGTCCCAACCGATGATTTCCGCGAGCACCATGGGGTGTCCTTCCTGCGCCGAGACCGGCGTCAACGGGCGTACCTCTCAAGGCTAGACCGCCGAAGAGGTGAACGGGCCATCGGTGGTGATGTGGCGCATTCCGAGGCCGAACCGTGGGCTGGGTAGTGTTGGCGCCATGTCGGAACACCCCATGACCGAGCGCCTGGCCCAACTGGCTGAGCGCAAGGAACAAGCCCTCCATGCCGGTTCAGAGCGTTCGGTTGAACGCCAGCATTCAAAGGGCAAGATGCTTGCCCGCGAGCGCATTGACTACTTGCTCGACGAGGGGTCGTTCCACGAACTCGACATGCTCGCTCGCCACCGAGCGCATGAAAGCGGCATCGAAGAGCGCCCCTACACCGACGGTGTTGTCACCGGTTGGGGAACCATCGATGGCCGCAAGGTCTTCGTGTTCTCGCAGGACTTCACCGTCTTTGGTGGAGCGCTCGGCGAGGTCTTCGCGGAAAAGATCCACAAAGTCATGGACCTCGCACTATCTGTTGGTGCGCCGCTGATCGGTCTGAACGATGGTGCTGGTGCACGTATTCAAGAAGGCGTGGTGTCGCTTGCGAGTTACGGCGGCATTTTCCATCGCAACGTGCTTGCCTCAGGTGTCACCCCGCAGATCTCAGTGATCCTCGGCCCATGTGCTGGTGGCGCGGTCTACAGCCCTGCCATGACCGACTTCATTTTCATGGTCGACGAAACCTCGCACATGTTCATCACTGGTCCCGATGTTGTGAAGACCGTGACCGGCGAAGAAGTCACTCTCGAGGAACTTGGCGGTGCGAAGTCACATGCAAGTAAGTCGGGTGTTGCCACGTTTGTGTCTCCCGACGAAAAGACCTGCCTCGACGACGTGAAGTATCTCTTCTCGTTCCTTCCGTCGAACAACCTTGAAACTGCGCCATCGATGCCGACTGGCGACGATCCGGAACGCAGTTGTCCGGAACTCGTCGACATCATGCCGGCAAGCCCGAACATTCCGTACGACATGAAGAAGGTCATCGCGTCGGTCGTCGACGACGGCGATTTCTTCGAGTACTTCCCGCGTTGGGCTGGCTCGATTGTTTGCGGTTTCGCTCGACTCAATGGCGAAACGGTCGGCATCGTGGGCAACCAGCCAATGGTGCTTGCCGGTGTTCTCGATATCGAATCTGCAGAAAAGGGCGCACGTTTCGTGCGTACCTGCGATGCGTTCAACATTCCGCTTGTCACCTTCGTCGACGTTCCCGGATTCCTTCCCGGTGTCGACCAGGAATACGGCGGCATCATCCGTCACGGTGCCAAATTGCTCTACGCATTCTGCGAAGCCACCGTTCCCCGTATTCAGGTTATTACTCGTAAGGCCTACGGCGGCGCGTACGTGGTCATGAATTCAAAGTCGATCGGTGCCGATCTTGCGTTTGCATGGCCCTCTGCCGAACTCGCAGTGATGGGTCCCAATGGCGCGGTGGAAATTCTGTACCGCCGCGAACTTCAGGAAGCCGCCGATCCGGAAAAGCGTCGTGCAGAACTGATCGACGACTACACCGAGCGTTTCGCCAACCCGTATGTCGCTGCCGAACGTGGATTCATCGACGATGTCATTGATCCCGCCGATACGCGTATGAAGGTCATCGCTGGTCTTGAAATGCTCAAGTCCAAGCGCGAAGAACTTCCGCATCGCAAGCACGGAAACATCCCGTTGTGAGCGAGCCGAGCGTGCGCATCACGCCCGAACCCACGATCGAAGAAGCCGCGGCAATTGCTGCAGCGATCGAAGTCACTCGACCGCGGATCATGGTTGGGCAAGAAGCTGCGCCTGAATCGCGTTGGCGATTCAGCGGCCGTTGGTGGTCGCGACCGGTCGCGTCACGACGCGCCCGACCTGCTGCTCGTCACTAACTGGCGCTGCCGAACACCTTTGTCGCCACTTCCCCGAGTTGCTCAATGCGCTCGGGGATTGTGCCGTTTGCGGGTAGCGACACGGTGACTCCATCGAGACCGAGATCTTTGGTTTTCACGAACCATTCCTCGATCTCCTCTGAACCGCCCCACCACACCATCCCCAGGAACATGTCGCGGGTGGCTTCGTCGACGGCATCGAGATCGACGCCCATTCCGAGCATGAATGCCTTTGCTTCTTGGTAGGCCTGATCAACAGTGGGTGCGATCACACACAAACCCATCTTGCTGACGGTGATGTCGTTTCGGTCGCGTCCGATTCGTTCGCAATGGGCCGCGAGCGCGTCCATCTTGCGGGGAACCTCGTCGAGTCCGCAGGTGAAATTCGCTGCGTCGGCGTACTGGGCGACCATACGTAACGTCTTCTTTTCGCCGGTTCCACCGATCATGATCGGAATGCGATTGACGGGAGGTGGTTGGTTGATTGCATTGTCGACCGAATAGTGCTTGCCAGCGAAGGTCGGGCGTTCGTCGCGCAACATCGGAAGAATGATTTGTAGTGCCTCTTCAAGTTTTTCGAAGCGATCAGTGAACGTTCCAAACTCAAATCCAAGTGAGTCGTGTTCAAGTTCGAACCAACCAGCGCCAATTCCGAGTTGGGCGCGACCGCCGGAGACGATGTCGAGTGTCGTGATGGTCTTGGCCAGCAGGGCGGGGTTTCGGTAGGTGTTGCCAGTGACCAAAGCGGCGAGTCGGGCCTTGCTCGTGTGTTGCGCGAGTGCACCGAGTGTCGTGTAGCACTCGAGCATGTACTTCGAAGGTTCGCCCAGCATCGGCAATTGATAGAAGTGATCCATCACCATCACGGTGTCGAAACCGGAACGATCAGCCGCCGATGCTTGTTTGGCAACAGCATCAAAGAGTTCTGCGGGGCCAACTCCGGGGTAGGTGAAGTTGGGGATTTGGTAGCCGATACGAGTCATGGTTCCTCCTGAGGATTGGCGAAGCGTAGGCAGATCAACAGTGGTTTTGTGCATCCGCGTTCTACGCTCGCCAAATGCGCCTCGTTCTTGACCGAATCGAGATACCCGGGTTCGGGACAATTCCGCTGTCACGTCGACCAACACCGAGCGACGGAACGACCGGCTTTGCCGTGGGGATCACCGCCGGCGGATCGTGGGGAGACTCGGCACTGCCGAGCGGAGTCAACGCCGAGCGATGGTCGTGGTGGATTGCTCGCGACGATGCGGCCCCGCAAGCGATTCGCTCAGCTTCGATGGTGTTCCGCGTTGTGGATGTTGCCGGTCGACTCCGGATGCTTCGCCATGGGTATCAGTCCTGGAGTCCGAGCGATGTTGCGGTTTTTGGCGAGGACCAAGACCGATCGCGAATCCCCGGTTCGATCGAGTTGATTCGGGCGATCAATCAGGCTGATCAGCGAGTTGTCGAAGTTGAGGATGAACTTCGGTCGGAATGGCTCACTGTTCTCGTCGATGACGCCAACGAACCGGCGCTCGTGGGTTTTGAAGGTGGCGACCGGCACGATGGAACGCTTCGATTGCGCACTGGGCAAACGGGTACGGAACTGTGGTGCGAAGCATTTCTTGGTGACGCCGTGTTCGTTGACGGTGAGCGTGGTGACCTCCACGACGTACTCGTCGGAACCGGTGCGTCGGCAGAGGCGTTGCTCGATGCGTGGGCGTCGAAAGTTGGTCGTGTGAACAGCGCTCGAGTGTCGGCGGGACATCAAGTGGGTTGGTGCAGTTGGTATCACTACTTCCACGACGTCACGCAGAACGACATTGAGTCCAATTTGGGATTGTCCGATGACTGGCCATTCGATGTGTTCCAAGTTGACGATGGTTTTCAGTCCGCCATCGGCGATTGGTTGACGACGAATGAAAAGTTTCCCGGTGGGCTCGAAGCGATGGCCGCGTCAATCGCGGCACGGGGGCGACGCCCTGGTTTGTGGCTCGCACCGTTTCTGGCGGCACCAGATTCGCGTGTTGCGCGCGAACACCCTGAATGGTTGGCGCGTGGTTTCGATGGTGAACCACTCGTCAATATGTTCAATCCACCGTGGGAGGGTGGACGCGACGGCCTCATGTACGGGCTCGATACGACGCTTCCCGAGGTGCAAGAACATTTGCGGTCACTTGCCACAACGCTCGTAGCAATGGGGTACACGTATTTGAAGCTCGACTTCACCTTTTCTCCGTCGTTCGACGGCGTTTGGGCCGATCGCTCGTTCACTCCAGCTCAACGGGTTCGCGCGGGATTCGATGCGATTCGTTCCGGCGCCGGAGACGACACGTTCTTGCTCGGCTGCGGTGTGCCGCTTGCGCATTCGGTTGGTGTCGTTGATGGAAACCGAATCGGAGCCGATGTCGCACCTGCGTGGTCGCTTTCCGAGGAAGTGCCGATGCTTGCCGGCTATTCGGGAACGCAGCCGGCAACCAGACACGCGTGGGCGGCAACGGCAACACGTTCGTTCATGCATCGCCGTTTGTGGCTTAATGATCCTGACTGTGTGATGTTGCGAGCGGAACAGACCGACCTCAGCGCAGCCGCGGCGCGTACGTGGGCACAAGCCGTCGGTGTGTCAGGCGGAATGGTGCTGGTGTCTGATGACCTTGCACTCTTGGGCGACGCTGCGCACGTGTTGTTAGACGAAGCGATTTCGTTGAGTCGTCAGGCCGACGAAGCTGCGCGTCGAGGACAAGTTGCGACGGCACCAGGGCTACTCGAGACCGCTGAGCCCACGACACTTCGTTCTGCCGCCGGCGAGGTTGTCGTCGAGTTGGCCGATGGAAGTTCGATCTTCAACCCGATTGGATAACGTCGCCCAATGAGTTCCCCTGCTGCGCCACTCGCTGATCTTCGAGTGATCGATATTTCTACGGTTTTGGCGGGTCCCGGTTGTGCCCGACATTTGGCGGACTTTGGCGCGGACGTGATCAAGGTGGAACGTCCAGGTGCCGGCGACACTGTGCGGGCCATGGGATGGCGAGATCCATCCGATGACGTCACGTTGTTTTGGAAAGTCGCGGGACGAGGAAAGCGAACCATCGTTCTTGATTTGAAGACCGATCAAGGCGTTTCGGTTTTGCGTCGACTCCTCGACACGGCCGATGTTCTGGTCGAAAACTTTCGGCCCGGAAAACTCGAAGCGTTAGGTCTCGATCCCGCCACGCTGCACGCAACGAATCCGAAACTCGTGATCACTCGTGTGACGGGTTTCGGCCAGACCGGTCCGTATCGAGATCGCCCGGGATTTGCGACGTTGGCCGAAGCGATGTCGGGTTTCGCGAATGTCAACGGCGAACCTGATGGAGCGCCGACGCTTCCGCCAATTGCATTGACCGACGAAGTAACAGCGATTGTTGCTGCGTTCGCCACGATGGTCGCTGTGCACTCTGGAGTTGGGCAGGTTGTCGATGTCAATCTTCTCGAGTCGATGCTGCACTTGATGGGCCCGTTGCTGTCGGCCAATGCGCTCACGGGCTATGAACAACCGCGGCTCGGTTCCGGCATTCCGTATTCGGTGCCTCGCAACACCTATCAGTGCGCAGATGGGAAGTGGGTTGCCATTTCCACGACTGCCGAATCGGTGGCGCAACGGCTCATGACTCTTGTTGGTGCGCCGAATGATCCCCGCTTTGATGGTTTCGACAATCGCGTTGCTAATCGGGAATTGATCGACGAGATCGTGGGTGAATGGGTCGCGCAGCGAACGCTCGAAGTTGTGCTTGTAGAAGCCGAGCAGGCCGAGGTGGCCGTTGCTGCGGTGTATTCAATGGCCGATGTTGTGAACGATCCACACCTGCGCGAGCGCGACGCGATCGTGACGGTCGATGGCGTGCCAATGCAGAACGTGATCGCGCGCTTGTCGGCAACACCTGGTGGTGTGCGTTTTGCCGCCCGTGGACTTGGCGCGGATACCGAAGCAGTTCTCGCGGAACTCGACGAGGATCGTTAGCGGCGAGTTTCGGCCACAAGGGTTGCGATGTCGCCCATGATGTGGCCCAGTTCGAAATCTTTCGGCGTGTAGACACGCGCAACGCCGGCGTTGAGAAGTTTCGGTCGGTCGTCTTCGGGAATGATTCCGCCAACGATGACAGGACAGGTCACGCCCTCTGCGCGAAGGCGATCCACGACATCGGGAACCAGTTGCATGTGGCTGCCGGAGAGAATGGAAAGTCCGACGACATCGACATCTTCGTCGCGAGCAACGGCGGCGATTTGTGCAGGCGTCAATCGGATGCCTTGGTAGATGACTTCCATGCCCGCGTCGCGAGCAGCAACGGCGATCTGTTCGGCACCGTTGGAGTGGCCATCGAGACCGGGCTTCCCCACAAGGAATCGGGGAGGACCGCCAGGCATTGCCTTCACGCGTTCGGCGACGGCCCGAAGGTCGTCGGGCAATGTGCCAACGCCTGCCGCAGCTGCGACGCCAGTTGGTGCGCGGTATTCGCCGAATACTTCGCGCAAAGCATTGGCCCATTCGCCGGTGGTTCCACCAGCAACCGCCAACGCAATGGTTGCGTCCATGATGTTTTCGTCGGTGAGGGCGACACGACGTAGTTCCGCCAGAGCGGCGTCGACGGCAGCGTTGTCGCGGTCGTTTCGCCACGCTTCAACTTCAGCAATGGTTTGCGCTTCGACCGCAGGATCGACGCGAAGGATTGATTCGTCGCCATCGAGAGGTGACGATGCCGTTTCGGTGAACTTGTTCACACCCACGACGGTTTGTTCACCGGTTTCAATGCGACGAACCCGCTCGGTGTTTGACGCAACCAGACGGCCCTTCAACTCTTCGATTGCCGCGAACGCGCCACCAAGAGCGAGCACGTCATCGAGTTCAGCGCGGGCTGCGGTCACGAGTTCATCGGTGAGTCCTTCGATGACATGGGAGCCGTTGAAAATGTCGTCGTACTCAAGAAGGTCTGATTCAAACGCCAGCACCTGCTGCATGCGCAAGGACCATTGCTGATCCCATGGGCGTGGAAGTCCGAGGGCTTCATTCCAAGCGGGCAACTGCAACGAACGAGCACGCGCGTCTTTCGAAAGGGTGACGCCCAACATCTCAAGAACGATGCGTTGCACGTTGTTCTCGGGTTGAGCCTCGGTAAGGCCAAGTGAGTTGACCTGCACGCCATACCGGAATCGGCGAGCCTTCGCGTCGGTGACCCCGTAGCGCTCAAGACAGATTTCGTCCCACATCTTCGTGAACGCACGCATCTTGCACACTTCTTCAACAAAGCGAATGCCTGAGTTCACAAAGAACGAAATGGATGCAACAACGGCCGACATGCTTTCGGCCGAAACCTGTCCGCTGTCGCGCACTGCATCAAGAACATCGATTGCCGTTGCGAGTGAATAGGCAATTTCCTGAACTGGTGTCGCGCCAGCTTCCTGAAGGTGGTAGCTGCAAACGTTCATCGGATTCCATGCCGGAATGTTCTTTGAACACCACGCGACCATGTCGACGATGAGTCGACGGGAGGGTTCTGGCGGGAAGATGTACGTGCCGCGCGACAAGTACTCCTTCACGATGTCGTTCTGCGTTGTGCCCCGAAGTTCGCTCGATGCAACTCCGTTTTCGGCGGCATACGCGACATACAACGCAAGTAGCCAAGCGGCAGTTGCATTGATGGTCATCGACGTATTCATTCCACCAACGGGAATTCCTTCGAGGAGTTCACGCATGTGGCCGAGTTCGGCGACAGGTACACCGACCTTGCCCACTTCGCCACGAGAGCGGGGGTCGTCGGGGTCGTAACCGGTTTGGGTCGGAAGATCGAACGCAATCGAAAGTCCGGTCTGACCTTTGGCGAGGTTCGTGCGATAGAGCTCGTTGGAGGCGCGCGCCGTGGAGTGGCCCGAATAGGTACGCATCATCCACGGGCGATCGGCCGAACGAATCGAATCTCCGGAAGGGGTCGTGCTCATGTCTCCATGCTCGCCCACTGATGGTTGCTTTGTCACGGTGAGACCTCGGAAGTGAAGGGGCGAACGGGAAGAGCCAAGGCGTCGGCGAGACGTTTGAGGTAGTCGGTCCGGGGGAGTTCGATCGCCCCGAGGCTGGCCAAATGGGGAGTCAGCCACTGCACATCGAGCAAAACCACACCGAGTGAGCGCAAGTGGTTGACGAGGCCAACGAGTGCGACCTTCGACGCATCGCGGGCCTGGTGAAACATCGATTCACCAGCGAAGAGCCCGCCAATGTGGATGCCGTAGAGGCCTCCAAGAAGTTCGCCGGTTTCACGGTCGCGAGTTTCGATCGAGTGCGCCCAACCCAAACGATGAAGTTCGCAGTACGCGGAACGAATTGCTGACGTAATCCACGCGCCATCGCGATCGGGGTTTGCACACGCGTCGACAACACTTGCAAACGCGGTATCGATCGTGATGTCGAAGCGTTGCATTGACGTTCGCAGCGACCGCGAAACGCGCAGTGCATCGAGGGGCAAAATTCCTCGGGGGTCTGGCGACCACCAACCAACCGTTGGTCCGTTGTCGAACGGCATCGGAAAAATGCCGGCGCGATAGGCGGCCAGCACCGTTCCCGGTTCGAGATCAGCACCAATGCCAACAAGACCGTTTTCGTCGGCCGTGTCTGGCGGTGGGAACTGCCATTGCGTATGCGGCGGCGCGATGGGCATCATGAATGATCGACCATCGGCGCTGTTAACGATCTACTTGCGGTAGTCGTAGAAACCAACGCCGGACTTCCGACCAAGATGGCCAGCGGTCACCATGCGGCGGAGTCGGGGAGCCGGTGAGAAGTTCGGGTCGCGGAACTCGTCGTACAACGCATCGAGAATTGCGACAGAAGTATCGAGGCCGACAAGGTCGAGAAGTTGCAACGGACCCATGGGGAAGTTGCAGCCACCCTTCATGGCGGTGTCGATGTCATCTCGAGATGCGATGCCGTTCTCGAGCAACTTCACGGCGTTGTTGAGGTACGGGAACAGCAGCGCATTCACAATGAAGCCAGCGCGATCGGCAACTTCGACTGGGTCCTTGCCACACGCAGAGGCAAACGCAGTGACAGCGGCGATGGTGTCGTCGTCGGCGGTCATGGGTCGAACAATTTCGACGAGGCTCATGGCCGGCGCAGGGTTGAAGAAATGAACACCGCAGACTTTGCCGGGTCGATTCGTTGCCATCGCCATTTCAACGACGGGGAGAGTCGACGTGTTTGTCGCGAGAATCGCGTCGGCCTTCACGATGCTGTCGAGTTCTTTGAAGAGCGCGAGCTTCACATCGAGGTCTTCGACGACCGATTCAAGAACGAGATCGCAATCGGCGAGATCGGCGAGATCAGCGGTGGCGGTGACTCGTGCCGCAATGGCGTCGGCGTCTGCCTGTTCGCGACGACCCTTTTCCACCTGGCGAGCGAGAGACTTCTGCAGACCAGCGAGCATCGCGTTGGCGCTGTCGATCGAACGGGAGCGCAACACCACGGTGTGACCAGTACTGGCCGCAACCTCGGCGATGCCCGAGCCCATGATTCCGGAGCCGATGATTCCGATTCGTTCGATTGCCACAGCCGTTCCTCTTTCACTCGCTCCGGCGATCCCGGAGAGCGACAGAGGTTACCGCTGGGTAGGTTTCGCCGCCGAATGGACGGCCGGACGGCCCCGATCGGTGCCCCCACTAGCGTGCTGTGCGTGTCGAGTCGCAAAACAATGATCGTGGAGGGCGAGCGTCGGTTTCCTGCTGCCGTTGCCGCAGAACTGCTTGAACGTCACGGCCACGCACTGGCGAATTCCACTGGCCGGGTGCTCGATCTCTCCGATCCAGCGGCGCGACATGTCGTTGCCGCCACTATCGACAACGGGTCGCCGACGAGTAATGAGCAATGGGACTTCGTACTTTCGATCGCGGAACTCATCCGTTTCCCCGACCTCGCCGCTGCGTTGTGCGCAATCGACTCGTTGTTGACGCCAGCAGGTCGACTTCTTGCGGTTGAACCAATTGCCCGGCCGGGAACACTCCGAGTTCTGACCCTTGCGCCGTGGACGCTTACGCCCTGGGTGCGTGGGTTTCATGTCGGACGCGATCTCACCGCGGCGTTGCGAACAACGACACTCGTAAATGACGACATCGAACGATTCACGATGCCAACTGCGGTCGCGCCATTACGTCATTTCATTTCTCTGGGCGCGCGTCGCGTCGTTTCGACTTTGGAGGTACAACCATGACCGGACCCCTCGCACTTGTCGGAGGAGGCGAATTCACCGAAGGGTGCACGTTCGACGCAGAACTCCTCGCGGCAGTCGGCGCTTCAGAGGTGACACTTCTTGCGACTGGTTGGGCGTATGAAAACCCACAGAAGTCCGTGGCCGCTGCCCGTGAATGGTTCGCGACACTTGGAGCAACCGTTCGCGAAGTTCCTGTGTATTCACGCACGGACGCGCTCGAAGCCGACAACATCGCAGCAGTTGCCAACGCAAAGTTCTTGTATCTCACCGGCGTTTCGCCAATGCATATCCGGTCGGTGTTGAAAGACACACCCACCTACGACGCGATTCTCTCCGCGTGGCGCGGTGGTGCAGCACTTGTGGGGAGCGGTGCGGGAGCCGACGTGTTGTGCGATCCGATGGTCGATACGCGCGGTGGCGCATTCACCGTTGGTCTCGGGTTACTCCCCGGTGTTGCCGTGATCGCTCGCAGTGACGAGTGGTCGCCTGACAAGGTTCGTCGCACAATCGATCTCGCGTCGCCCGGTGTTGTTCTGCTTGAACTTCCGGCATGCACCGCGGTGATCGACGATGTTGGAACGGGTGGATGGCGCGCAGCCGGCGCCGGCTCAGTGATCGTTCACCGCGACGGAAAACTTTCCGACCTTTCGGTGCTTCCCGAAGCGGTCGTGTAATCGAACTCGACTAGTTCGGCGTGGTGCCAGGAGTTGCCGACGCTGCGGTCGACACCAAATCAACCACGAAGATCAGCGATTCGTCGGGCGCAATGTTTCCTTGACCGGTTGATCCGTAGCCAAGATCCGGCGGAATGATCAGCAGACGGCGTCCGTTTGGCTGCATGCCAACGAGGCCTTGCGACCAACCGCTGATGACCTGATTAAGCGGGAACGTCACCGGCTTTCCGCTCGTCCACGAAGAGTCGAAGATCTTTCCGGTTGAGCAGGAAACGCCGATGTAGTTGACGGTGACGGAATCAGCCTTCGCGACAGGAGTGCCAACGCCAGTTACAAGGTCTTGTACAACAAGCGACTTCGGAGTTTCGCCGACCGGCATGATGACCGCAGGTGCGCCTGCGGGGAGCGTGTCATTGAAATCAACACAGGGTTTGCCGGCTACAGATGCAAGTTTGGGTGTCGATGCCGTGGTGGAGGTGGCATCGATTGTTGTGGTGGTTGTCGCCGCGCTGGTTGATGTCGAACTGTTATCGCTCAATGCGGTGAAGAGCGCTGCGGTTGCGACCAAGATGACGGCGGCGCCCACGATCGAGAAGAGTCGACGACGGCGCTGATCGCGTCGAGCCATCGATCGTTCAACATTGAGGCGGGCCTGATGTCCGGCCTTTTGGCGTTCACGCTTTGCGGTTCCCATCGGGCGGCGACGCTAGCAAGCCCCACACCGAAGCGGCGATCGGGCCCTTCGAGTGAGCTCCACGCGGGCATCGATTGCGAAGTCGTTATCCCGGAATCGCTCCGCTTTGCACGACAGAAATCGACGTGATGGTGACAAGCGCGGTGGGCTTGCCTGATTCGCTCGCCAACTGGTTGATGGCGGTCAAGGTCGCATCGCCACTCAGCATGATGCCGAGCGGCGTGACTTGTTGGTTGTTATCGGGCGACTGGTCAAAGGTGGCAAAAACCAACTGCCCACCGATCCCGTTTGATGCAGATGCCGGTGCCATTGAAAGCGCACCTGGAGTGAACACCGTTCCCTTGGCCGGGATTTCGCCAGGAATGTCGAAACCTGGTTGCGATGAACCACCGGCAAAGGCCATTCCCGCAGTGAACGATGCTCGTGTGCGCACATCGGTGATCGGCTGTCCGTCGTAATAGTGGTACCGAGCAAGAACGACGAACGTGTTCACCGTTTGAGGTGAAACTTTCGGATTGAGTTGCACGGTGAGCGCGCCGCGAGACGTCGTAATGGTGGCGGTGTAGAAGTGCGTGTTGTCGATGCAGGTCGGTGGGGCCGAGGCGAACGAGGTGGTGCGTTCTGAGGATCCGTCTTCGGCTGGGCATGGGGTGGGGCCGCTGAGCGTTGCCCCGACGGGTGCTGCTGGGGGAACGATGCCCGATTTCTGCAACGTCGTCGATGTCGAAGCCGGCGTCGTTGTTGAAGACGATTTCGACTTGGTCGAGCTCTTTGCGCCGATGAACGCGCCGACGGTGGAAAGCACGACGACCACCGCCACGGCGAGCGCCGCAATTTGTCGGCGCCGGCGAGTCTTTTGATGGCGAGCAGCAGCCGCGGTCTGCGCCTTCTGGCGAGCCAACTGCTGTTGACGGCGGTCCGATGAGCGAGCCATGGCCGCAGAACCTACAAGTGATTCGGGATGAGGTAGGGGCGGCCGGTAGCGTTGCGACCCGTGGCTCTCCTTGTTCAGAAGTTCGGTGGCACCTCGGTCGGTGATCCAGAGCGCATGCGCGCCGTGGCCGACCATGTGGCGCGCACGGTCCGCAAGGGCAATCAAGTGGTGGTCGTGATTTCGGCCATGGGCAAGGAAACCGACGATCTTCTTCGTATTGCGGCCGAGGTTTCCGATACTCGCCCCGGTCGCGAGATGGACATGCTGGTAACCGCAGGTGAGCGCAAGGCAATGGCGCTGCTCTGCATGGCGATCGCCGACACCGGCATTGAAGCGGAATCGTTTACCGGTTCACAGGCGGGATTTCTCACGGACTCAACGCATCGCAACGCCAAGATTGTTGACGTAAAGCCTGCCCGTGTCGTCGAGGCATTGGCCGCAGGGCGCGTTGCCGTCGTCGGCGGCGCGCAAGGTGTTTCACCCGAAGCGAACGTGACATTTCTTGGTCGCGGTGGTTCCGACACCACAGCTGTCGCGCTTGCGCACGCACTCGGCGCCGATTCGTGCGAGCTCTACACCGACGTAACCGGCGTGTTCACGACCGATCCCCGCATCGTGTCGAACGCTCGCAAGATGGAAAAAATCAGTTTCGATGAATTGCTCGAGATGACGGCAAATGGTTGTCCCAAGCCTGCGATGCGCTCAGTGGAATTCGCCCGTACTCACGGTGTCGATCTTCATGTGCGTTCCGCATTTACATGGGAAACCGGAACGATCGTCACCAAGGAGGACCCCACGATGGAACAGGCAATCGTTTCTGCCGTTGTGCATGATGCCGATGAAGCAAAGGTCACGATCGGTGGAGTCGCCGATCGTCCTGGTATTGCCGCGCTGATGTTCCGCGCGCTTGCCGATGCAAACATCAATGTCGATCTCATCGTGCAGAACACCTCCGACCACGGCGTCACCGATATTTCCTTCACCGTTCCTCATGGTGAACTCGATGCTGCGATTGCCATTTGTGAACAGCACACGGCCGACATCGGTGCGACCCGAGTCAACGGCGACCCAGCGATTGCTCGCGTCAGTGTTGTTGGCGCGGGAATGAAATCGCATCCGGGCGTTGCGGCAACCGTGTTCGAAACGCTTGCGGCGAACAACATCAACATCGAAATGATCGCGACTTCTGCGATTCGAGTGAGCTGTGTCGTCGCCGAGCCCGATGTGGAACGAGCAGTTGTGGCCTTGCACGACGCGTTCGGTCTCGCCGACGGGCCCGTCTACGTCGACTGAGTCATGCCCGTTTGAGGCTCTAAATCAGGGCTTTGACGGTGGAATGAAAACTCATTGGTGGTGGTCGAGAGGGTGACCACTAGGGTTTCTGCCCTTATGCGTATCGGTATCGTCGGAGCAACCGGTCAGGTGGGAGGCGTCATGCGCGCCGTTCTCGCCGAGCGTCAGTTCCCAGTTTCTCAACTTCGTTTATTCGCCTCGGCTCGTTCTGCGGGTCGTCGTTTGCCATGGGCTGATGGCGAGGTTGTGGTTGAAGACGCCGATACCGCTGACTACTCCGATCTCGACATCG
>Ga0208783_10001452_pt1 | contig 14039 bp, 11 predicted proteins | sample DEB19_08_DNA_2_FD_184529 | JGI IMG/M metagenome (GOLD analysis project Ga0208783, IMG submission 184529) | Aqueous microbial communities from the Delaware River and Bay under freshwater to marine salinity gradient to study organic matter... | ecosystem: Environmental > Aquatic > Marine >... | reverse complement strand
CGCCGCAGCCGGTTTACTCCGAGCCGTATTACGAAGAACCGGCCTACTACGCCGAGCCGAGCTACAGCCTGCCGACCGCACAGCCGGTCACCGCTGAACCGTATTACGAAGCACCGAGCTACAGCCTGCCGACCGCGCAGCCGGTTTACTCCGAGCCGTTCCTCGGTGGCCTGAGCGCGCCCACGCTTAGCGAGCAGCCGGTATCCGAAGCGCAGCCCTACTCGTACACGCCCGCTGAAACGGCCCCGATCGACCTCGGCGGTTGGGATCCCAGCATGATCGTGACTACGCCGTTTAGCGTACTTGCTGACCCCGGCCCGGCTTACGACCCGAACATGGTCTACCGCTTCGACACCGGCAGCAAGATCGGCACGCCTAAAGAGGGCGGCGGCTGGGACTATCAAAACGCCGCGCCTGTGGTCTTCCAGCAGGGCCAGCAGTACGTCATGGTGAACCCGCTTAACGGGAACGTCATTGGCCGCGCTAGTACCCCGGAAGAGATGCAAAAGCTCGTCGACCTGTCGAGCAGCAACAAAGATTGGCAACTGTATCGGGCCAACGAGCAAGGTGGCTACACGCCGGGCACGCAGCTTTTCGACCGATCAAACGCCGGATCGCTGGGCAGCATGCTGGTTAACATGGGCGCGCTGGCTCTTCCCGCCGTCGGCGGTGCTGTCCTCGGCCCGGTTCTGTCAGGCGCGCTGGGCAGTAGCGCCGCCGTTGGCACAGGCCTCGGGACCGCCATTGGTTCTGCTGCATCCGGCGTTACCGCCGGAAAGAGCCTCGAAGATATTCTTAAGCAAGCCGCGATCGCTGGTATAACTGCCGGTGGTCTGCAAGCGCTCGCTGGAGGTCCAACGGCAGCGGCTGGCGACAAGGTCGGCGGTCTTGCCGCTGACCTACAGCCGCAAGTGCTCGACGGTGCCATGACAGTAGCGGAGGCCAGCAAGGTTCTAGCCAACGCCGGTGCGTCCTCCGCCCAGATCGCCAAGTTCGCCGCTGACGTTACAGGCGGCCTCGCAAACACCGTTCCGACAGTCATCGGCAACGTGGTCAACACCGCAGCCAACATCGCTCCTGTAGCAGCGGGAGCGATTGGCGGCTTTGGGGGCGCTCTGAGCGGCGTCACAGACGTGCCGCCTCCCGCCGCAACAGTTACGGCCCAAAAGGCCGTTGAGCCTCCTTCGGTAGCGCCCGTAACCGCACCGGTGACCGGCGCTCTTGATCTCGCCCCACCTGCGGCAACGGTCACCGCACAAAAACCGGTTGAACAACCGGCAGCCGCTCCGACGGTAGCCGCGCCGGTAACAGGCGCTCTTGATCTTGCCGCGCCAGCCACAACGGTCACCGCGCAAAAACCGGTTGAACAACCGGCAGCCGCTCCGGCGGTCACTGCGCCGGTAACCGGCGCTCTTGACCTTGCGGCACCTGCGGCAACGGTAGTCGGGCAGAAGACGGTTGAGCCGCAAGACACGGGACCGCCCACCCCAAGCGCCGCTTTCAACGCCGCGTTCCCGGAACCGGCGGCGACTGTTATCGGCGAAAAAGTTACTCCGGTTGAAGACAAAAGCACCGTTCCCACCAAGCTGGCGTTCGATGCTGCCTTTTCTGACATCCCGCCGCCCGACACGACCCCCGCGCCGAAGGAAAAGACCACCCTCGAAAAGGTGCAGGACATCGCCGATTACATTAACCTCGCTGGGCTTGGTATCGGCGCGCTCGGCAGCCTGTTCGGCGGCGGCGGCCAGCAGACCGCCGCGAAGATCGCCAACGCCAGCGGGCTGGGCGGCCTGAACCCGACGTTCAGCGCGAAGCTGCCCGGCGCGAACATCCCCGGCCTCGGCGGCGCTGGCAGCGTCGGCGGTGGCCCTCGCACCGCAGCCGACCTCGGCCAGCAGGGCATGACCAGCCCGCAGGATTACTACCGCTACGGCTACGGCCCCGAGCAGAGCTTCTTCGGCTACGTGCCGCAGGGCGCGCCGAACACCAGCCAAGCCTACACCGGCTACGCCAAGGGCGGCTTTGCGGTGGAAGGTCCGGGCGACGGGCGCGAAGACAAAATCCCGGCGATGCTTTCCGACGGAGAGTATGTTATCGACGCCGAAACGGTTGCCCTGCTGGGCAACGGCTCGAACAAGGCGGGTGCCGACATGCTTGACCAGTTCCGCGTAAAGGTGCGCAAGCACAAGGGCCGCGAACTGGCACGCGGTAAGTTCAGCAAGAATGCGAAAAGGCCCGAGCAGTATCTGGGCGGAGGACGTGCGTAATGGCTCTGACTGATTTCCTTACCAACGGGGAAGTTCCCTTCGGCTCGGGGGTGATCTCCAAGACCGGCCAGACCATCCTCCCCGACTGGTACACCAACTACGCCATGCAGGTTCTGGCGAACCAGCAGGCGGCCAGCGCCGTGCCCTACAGCACGTTCCAAGGCCCGCGCGTCGCTGAGTTCTCGCCCACGCAGCAGCAGGCCTTCGGCATGACCGGTCAGGCCGCTACGGCCTACCAACCTGCCCTCGGAGCCGCCACGGCAGCTACGCAGGGCGCGATGGCTGCGCCGGGCGCACTGGAGACCGCGCAGCCCTACCTCGGTGCCGCCGCACAGACCGCGCCGGGCGTCGTGAACCAGTACATGAACCCCTATCAGGAGGCGGTGGTCAACCGCATCGCTGATCTGGGCGTTCGCAACCTGCAAGAGAACATCCTGCCGGGCGTCGAAGGTCGCTACATCGCCGCCGGTCAACTCGGCTACGGTGGCCGCCAGCCGGGCACCGGCACGCCCTCGGGCATGTTGACCGACACCGCCCGCGCTATCCGCGATGTCAGCTCGGACATCCTCGGCAAGCAGAGCGAAGCTCTACAGGCTGGCTACACCGGCGCGCTGGGCGCAGCTCAGACCGACCTGTCGCGCATGGGCACGCTGGCCAGCACCGCTGGCAACCTCGGCTACCAGCAGAAGGGGCAGCAGCTCGCCGGTGCCGAACAGCTTGCTGGTCTCGGCGCGCAGGCGCAGCAGCTCGGTCTTACCGGCGCTGGTGCCCTCGGTCAGGTCGGCGCGACGCAGCAGGGTCAGGCGCAGAAGAACCTCGACGTGGCCTACGCCGACTTCCTCCGCCAGCAGGGCTACCCGCAGGAGCAGATCAACAACATGGTCGCGACGCTCGGCGGCATCAAGGGCGCTGTCCCGGTCGCCACGACCGAAGAGGGCATCCAGCCACTCGGCTATCAGGCGAAGGCCGAGCCGACAACGGCAGCTACGATCGGCGGCGCGCTGACCGGTCTGGCCGGGGTTCTGTCCGACGCCAAGGCGGGCACCGCCCTCGGCAAGTTGCTTGGTCTGGGGTGATCTGACAATGGCTGGGACTATCACCGAAGACGAACTGATGGACAAAGCTCGCGAGCTTGGCACCGTCGGCGCAGCCACAAAGTGGATGCGGCAGCAAGGCCTGACCCTCGCCCCGAACCCAATCCCGCCCGCTAACCGCGAACTGCCTCCCGTCGAACCGCAGGGTGGCCTGAAAACAGCAGAGGAAGCCAGCACCATGGCAGCCGATACGGGTGAAGAAGACACCGGAGCCGAGGACGCGACGGGTGCTCTGGACTACGCCTCGATCGACTTCAGCAAGCTGAAGGATGATCCGGGCAACACCCTCAAGAGCCTGCTTATGGCGGTTGACGCCGCCGAACAGCGCAAGGCAGCTACGGCAAAGCGGCTCTACGAAGAAGGCGAGAAGCGCATTCTGGAGAAGTACGCCGGGCCTTCGCAATCCGAGCGTCTCTTTGCGCTGTCCCGCGCCATGCTCTCGCCGACCGACTTTCCCGGCTTCAAGGGCTTCCTCGGCAACGTCACTGGCGCGCTTGGCGAAAGCGCCAAGGCGGCGCGTGAGGCTGAGCAGACCCGCGAGCAAAAGCTCTTCGAACTGCGCCAGCAGTACCTGACGGATGAAGCGGAGCGCGCTGCGGCGCGGCCCAAGACCGCGCTGGAAATGGCAAAGACGGTAGCCACGCTGAGCAAGACTAAAGATCCATTCGCCGGTGCTGTGTGGGATCCGGAAAACCAGCGCTGGGTGGCCAAGCCCGGTTCCGCTGGCGGCCCACCTGTGCTAACACCGCAGCAGGTTGCTGAGCTATCGCGTGACCCTCGCAATCGCGGCATGAAGTTCTACACGACAGACGGTCGCCCTATGGAGATTAAGTGATGGCCGATCCCTATGGCGCGTACGCAAAGCCCATCGCTGAGCCGCCCTCGGCAAAGCAGCGCAAGACCGAAGCCGACATCGCGCAGACTACCGTAAGCACGGCGCGCACGGCTGGTCTGACCCCGGCTGACATCAAGAAGGCCAACATCGACGCTGAGATCGCCCAACTTACTCTTGAAGAGGCGCGCGATAAGGCCCTTGAGCGCGAGCGCACCCGTGGTCTGATTGAGAAGGCTAAGGAGGCGACGCGACGCAAGCTGCTCAACGTCATCGCCAACGCTGCGGAGGCCAAGCGCATCTCGCAGGGCGGTATGTTCGCGTCGGGCTTTGGGGCTGCAACGACCGGCCAGATCGGCGGAACTCCTGCTGGCGAACTGCAATCCAAGGTCAACACGATCAGCTCTAACGCCGCGTTCAAGGAAATCCAAGAACTCGAAAAGGCGGGGATCAAGCTGACGCCGATCAGTAACACTGATATTCTGCTACTTGGCCAGACCATCGCCGACGTGGACCCAACTAAGGGCACGCCGCGCGGTTTCCAGAACCGCATGGACACTGTTATTGCTGACTTTGGGCGCGCCTACCTCGAACTTGGCGGCAACCCCGCAGAGATCAACAAGCAGTACGAAATCGTCGCTGGTCAGCCGCTGCCGGAGGGCCTCTTGCCCAAGAGCTTTGTGCAAGAGCTGAAGGCCCGCGAGCCGAAGGGCGAAACCGTAGCGCCGCAACCCGGCGAACGGGAAGCGACACCGGTAACCGAGCTGAAAGCTGGTGCGGGTGAAAAGTACGTTGCAGAGCAAGACAAGCGCGCCGCTGCTGAACTGCAGCAGATGTTCGACGCGGGCGCAAGCCGTGAGGCGCTGCTGCAAGCCGCTGCCGACCTTAATGTAAAGGTCGACGAGAAAAATCTCGACGAACTGCTCAACTACCGCGAGAAGGTCGGCCCCGGCGCTCGTTTTGTGCCAATTGAGCGGGACCGTCCGATGAGCGAACAGCTCATCGGTGCCGTGGCGGAAAGCCCGGTCGGTGCCTACGCCATCGAAGCAGGCAACGCTCTGACTGGCGGTTTTATGGACGAAGCAGTGGGGCTGCTTGGTGGCGAAGAAGCGGCCAAGGAAGCCCGCTTCGCCCGTGAGTTCTCGCAGACCGAGAACCCCGGCGCTTCGATTTTCGGCGGCCTAACCGGCAATGTCATAGCTTCGTTCCCGGCTCTCGCGGGCGTTAGGGCCGTAGCCCCTGCTCTCAGCGGCACGCGCGCCGCGCTAGCCAGCGAAGGTCTTCTGGGCGCTATCACCGGCGCGGGTGAGAGCGAAGACAACCGCTTGGGCGGCGCGCTGCTCGGCGGAACGATTGGGCTTGCGGCTGGTTCCGCGCCCGGCGCGTTTGGCCGCGTCATGTCGCCCCGCACACCAGAAGCGGTCACCGCCATGCGGCGCGCGGGCGTCGATATGTCCGTCGGCCAGACGCTTGGCGTGCCCGGCGCAGAAGCCTCGCTGGCAGGTGTGCTGCCCGGTGGCGGCGACATGGCCCTGCGCGCGCAGCGCAAGGCTTTTGAGGGCTTCCAAGACGCGTACCTGAACGACGCGCTCAGCAATCTCGGCATGGAACTGCCGAAAGGCTTGAAGCCGACTAAGCGTTTCGAAGCAGCGCAAAAGGCTTTCGACAGCGCTTATGAGACCGCGCGCGGCCAGATGCAGGTCGTCCCAGACGCAGGCCTGCGTAACGACATCGCAGCCTTCCGCCAGCGGCTGCAAGGCGACGAGTTCTCCAAGGACACCGCAGAGCGACTTAATAAGTTGCTGGAGAACCAGTTGACCATGCGCGTGCAAGGGCCGCTGTCGGGCGACAAGTACAAGTCGCTGTCGAGCCTGCTGGGCAAGCGCCGTGCGGCCTTCGCCAAGCAGGGCAACGCTGAAATGGCCGAGGGCGTGGCTGAACTTCAGCGGATGCTTGATGCCAACGCGCGCCGTAACTCCGCACCCGAAGCTGTCGATCTGCTTGACCGGGCGGACCGTGGTTACGGCATCCTTACCCGCGCCGAAGAGGCAGCCCGCAACCTCGGCAACGCGCCCGGCGAGTTCACCCCGAAGCAGGCTGTCGCCGCGTCGCGCAAGGGCGACATTTCGGCTCGCAACCGCGCCTTCGTTCGCGGCGAGGCGCGCGGGCAAGAACTGGCCGAGCAAGGCGTTGAAGCGCTTGGTGCCGCGCCTCCGGGCGAAGTGTCGCGGATCGAACGTGGCCTTGGCTTCTCCGGCGGCGCTTTGGCCGCGCCGTTCTCAATCCCGGCGAACATCGCCATGGGCGTGGCTAACGCTCCGGGCATTCGGCCTCTGGTCAACACCGCGATTGCCGGAGAGCGCCCGGCTGCCGTGCGCGACTTGGCTGAGCTGATCCGCAACAATCCGCAGTACGTGGCGGCTCCGGTAGGCGGGGGCGCCCGCGCCGGTATGGCCGACCGTCCGGACAACCTCCAAGAGCTGCGCCGCCGGTATGGCTACGGTGGTTTTGAGATGTTGCCCAACGTGCGCGACACCGCGCCCGACGTCCCGTTGCTGCCGGGTGAGAAGTACGACCCCGAGACCAACGAGATCATCACGACCTCAGGTGAACGCATTCCCGCGCCGGTTAAGAAGGCCTACGGCGGTCGGATCGGAGGTTACTAAGTGGCTGGCTATCTCGGCAACCTCGGGCGATCGGTCCTTGAAGGTCTGACCTTCAACAACGCGGACGAGATTGAGGCCGCCATCCGCGCCATGGCGCAGGGTGACGTGAACCGCTATCGCCAGCTCAAGGCGCAGGTTCAGGCCGAGCGCCAGAGGTGGGCCGAGCAGAACCCCAAGGCCGCGCTTGCTGGAGAGTTCGGTGGCGCGCTGGCCCCCGGCGTTGTCGGTGCTTTTGTGCCGGGCGGTCAGGGGGCTGCCGCCTCAAGCCTGTCGATGCTCCCGCGCGTCGCTCGGGCCATGGCTGAGCCCGTAACCATGGCGGCGGAACGGTTCGCCCCGCGCTTCGCGGTCAAGGCGAGCCGCGCGATGCCTTTTCTTGACGAGGGCCTTACCGGTGTCGTCCAGTCAATCGGTTCGGCAGATACGATGGCCGACGCGCCCCGCCAGATCGCGGAAGACGCGCCCATCAATATCGCGGGCAGTCTGGGTGTCCGCGCCGCTAATTCTGGTATAAAGAAGGGCCTTGAGGTTCGGCGCGCACGTAAGGGACGGCGATGAGTTGGCAGAAATCCGCAGCTAAACTGGCGTCAGAGTTCGGCGACGCAGTCGTCAAAAAGCTGCGCTCCGTCCTTACGGACGACGCCACCGCCGCCGAGGCGCGTGCCGCTGCAAAGTCCATGTCCTCCAACAAGCTGGCGGTGCGCCCCAAGCCTGAGCCGGGGCGTGCTTACACCGACGAAGAGATGGCGGTGTACAAAAAGTTCGGCTCGAAGCAGGCGCAAGAGAGCAAGCGCGCGAAGCAGGTTGCTACCAGCGAGAAGCGCAGCCAGCGCCAGATCAGCGGCAAGCGCGGCAAGGTCAGCCCGACTGTGTACCGCGAGATGCAGGCCAAGGAAGGCCCGGAGGCCGTCCTGTCCGCCGCCAAGAAGGGCGAGCACCTCAAGCGCACCGAGAGCGGCTACACCGGCTTCCCCCGCACGGTTGAGAACCCCAGCGGCCTCGGCGTCATGCGCCGCAACCTCGACACTCAGGTGCAGGACGCCGCCGACGCAATCCGGCTGGCTGACCCGGAGAACCTCGGCAATTGGTACCAGCGCGCCCGTGCCGGGATGGCCGAGAGCACCGAGCCGTACCAGCTCCCCCGCGTCCTCGAACAGCACGGCGTTTACAGCGCCGGTGTGTCCCCCGAGAGCGAACTTGGCTTCGCGCTGAAGCACCTCAATTCGCGTGCTCTGGGCGAGCCGGGCATGGCATTCCGTGGCGCGGGGCAGGAGACGCTCGACAGCGCCGTGGCTAACAATCGCTTGGCTGTACTGGGCGACAAGACCGGCGAGTACATGACCAAGCAAGACCCGCGCGTGCCCGGAAGCGGTCTGTTCGGCGTGAACGACTTCCGCTGGGCGCAGAGCATGGGCTACACGGACCCGCAGGGTAATCCGTGGAAGGCGGCTGTCAGCGACACCATGCACCCGGTGATGGACGCGGAGACCGCGCTCATGACCCAGCGCGCCAACGAGCGCGCCATGGGCGGCAAGACCGACTGGCTCGGCGAGCAGATGCAGGAGATCCCTTGGGTCTACGGCAAAGCGCAGGATCTGTACTCGCGCGGCAACAGCCCGACCGGGCGCTTCGGCGGCGAGCCGATAGAGGGCATGAAGGCCGCTCTACTGGAGGCCAACAAGACCCCGGCTGACTATTTCCCCAAGCACACCATGAGCGCGACATACGAGTACGCGCCGGGTGCTTCGACCGGCCACCTCCCCGAGGTTATCGAGATGACCCCGGAGGCCAAGCGCGCTTACGGCGCACGCGGCGCATGGGCGCAGCCGTCCCCGGAGGCAGGCGCGATCGACGCGGGCCTCATCGACATGCCGCCGAGCGTTGGCGCGGGCGACCGCGACGTGCTGTACAGCGCGGCAGGCCTCCGTCAGCTCCCGACGATCGAGAGCGCCGGGGCGTACAAAAACATGGCTGGCGAGTGGGAGTACAACCCGCTCAACATCGCGCGCCCTCTGGTTGACTACCCTACCGGCGGTGGCGCACGGATAGCGCCGCTAACTGAAAACGCGGTGACTGCCCTTGAGCGCTTCCGCGCCGTGGCCGACGCACAGGAAGCGGGCGCGGCTAATCTGCCTAACACGCTCCGGTCGCTCTCGGGTAAAAACGCCCTGCTTCTCGACACCGGTGGCGCGCAGCCTACTTCCGAGCAGCTTCAGTCCGTACTCGAAGCCCTCGGCCCCTTGGCTGACAAGTACGGCGCGACGGCCACCAATCGCGGTGCCTACGTCTTCCCGTACAACCCGGAAGAGAGCGGAAAGTCACTCCGCGAGCTGGACGCCAAGTACCTTTCGAGCCTGCTTCCGGGGAGCACTCCGGTTAAGGCCGGTGGCACGGGGGTGTACACGCCGGGCATCGGTAAGTGGGGCGACGAGGGCATCGTGCCGACGGCACCGTACTCCGGCGAGGCAACTATCGGCCTGCTCGAAGAGTTCGCCCAGAACCCGCAAGAGCTGGCCTTGAAGGTCGGCGAGAGCGAAGCCGTTCGCGAAGCTCTGCGCCAGAAGTACCTGCGCGACCTTGAGATGAAGAACGAGGGCGCGACTAGCTATCGTGGTGACATCCAGAACACCCGTCGCTTCCTCGCCGAGGCAGACTGGCCGAAGGCCGTCGAGCTTATCCGCAAGGGTGTTTCCCCCATCGCGGCGCTGGCGGCTCTTGGCTACTCGGCCTCGTCCTTGGCCGCTACGCCCGAAGAATAGTCGTAGGGCGCAAAGCGCTTGTTTTGGTACTGGCGCGCGGCTCCTTCGAGCCGCCGCCTCTTCGCCTCTGGTAGTGGCTCAGGGACAATCGGCCCCTCGCGTTCGAGGCGCTCGTATTTCTGCAATTTCGTTTCCATGGTCTTATCTTCCTGATCCCTTCGCCTCGGCCATGAGCGCCGCGTAGGCGATCAGGTCTTCGAAGCTGTCTTGGTGCCACTCTTCGCGGGTGAAGCCGCGCACTGACTTGAGCGTGGTCATGAACAGCCAGCCCTCGCTCTCGGTCAGGTCGCGACCGGTGATGGCGTTGAACGCCGCCACGGTCTTGCCCATCGACCGCTCGCCCTGCGGCTCGTCATACGCCTTGCCGCGTTCGTGCATGAGCGCAGCAGCGCGCCCCAGCAGCTCAGGGGCCTTGGGCGGGTACGGCTGGCCCTCCTCGACGAACTCACCGGCCTGCGCCTCATGGCTGTTAAAACAGGCCATCGTCTTAAGCAGGGTGTCGTGCTCCACACCGCAGGTGGCGCAGATATAGCTGTCAGCGTTCTTGCTCATTTCTTCCTCCTCTTGAGGGCTTCCAACAGCACCTCTTGGGTGCTCTTCTTCGTGGTCAGCCGCTCCATGACCAGATCATCGACCGTGTCGCGGGCGAGGATCGGGTAAACAAAGACCGGGCGATCGTACCCAGCCTGCTTCTGGCGCATCGGGCCGATGCGCTCGATGATCTGCATATGCTCTTCGAGGTTCCAGTTGACCCCGTAGAAGGCCAAGATGTTACCGCCGTCGGCGAGGTTCAAGCCGTGCCCTGCCGACGCAGGGTGAGCGAATAGGATCGAAATCCGTCCCTCGTTCCACTGCCGGATCGTGTCAGGGTCAGCGTCCAGCACCCGACCTTGACGGAAGCGACCCCGTAGCCGCTCCAGATCGTGCTTGAAATTGTAGGCCACGAGAACCGGCGCGCCGTTGGCTTCTTCGATGATGCTTTCGAGCGCATCCAGTTTAGCATCGTGGGCTGCCTCCCAGTTACCGTCGTCGTCCACGTACAGCGCGCCGTTGGCAAGCTGCAAGCACTTCTGCGTCCGCACAGCCGCGTTGGCCGCCTCGACGCCCTCCTCGTTCAGGACGGCGAACATCTCCTTCTCCATCGCGTCGTACACCTTGCGTGCCATGGGTGGCAGCTCGACGTAGACCGGGCTGGTGATCGGTTCATCGACTTGCAGGCCTTGCACCGTCAGGCAGATGTCGCGCAGCTTGTCCTCGACCTCCTTCTGCGTGTGCTCGTAAGGGACGAGGCTGTAGCCGTCGTAGCCCTTGCGGAACCAGCGCTGCTCGAAGGCGCTGAACGTGCGCCCCAGCCGCTCGCCCTGATCGAGGAACCAGATCTGGCCCCAGAGATCCTTCACGCCGTTTGGCGCGGGCGTCCCTGTGAGGCCGATGAAGCGGCTGACGTGGGTGTGAACCACCTGACCCAGCGCACGCGCTCTGGAGCCGCCCTGACGTATCCTGAAGGACTTCAGGCGCGTGAACTCATCGGCCACGACCGTCTTGAACGGCCACGCGTCGCCCAGCTCTTTGCGCAGCCAGACGAGGTTGTCGTAGTTGGTGCAGTAGATGTCCGCCTCGGCGGCCAGCGCCCGCTCACGCTGCTTGGGCGTGCCGGTGATGACGCTGACCCGGAGGTGGGACAGGTGCGGCCACTTCTTGACCTCGTCAGGCCATGTCGATCGAGCGACGCGCAGCGGTGCCAGCACTAGCGCCGGGAAGACGTCCTCGACCACGCTCAGGGTGTCCAGAGCGGTCAGGGTCGTCACGGTCTTCCCGCCGCCCATCGGCATCCACAGGGCCGCACGGCGCACCTTGTACAGGTGCGCCATGGCCTCTTCTTGGTAGGGGTGTGGCTTGAAGGTCATTACCCTTTCACGATCGAGATCTTGCCGCCCATCTCTAGGATGGTCAGCATCAAGGCCTGCTCCCGGCTCATCCCCGCTTTGAGGCGGGGCTGAGCGCGGGTTTCGATCTCGTCGGCAAGGCTGTAGGCGATGGCCTTGATCTCACGCTCGGTCTTCATGCTTCGAGCCTCCAGCCGAAGCTCTTGATCGGGCCAGATACGCCGTAAAGGCCTTTGCTGAGTTCGTACTGAAACCGGGCGTAGCGGCGCAGTGCGGCGGCCTTGGTCAGGCCCTCGTACACAGCGCGGTCACCGTTTTCGTAGACAGCGTAGGCTTCGTAGGTCTTGGACATTGGTTACTCCTTCGTTGCTGATGCGCCCTTATACTCCATGCAACGTCAGGTTGCAACCCCCTTTCTCACTTTTTTTACGATGTCGTCGATTTCCTCGACCGTCCGGGCGATAAACACCGGGATGCCGTAGTTCTTCATGCGCTCAATCTCCCGATCCTGCACCTTGCTGACCCGATCGCCGAAGGCCTTTATCTCGACGAAGGCCATGTGGGGCCAGTCCCACCAGATCAGGCAGTCTGGGCAGCCGTTGCGGCCCTCCCAGCGCACCTTGCGGTACTGGCCCCCGCTGCCCTGCACGACGTGCTTGAGGTGGTCTTGCAGCTTGCCAGCGGGCGTCATGGCTACTCCTTCCTGTAGCGGTGGGCCTCGAACCCGGCGGCGGCCAGCGGCAAGCCGACCGACCAGCTTGGGTTGGTCCCCATCATGCCAGCAAGGGCCTCATGCGTGAAGGAAGGATCGTCCGGCACTTCGCAGACCAGCTCGTCGTGGACGCGCAGGACGACGCTGTAGCCAGCCTCCTCGGCCTTGCGCATGCCGGTCATGAACACGTCGCGCGCCACGGCCTGAACGATGTTTTCGACCAGCTTGCCGTAGTACGTCTCCAGCAGCTCCCACTTGCGGGTGTACTGGTTGATGCCCTCGTAGACGAGCTGCCCATCCTCGTTGATGTGCATGTTGCGGTAGCACAGGTAGCGACCGCTCGGCAGGCGGATGCGGACGTAGTCCACGTCGTCCGGCCCCTTGGCGCTGTCCACGCGCAGCAGGCCGCGAACCTCGAAGCTCTCGTCCGGTGCCCGGACTGCCGAGCGCACCGCGCCCTCGACGTCGTACCACAGCTTCTTGGTCGCCGGGTGCGCCGCGCGCCACGCCTGCACGATCTCCATGATCGCGTCGTCGTCCATGGCGTTGAACACGTCGCCGCCCATCTTGCGGTAGGCACCGAGGCCGCCGCCGTAGCCCCCGGCCAGCTCAGGCACCTTACCCTGCGTCTGGCGCTCGGACTTCGTGATCTCGTAGGGATCCTTGTCGAGGATGCGCCCGGCGGTCACCTTGTACAGGTCAGGGCCTTCACCCCGGTCGTACAGCTTGAACGCCTCGATCTTCCAGTCCTCGCCAGCCAGCCACGCCAGCACGCGCCCTTCGATGTTCGACAGGTCGGCGATGACCAGCTTGTTGCCGGGTTCGGCCAGCAGCGACCCGCGCACGGCGAAGGCGCAGCGCTCGCTGACGTTGTCGTAGATGATGTCCTCGCAGTCGTGCTTGAAGGCCTCGATCGTGGCCTCCTGCACGTCCCCGTCGAACCAGTCGGGCGATCGGGGCAGGTTCTGCGGCTGGAAGATGCGGCCCGCGTCGCGCCCAGTGCGGGCGGCCCCGCAGAACTGGATCGTGCCGCGCAGGCGGCCATCGCTCGACGTCGCCTCGATCAGCACCTTGTACTTGGCCGGAGACGTCGCTGCGGCCTGCTGGCGGATCTCCAGCAGCTCGCGCACCTTCGGGTCCAGCTCAGCGTCCTTGAGCAGGCTCTCGACCGTGCCCTTGGTCAGGTCTTCGGCCTCGAAGCCCCGCACCTCGCGCAGGTAGTCGATGAAGCGCTGGCGCTGGGTGGTCGAGGAGACGTGCCCGCCTGTCAGAGCGGCTGAACGAGCGGCCAAAGCTCGCGAAGCTCGTTGAAAAGCTCGGATTGCGGATTGCGCGAGTTCAAGGTCGATGGCGACACCACGGTCATTAATTCTTTGGTCAAGCCGCCAAAGGTGCTGCTCACCGTGTGTACTGTTCCAATTCGGCAGACGTCCATGTATGTGTCGCATCGCGTCCACATCGAGCCGGGCGTATTCGACAAAGCCTTGCCACTCATCCGGATGCGTCTCCCGCGTCGCGCGCCGTATCTTCCAGTTCTTGGGGCACGGCTTGGTGAACAACTGAATGTACCGGCGGCCCGCCTTGTCCTTCGACTTATCTTGCGGAACACCGAGAACGTCGCAGAGCTGACCCAGTGACCCCGGAAGGCTGTGGGCCAGCGCCGTGACCATGGTGTCATCAATCTTTTCCACAGGCAAGTCTACTCCGCAGTGCCGGAGCACCGTGCGGTCGAAGGCGCTGTTATGGATCACAACGCGATCGGCTTTGCCGATGGCTTGGGTCAACGCCTCGCGCCAGTTGACGGCGTCCTGCGTGTCCCAGAC
>Ga0208783_10001451_pt1 | contig 14039 bp, 12 predicted proteins | sample DEB19_08_DNA_2_FD_184529 | JGI IMG/M metagenome (GOLD analysis project Ga0208783, IMG submission 184529) | Aqueous microbial communities from the Delaware River and Bay under freshwater to marine salinity gradient to study organic matter... | ecosystem: Environmental > Aquatic > Marine >... | reverse complement strand
GCTGGAGCTTATCAACATCACTGGCACGGTGCAGATTGACGCCCTAAAAGTCTTCCCGGTGAGCGACCGCCAGAGCGATTCGTTGCGAAGTTTCATCGAGGCCGAGGAGGTGGAACAATGACCATCAATCGCAGCCAATCAGCCGAACAGATGAACACAGAGGTTTTTCGTCAGTTGCTTTTCTCTGTGTTCATCGTGTCTCTGTGGTCCACCACCCCGCTGCTCGCCAAGGAAATCCACTCCAACGGTCTGGGCGGCGGGCGCTGGAGCGATGTTTCCACTTGGAAGGGCGGCGCGGTGCCAACGGCGGAAGACGAGGCCGTCATTGCCGCACGCGACACCGTGGTTTTCGACCGCGATGACTCCGACAAAATCACCTGCAAGCAGTTGCTCCTCGACGCGAACTCCAACCTCGCGTTCCAGGCCGGCCAGGGCCGTCGAGTGCTCGCGGTGGACGGGTTGGTCGAGGCCTACGGCAGTATCAAGATGCACGCGCCCGGCCTCGTGGACTGGATGGAGCTGCGTCTCGTGGCCACCAACTCGGCGGAGCGTGTCTTCAAGCTCCAGCGCGGCGGATCGTTGTTCCTCGTCGGCCGAGCCAACCTGCCGGAGGGCAAGCGCAACGTCGCCATCGTTTCGCCCATCGCGCCGGGCGAGAAGAACCCTCCGCCCGCCGAGCTCACCGCCGTAGCGCGCACGATGGTGGATTTGCAAAACGCGCAGTTCGACAACGTCCAAGTGAGCCTCACCGGCATCGACAACACCGGCGACAAACCCAACGAGCGTTGCAATGTGATTGGCAACCGCTTCACCGCCTTCGGCCGCCTAAGCCTCGCGAACTGCGACACGCCGGCCATCGTGCGCAACGAGTTCCGCGCGCAGAAGGCGGCGATGGTGCGGCCCTCCGCGCTGTCCGTGAGCGGGTGCCAGCTCGCGGATATCCGCGAGAACCGTATCTACGGCGCTTACGCGATCGGCATCGCGTTGAGCGCCGGCGAGTGCAGCGTGAGTGGAAATGTTGTCGAAGACTGCGCGGCGGGCGTCTCGTGGCACACCGGCAACGCGATGCTGAAGCAAAATGTTTTCCGCAACTGCCACACCGGCATGAGCCTGCGCACGCTGACCGGCAGCGCGGAAGACACGTTGATTGACCGCTCCGTGACCGCCGTTTCGCTCGCGTCGGCCAAGGTCCAGCTCACCAGCATTACCGTGACCAACGCCGTCACCAACAAGGTGCTGCACCTCGTCGCCAGCTCGCTGACGATGCTCAACTGCAACATCCCGCCCGAGCGAGTCGCGCTCACGCCATCGTCCGCGAAGCCGAAGATTGTGCGCGGCGAGGAGCCGCTGGAGGCGCTGGAGTTCCTCGTGGTGCGCGTGAAAGGCGAGTTCCCGCGCAACACGCACGTCGAGGTTGTCACCACAAATCCCGAGAAGCCGCTCGCGTCGGGAGCCACGGACTTGAACATCCGCAACTCGCCCGCGCCCGTGCGCGCCGACGGCCTGACCGCGCTGCCGCACACGCTCACGCCGCTCGTCGTGAAGTCGTGGCGCATGCAGGAGGACGGCGTGGTGGTGCCCGCGCCGGAATACACCTTGAGCGTGTGGACGCCGGCGACGCAACCCAACACGCCTCCGAGAATTCTCAAGACCCTCAAACTCACCCCGGCTCGAACCTGGCATCGCCCACAACCCAACGCGCCGGAGGCAACGCTGGAAATCCAGTTACCGTGAGCTTAGTCAGCAAACCAATAAAGCCCCGCGCCGCCGCGTCGAACACGCTGATGCAACCACCCACCCTGGAGCTCGGACGCCCACGTCCGCAGGCCGTTCCGGCCACCGACGATGGATTGTGGATGTGGGCGTCCGCGCTCCAGTCGCGTCTTGTCGCCATTGGGATGCTGCTCGGCCTGCTGCTTTCGGCTTTTCCCGCCCGTGCCCAGCGCCAGGTTCTCTTCCCGCCCGCCGAGGGCAAGCCGCCTGCGCCCGCCAAGGCCCCGCCCAAGACCCAGACCGGCGGCGAGGAGACCGACGTCATCCCCGACCCCGGCCCCACGATGCGCAAGACGCAGGAGCGCACGCCGCCCCCGCCCACCACGCTCACCGTGATGTATAAGGTGGAATACGGCGAGAAGCTCAAATACGTCCACCCCGACGGCACGGTGCAAATCTTCGAGCAATGGCAGAGCTACCCGGGCGACGCCCAGAAGCTCATCGTCGCCAGCAACGACCGCCTCGCCGACGGGAACAACTACCAATACGCCACCAAGCCGCTCGCCAGCTCCGGCTTCGACCCCGTGGACATCCCGATTCTCTACATGACGGGCGACTACGATTTCACTCTGACGCCCGCCGAGGTCGAGAACCTCCGCAAGTTCCTCACCGCTGGCGGCACCATCCTCTTCAACGCTGCGCGCGGCATGGACGAATTCTCCCTCGCCGTCGCGCGCGAGATGCGAAAGGTCTTTCCGCAAAAGCAGTTCATGCGGCTGCCGCTCGACCATCCCGTCTTCAACTCCCGCTATCGCATCCAGCAGGTGATGACGCTCGTCAACGGCGTGCAGTTCCAGCAGCCGCCCGAGATTTACTCCATGGACATCGGCACGCGCGCCGCCGTGCTGCTCGTGCCCACCGGCCTCGGCGCGGCGTGGAGCAGCGCCAAGTATCATCCCGCCGGCAAGCACATCACCGGCGAGACCGCGTGGCGGCTCGGCGTGAACCTCGTCGCCTACGTCCTCGGCAGCACCGAGTATGGCCGCTTCCTCGCGCAGCAGTTCCCGCTCTACGACGGCCAGTCGCGCCCCGGCGACGTCTTCCGCCACGCCACCGTGATGTATCGCGGGAGCTGGGACCTGCATCCCGGCCTGCAAAACAGCGTCGCCATCGGCCTCAACGACAACACGAAGATTGACGTGGACTACACGCCGCACCGCGTCGCGCTCGACGACCCGCAGCTCGGCAATTACCCGCTGGTCTTCATGACGGGGCATTACGACTTCGAGCTGACCTCGAAGGAAATCGAGGGCCTGCGCCGTTACCTCGAACGCGGCGGAATGCTCGTCGCCAGCGCGGGCGCGGGGCTGAAGCCGTTCGACACCGCGTTCCGGCGCGAGCTGAAAAAAGTCTTCGGTAAGAATGAACTCCTGAAACTCCCGCCCACGCACCCCATCTTCACCGCCGGCTGGAATCCGTTGGAGAAAGTCACCTTCACCGCGCCCGCGCTGCGCGACGACCCGGCGCTCGAACACCCCGAGTTCCACGGCCTCTTCCTCGACCAGCGCCTCGCGGTGCTCTACACGCCCTTCGATTTCCAGAGCGCGCTCAACCGCGAGTCCAACGCCTACGCCAAGGGCCTCGAACCCACCGACGCCCTGCGCGTGGCGCTGAACGTCATCACGTATGCGTTGAGTCATTGAAGGGGAATTTCAAGCCCGACCGCTACATCGCTATGCCTAGAACCAAGCTATTCATCGGGTCTTCTTCAGCCGCCAAGTCCCAAGCCAAGCGACTCGTGGCTGAACTGAGTTCAGCCACTGTTGAGTTTGTGCCGTGGTGGACCGCCATTACCCCGGGGCAACTGCTGCTTAACGAACTGGAAACCATCAAGAAGTCCGTAGATGGCGCTGTCCTCGTTTTCTCGCCGGAGTCCGAGAGCACAATCAGAGGCGACAGGAAGAACCTCCCGAATCTCAACGTCCTCTTCGAGTTCGGATACTTCTTCGGCAGTTTCGAGCGCAAGAAAATCGCGATGATTCGTTACGGAGAGTTCTATCTTCCTTCTGATTTCGGTGGCTACCAGTGGATTTACGGTAGCTCGGGCTTTAGGCGTGGCGGTGTCCAAGCCGTTGGACAGCGCACCAAAGAGGAATTTGCCCGATGGATAGCCAATTTGTGATGCCGAGCTTCCCGCTGGACGTCGCTACGCGCTCGCGCTTCCCGAAACACTACCCATGAGCAACCTGAAGTTCGTGACCGGCTACTCCCAAGCTTTGACAAGTCTGTATTCGGATGTCGGCAAGGGGAATTGCATTTGCTACGACATCGACACCTTTCCGGGTTCCGGACTTTCCGGCTTTTACCCGCCAACCTACCTCAACAAATGCTCAAGCGTTTCCGTAGCGATTTCCGGTGATGCCAACCAACGAGATTGGCTTGCCGTAGTTCCGTTCCGCGTGGACGCGACCAAGAGCGGCCAAAAGGTCTATGACCAAGACCCCTTCATCATTTCCTTCGACGCTGACAGTGGTATGCCCGCCGAGACCGGCATCGTCGCCTATCATCAGGATTACTGCGGGCGGACCACTCCCGTTTCAGGCTACGACCACCTTTCCAAACCAGAGACGGTTGCGGCGCTTCGTCACGAACTCACCACCGGCAAGTATCCTGTTTCAGCTGCCGCGCCTGAAGTCATCGCGGCGCTACAGCACATGGCTATGGTCTTTCAAAGCGAACTCCAGTGACCGCAACGCCTGCCCACCCATCGCACCGCATTCCCTTCACGCAGCCGGAATAAAACCCCACCCATGAGCGAATCCATCAAACAGCGCGTTGGCTCGGCCAGCCCCAACGGGGCTGCGTCCTCCAGCCCTAGGTTGCGCCCCATGCGCTACCTTGGGTTTCAGGCGCAAACCAGCACAACCCCAACGGGGTTGCGGCTCGGTCGGCGCACCGGCCACAACCCCGTTGGGGTTGGCGGCTGGGAGCATTCGCAGCCCCAGCCCCGTTGGGGCTGGCCGGCGGGCGCGGCCTTCCAACCGTCGTCACGGGACCGTGATACGCAGGTTCGGAAACACCTTCCGATAGTCCGCCTCGTTCCGGGTCAGCAAGCCATCGAACCGCTCCGCAAATCCTCCAATGAGAATGTCGGCCATCGGGCGTTTGGGGGTGCGAAGAAGCCGCTTCGCCTGCACGTAGCGATGCCAGCCAGCGTGCGCCGCCAACGTCTCGGCGCGGCTCCAATCCTGCGACCAAGAGATTTGCAGGTGGTGAAGAAAGAGTTCCTGCCGGCTCACATCGCCGCCGAACACCGGAGCCAACTCGACGTAGCTGACCGGTGCCACCACCAGCCCATCGCTGCGCTTGGCGCTCAACAGCGCAGCAGAGCCGGAAGCAAACTGCGGGTCGGCATCGGCGATGTCGATGAGCAGGCAGGTGTCCACTACCCACGCCATACTAGTCCGCGTCCCCCTCGCGAAGTTCCTTCATCCAGTCAGCCGTCGTTCGTGGCGCTCGGCCATCGCGGAGCGCGAAGCCAATCATCGCGTGCGCACCGAGCGGTTGCTCTTGGGGCAGGGCGGGCGGGGCTACTTGTTGGCTGTCGAGCCAGGCAAGGAGCTTGGCGGCATGAGACTCGTCGAGACCGGCAACCCGCTGGACGGCAAGTTCAATGGTGCTCATGCAGCTTGCTTACGCCATCGAGTGCGATTGGGCAAGATTTCGTAGCGAGCGAAGACGCGGCCCGAGACAATCTCAAGCCAATCGACAACACATTGCTTTGTCCGTATTTCCAACGAAGAACCCACCCATGAGCGAACCCATCGAAAAGAAAATCCAGGAACTCCACCGTTGCCATGACGCCATGCTCGCCGAGCTGGGCAAGGTCGTCGTCGGCCAGCGCGAGGTGCTCGAACAGCTCCTCACCACCATCTTCGCCGGCGGCCACAACCTCCTCGAAGGCGTGCCCGGCCTCGCCAAGACGCTGATGATCAGCACGCTCTCCCGCGTGCTGGCGCTCCAGTTCAAGCGCATCCAGTTCACCCCCGACCTCATGCCCTCGGACATCGTCGGCACCAACGTCATCGAGGAGAATCACGAGACCGGCAAGCGCGAGATCGTCTTCGTGCGCGGCCCGATTTTCAGCAACATCGTCCTGGCCGACGAAATCAACCGCACGCCGCCCAAGACGCAGGCGGCGCTGCTCCAGGCCATGCAGGAGCGTGAGGTCACCGCCGGCGGCCAGACGTGGAAGCTCGCGCAGCCGTTCTTCGTGCTCGCCACGCAAAACCCGATTGACCAGGAGGGAACCTACCCGTTGCCCGAAGCGCAGAAGGACCGCTTCCTGATGAACACCTTCATCAAGTATCCCAAGCTCGACGAGGAGGAGAACATCGTGATGCAGACCACGATGAACACCGACGCCGACGTGCGTCCGCTCCTCGACGGCCCGACGCTCCAGGCGCACCAGCAGCTCATCCGCAGCATCCCCGTCTCGCGTCACGTCACCGGTTTCGCCGTGGACCTCGCGCGGGCGACGCGTCCGCACGAGGCGGGCGTGCCGGCGTTCATCAAGGAACAGGTCGGCTGGGGTGCCGGCCCGCGCGCGAGCCAGGCGCTCATCCTCGCCGCCAAGACCCACGCCGCCCTCGCCGGCCGCGTGAACGTCTCCTGCGACGACGTCCGCCACGTCGCGCTGCCCGTCCTTCGCCACCGCATCCTCGCCAGCTTCACCGCCGAGGCCGAAGGCATCACGACGGACAGCATCGTGGAGCGGCTGCTGAAGGAAGTGCGCGAGCGGGCGACGTCGTGAGCCGGGGTTAAGGACTGTTTGTCGGAAGGACCATGAGCGCAGCGACTCCACAGTGTGACTTCGATAACCCCGCTTCCGTGGTGACTGCTTTCATTCATGCCATGAACGTTTGGGAAACAGAATCGTGGCAGTCTATGCGAGCATGCCGAAACACCAGTGATCCGTTCTCCGACCAAGCAGGAGTCAGGAGCAGAATGGACGCGGTCTTTGCATGTTTCTGCACGCCCAAAGAGCGGAAGTTCGGCCGTCTCGGTTCATTTGCAAAGCCACCCGAATATGATCCGGCAAAAGAGCACGTCCTTGAAACCGAGGTCGCCGAAAACCAGAAGCGAGCTTTCGTCATAACTCATCGTGACGCGGTGCTGTTCGGTGGTCGTCACCGGTATGCGCTTGTTCGGAGAGAAGGTAAGTGGCTTATCGACACGCTTAAGCGTGAGCGAGGTGCTGAGTGGCAGAACGCAATTCTATGAGAGGTAGCGACAAGATAACTCTGTGAACGCCCACGGCAATTCTCCCTCTCTCCTTGACGCCCTGCGCACCCGCGCCCGCAGCGTCGCGAACCGCTTCCATCGCGAGGTCGTGCAGCGCGGCAACCCCCAAGTCATCACCGAGGTCGAGCGCAACCCCGACCCGCGCCGTTACCTCGACCCCGCGCTGCTCGACAAGTTCACCCTCTCGCCGCTCATCGCGAAGCTCGTCGTCGAGGGCTTCATCAACGGCTTGCACCGCAGCCCGTTCCACGGCTTCTCCGTCGAGTTCGCCGACCATCGCGAATACGTCCTCGGCGACGACCTCAAGTATCTCGACTGGCAGGTCTTCGCCCGCACCGACCGCTACTACATCAAGCGCTACGAGGAAGAGACCAACCTCCGCGCCTACATCCTCCTCGACCGCTCCGCCTCGATGGCCTTCGGCACCGGCAAAGTGACCAAGTGGGACTACGGCTGCTTCCTCGCGACCTGCCTCGCCTACCTCATCATCAAGCAGCAGGACGCCGTCGGCCTCTCGCTCTTCGGCGCGAAGCCCGGCCTGCTGCTCCCGCCGCGCTCGCGCCTCTCGCACCTGCGCCAGATGATTCAGGCGATGACCGCCAACCCGCCCACCGGCGAAACCAACGTCGCCGCCAGCCTCCGCGCCCTCGTGCGCAATCTCAAGCGCCGCGGGCTCATCGTGCTCATCAGCGACCTCATTGACGACCCGGCGGAGACGCTGAAATCCATCCGTCTTCTTCGCAGCCACGGCCACGATGTCATCGTGTTCCAGCTCCGCGACGCGACCGAAGTGGAGTTCCCCTTCGATGGCGCGACCGTCTTCCGCGATCTCGAAACCGGCGAGGAGCTCGAAGTGGACCCCGCCTCCATTCGCGAGAGCTACCTGCAAAACCTGGCCGAGGAAAGCGCCCTCTTCCGCAAAGGCCTGGTCGAGGCGGGCATCGACTACGTGCCCTTGAACACGCGCCAGCCGTATGACGAGGCGTTCTCCGCCTACCTCCACCGCCGCGCGAAACTCCGCGGCTGACCGACTTTTGGACCACAGAGACGCGATGAACACAGAGAAGACAAATCAGGGATTCCATCTCTGTGTTCATCGCGTCTCTGTGGTCACAATTTCCCAGCCATTCCCGTGAACATCAGCCAGGACAACCAGCTCACTGGGGCGGTCATCGGCGCTGCGATTGAGGTTCATCGTCAGCTTGGACCGACGCTGGATGAGATTGCCTATGAGGAGGCGCTGTCATTGCTCCTCGCCCAGCAGGGCATCGAGAACCACCGTCAGGTGCCGCTGCCGCTTACCTACAAGGGCGTTCGCCTGGACTGCGGCTATCGCCTGGACCTGCTAGTTGAAGAACGGCTCCCCATTGAACTCAAGTCCGTGGCGGCTGTGCTGGGAGTGCATGAGGCGCAGTTGCTGACCTACCAACGCATCGGTCGTCATTCCTTGGGCTTGCTGATTAACTTCAATGTCGCCGTGCTGAAGGACGGCATTCACCGCAAGGCCGAGTCCCGCTTCTGGACTTCACCGTCGGCCGTCAATCCCACCGAGATTGACTCCGGGAAGGCGTTCGACCCCGTTTCCGCAGCCATCGTGATGGCCGCTGTTGAAGTGCATCGCAACATCGGTCCCGGGCTGCTGGACAGCTCCTATCTGGCCTGCCTTTGCCATGAACTCAGCGGCCGCAAGCTGGCTTTTCAAGCTGGTTTGGAGATTCCACTCACATTGAATGGCACGCCACTGTCCGCTCGGGCCAAGGTTCCCCTGCTGGTCGCTGGACAGGTTCCAGTGTTTCCCGTCAGCGCGGACTCCATCACCAAAGTTCACACCGCAGCCGCAGTCAGCCGCCTCCGTCAAGGCGGCTGGAAACAGGGGCTGCTCCTGAACTTCAATGCAGCCACGATGCTGGCAGGCATCAAGCGGGTTGTGGTTTCCCAGTAACACTCTTGAACCACAGAGACACGATGAACACAGAGAACAGAAACAGGAAAATTCTTCTCTGTGTCCATCGCGTCTCTGTGGTCCCCAATCCGCTCCCCCGCTGATGTTCACCCTCCTCGCACCTTTCGCCCTCGCCGCCGCTGCGCTGCTGGCCATCCCGATCATCATCCACCTGCTGAAGCCCAAGCGCGTGCGCACGATGCCCTTCAGCAGCCTGCGCTGGCTGCGCACGTCGCAGCACAAGCTCTCCCGTCGCATCCAGTGGCATCAGGTGCTGCTCTTCCTCCTGCGCGCGGCGTTCCTGCTGCTGCTCGTCTTCGCGCTGGCCAAGCCCATCTTCTCGACCAGCGGCCGCCGCCACTTCACCGAGCGCTTCATCGTCCTCGATGTCAGCCGCAGCATGAACTACGAGCAGCCGGGCAAGGACTCGCCGTTCGTCCAGGCCAAGAAAATCGCCCGTGCCCTGCTCGCCCAGGGCCTGCCCGGTGACCGTGCCACCGTGCTGCTCACCGCGAACAAGACCGTTGCCCTCGGCCCGCTCGCGGAAGACCCGACCCGCTACGTCGCCCGTCTCGAAGCCGCCCGCACCGGCCTTGGCGATACCGACCTTTCCTCCGCCCTGGCCGTCCTCCGCCCGATGCTCGCCACCCCGCGCCCAAACACGCGCGCGGAACTCTTCTTCCTCACAGACAACCACCAGGGCAGTTGGTCGCAGGGGGCGGTTGCTGGCTTCCTCGAAGGCCTGCCCGTGCCCGTCTCCGTGCAAATCGTGGATGTCGGCCCCTCCGCGCCGCGCAACGCGTGGATTGCCGACGCGCGGCCTATTGAGTCCGACGGCAAGCGCTACCTGCACGCCCGCGTCGGCGCGTCCGGCAACGAGCCGCAGGAGCGCACCGTGCGTGTGAGGCAGTTGGCCGGACTCGGTGACGTGTTCCAGAAGGTGACGCTGGCTCCCGGCACCTTTGCGGAAGTGAGCCTGCCCGTGCCCGCCGATTACGACACCACCGGCAAGGTGGCCGAGCTGGTGCTCGAACCGCGAGACGCGCTGCCGGACGACGACCAGTTCTGGCTGAACCTCGACGCCCGGGCCGCCGCCGTCCGCGTGCTGCTCCTCGAACCCGAGACCACGCAAATCGAGGCGCTCCAGCCGGGCTTCCACCTCCGCATGGCGTTGGAAGTCCTCAGCCAGGGCGAAGCCGGCGCGACCCAGGTCACGCGCCGCCGACCCGAAGCTGTCACCGCCGGCGAGTTTGCCAACGCCGATGTCGTGGTGATGGCGAATGTCGCGCATCTCTCCGACGACCGGCTGGTCGCGCTGGAAAACCGCGTTCAAGCTGGCGCGGGTCTGCTGCTGTTCCTTGGCCCCGCCGTGCAGCCGCCGTTCTACAACACGAAGCTGCACAACCCTTCACGCCCCACGGGCAGCCTGCTGCCGCGTCCGCTGCTCCAGATCAATCAGGGCAGCATGGCGCAGTTCACGCGCATTGACTGGACGCACCCGCTGCTCACGCCGCTCCAGGACCCGACGTTTGGCGACTTCGCCCGCGTGCGCGCGCGGACCTTCTACACGTTCGGCGATGCCCCGGCGGGCAGCCCCAGCCAGGCGCTTGCGTGGTTTGGCGACACCGCGCCGGCACTGCTCGAACACTCCTTCGGAGCCGGCCGCGTGCTCGTGGTGAACTCCACCGCCAACGACGAATGGAGCGATTTGCCGCGCCGCAACAGCTTCGTGCCGCTGCTGGACCAGATGCTCAACCGGCTCACCCGCGCCCGCCTCGCGCGGAGTTTTCAGGCCGGCGACCTGGTGTCGTTCGTCCTGCCCGGCCTTGGCAAGAACGCGACTGCCACCCTTGCCACTCCCGGCGGGCGCACGCTGACACCCATCTTGCAGCCGCTTGGTAATGAATTGTCCGTGCGCCTCGATTCCGCCGACGAGGCCGGCGTGTATTCGCTGCGGGCTAGCGGCGACAGCGGCAGCACGCGGCTGAACTTCATCGTGCATGCCGGCCGGGGTGACAGCACCGTGAACAAGGCCGACACGGAAACCCTCCGTGCCTGGTGGGGCAAGACCACGTTCGACATCATCCATCCCGACCCCGGTGCTAAGCCCGAGGCGGCGGTGGCGGGCGGCCGCGTGCTGCTCTGGCCGTGGCTCCTCGCGCTGGGCGCGCTGGTGCTGTGCGCCGAGATGTATTTTGTCCACCGGCTTTGCCCGATGATGAACCCGGCGGTGGCCGGCTCCACCGTGGCGCAACACGGCATCCTCGCCCCCACAACCAAGGCGGAGGTGGTGTCGTGACCATCAGTTGGATGCCCGTGTTGCCGTTGTGGCTGGTCGCGCTCATCACGCTCGCACTGCTCGCGCTGCTTGTGCGCGGTTCGTTGCTGCTGTCGGAGAAGCGCCTGCCGCGCCGGTGGATTCTGCTGCTCGGCGCGTTGCGTGTGGCCATCGTCGCGGTGTTCGCGCTGTGCCTGCTCCAGCCCATCGTCGCCTTCCGCCGCACCGTGCAGGAAGGCCCGCCCGTGCTCGTGCTGTTCGACACCTCGAAGAGCATGGGGCTTACGGACAGCGCCGCGCCCAACGGCCGCCTGCCCGAGGTGATGCAATGGCTCGAAAAGAGCGGCCTGCAAACCAAGCTGGCAGCCCGGCCGAACGTGCTGTGGTTCGCGTTCGACGGCCACGCGCGGGCGATCACGCCGGCGGATCTGCCGGCACTGGCGGCCAGTGGCACCACCACGCACTACGCCGAGAGCCTGGCCGACGCCTGGGAGCATTACCGCCAGCAGCGCAGCGAGTCCGCGCCGCTGGTGCCCGGCGGTCGTGTCCTGCTGGTCAGCGATGGTCACGACTTCAGCGCACGCGCCGTGACCGATGTGGCGCGGGAACTGGGACTAGCCGTGGACACCCTGGCACCGATGACTGCGCGGGGCGGCACCGAGGCGGCGCACGTCAGCATCGCGCAGGTGCAGGCCCCGCGCAGCGTGCTGCTGGGTGCGGAGTCGCGGTTCAGCGTGGCCCTGCGACAGGAGGGCCTTGCGGGACGACCGCTGACACTGAATTTGAAGGATGGCGACAAGCTGGTGGCCCAACAGCCGTTCACCTTCGCCGCCGGACAGGCCGAGAAGCTCGTCACGCTGACCTTCCAGCCGGCTGAGGCGGGCTTGAAGGAATACGCCGTTGAAGTTGGTGGCGCTCCTGCCGGCAGACCGGAAGCCGTCCCGAGCCGCAAGTTCAGCGTGCAGGTGCTGGGGGCGCGGAACGAAGTGCTGTTCCTTGAGGATGCGTGGCGCTGGGAGTTCAAGTTCCTGCGCCGCATTTTTGAGGATGACCCGAGCTTCACGCTCACCGCGTTTCTTTCGCGCGGTGAAAGTGCTTTCGTGCAGCTTGCCGAGCCCGACCGGCGCACGAAGGTGACGGGCTTCCCACAATCGCGCGCGGAACTGGCGGGCTTCGACACGCTGGTGCTCGGCAGCGCGGACCCGCGCCGCTGGCCGCGTGGTTTTGCGAACGTGCTCCAGCAACTCGTCGAGGAGGACGGCAAGTCGCTCATCGTCATCGGCGGGCCGAATCTTGCGCAGATGGCCGCGCATCCGGCGCTGGCGGCGCTGCTGCCCGTGCAGTTGTCCACCGAGTCCGCCGCGCCCGTGCCCGGTCCCGTGCCGGTGCGCGTGACGACCGAGGGCCTGGCCTCGCCGTTCTTCGCCGCGCCCAACGGCGCTCCGGACGCCTACTGGGCCGCGCTGCCGCCCGTGGATCAGATTTACCCGCCGCTGCGGAAGAAGCCGGCCGCCACCGCGCTCGCCGAGGCGACCAAACTGGCCAACCCTTACGGCAATCTCATCCTGATGGCGGAACACACCGTGGGCCGGGGCCGCGTATTGTTCATCGCCACCGACACGCTGTGGAAGTGGCAGATGTTCTCCACCGCGACGGAAGGCCCGACGCCCTTCCAGGTGTTCTGGCAGCAAACCCTGCGCGCGCTCGCCCCGCTTCGCACCAGCAGCGGGAACGTCAGCCTGCACGTCGAGCCGGACCGTAGCCGTTACGAGCCGGGGCAGACCGTCGTGCTGCGCGCGGAGGTCCGTGTCGCCCAGCCCCTGCCCAAGGCGCGGGTGCAAGCGCGCGTGACCTTGCCGGATGGGAAGCAACTGCCACTCGACTTCGCCCCCAACGCCGCCGAGCCGGGCACATACACGGCACGCTTCGAGCCGACGCTGGCCGGCCAGCACAAGGTCGCTGCGAGCGTGGTGGCCGACGACAAGGCGGTCGCCGACACGCTCATCCCCTTCGATGTGGAGGCGAGCAATGCTGAGCTGGGCAATGTGCGCATCAACGAGGCCAGCCTCCGTCGCATCGCCCACGACACCGGCGGCAACTACCTTAACCGCGCGGACCCGGCGACGTGGCAGGCCTTGGAAAACCTAGAGAAAGTCCCCGTCACTCGCGTGGAAACGGTGGACCTCTGGAACCGCTACGTGCTGCTCATCCTCCTCGCGGTCCTCATGGGCACCGACTGGCTGCTGCGGCTGCTGCGCGGGTTCGCTTGAATCGTTCTTGGCGGAAGTCGCGTCCAGCACGAACAGCCACATGGCAGCCCCCCCGCGCCACGAAGCCTTCGGTCTTCCCATGGCAACTCACATGCTTTTCAAGTGCTTGCAGTTTGGTCTTCCCTGACTACACTCGCGCCTCTGTTTTGAACGGACACGTATGCTGACCTCCCACGAACTCTTCGGATTTATGCCTGCCACCGCGGCGGCGGACATCCTTGAAACTGCTTTTACCAACGACCGCGACCTGTATCGCGCCACGCTCAACGCCATCGCCCAGGCGCGCAAAGTGCGGCCCGTCTTCCTGGAAAAACAGCCCCGGAAGGATCGCCACGTGGGCATGATTGCCTACCTCAGCCGGCCGGGCATGGAACTGGCCGCCGGCACGTTGCTGCGCGGCTGGCTGCTCAAGGTCCACAAAGGCCTGCTGGCCGATTTCCTCGACGGCATCGGCGTCGCCCACAAGGAAGGTGTCGTGGATGATCTCCCTGAGACCATTGATGACGCCAAGCTAACGGCAGCCGTGGACGCA
>Ga0208783_10001448_pt1 | contig 14053 bp, 10 predicted proteins | sample DEB19_08_DNA_2_FD_184529 | JGI IMG/M metagenome (GOLD analysis project Ga0208783, IMG submission 184529) | Aqueous microbial communities from the Delaware River and Bay under freshwater to marine salinity gradient to study organic matter... | ecosystem: Environmental > Aquatic > Marine >... | reverse complement strand
ATCCTATCGCAGCTGGCGATCGTCGTGGGCATGATCGTCATCGGGTGGCTTCACTTTGACGCCGTGAGGCTGGGGATCGCGGCGGCCGTGCTCTATCTGCTGCTCCCCTACACGGCCATCATGACCGGCCGCGTCGACCATGCGCTGCCCGGCGCTCTCGTCATCTGGGCGATCGCCGCCTACCGCCGGCCGTTCGTGTCGGGCGGCCTCATCGGCCTGGCCACTGGCACGATCTACTACCCCATCTTTCTGCTGCCGCTGTGGTGCGGCTTCTACTGGCAGCGGGGCATCCGCCGGTTCGCCCTGGGGGTGACCGCGGCGTTGGCCGCGCTCGTCGTCGGCCTCTGGTTCACGTCCCCCGACTCGACGGTCCTGCTCGGACAGCTGCGGCAGATGTTCGGCTGGATCTTTCCGAACGACGTGTCGCTCGAGGGCTTCTGGGCGCTCCCGTTCAACGATCCGGTCTTCCGTCTACCTGTGCTGGCCGCCTTCGTGGCGATGATCTCGACGCTCGCCATCTGGCCGGCCCCGAAGAACCTGGGCACGCTGATGAGCTGCACGGCCGCGGTGCTGCTGGGCAGCCAGTTTTGGAAGGCCCACAACGGCGGCCTGTTCATGGCCTGGTTCCTGCCCGTGCTTTTGCTCGTGATCTTCCGGCCCAACTTGGAGAACCGGGTGGCGACGCTGGTGCTCGGCACGGACTGGTTTCCGCGGCGCCGCGGGCAGCCGCTCGCCGCCGCCGAACGCGCGGCGTGAAGATCATCCCCGCCGCGGATCGAAGTCGGGCGGCGCCTGCCGGCTGGCCAGCCACGCACGCCAGGCGTCGACGTTCCACGCGAAGTTCACGCCGGTCAGCGTCACCAGCGCCTCGAGCACCTGCTGGTTCTGCCTGCGGACCTTGTGCCGCTTGGCGCCGCCCCCCACGGAGAGCCCGCCGCCGGAGGGCGTGAAGGTGGCGGTCGTGGATCCTTCGGGGCCACCCTGCGGCACGACGACCACATGCTCCGTCTCCAGCACGTCGATCAGCGGGGCGACGACGGTCGCCACGCCGAGCTGCCCGAGCGCCGCGGCGGCCCGATTGGTCCGCGCGTTGTCGTCGCCACCGAGGGCCGTCGCGATCGCACCCGCGGCGGCATCGGGGCCGATCTTGACCAGCTGCTCGACGGCCAGCACCCGCGTCTCGGCGTCGACGTGATCGACCGCGATCCTGACGAGCGTCGCCATGGCATCCCCCGCACGGATGTGCGACAACGCCTCGACGTAGAGAGCTCGCACCCGCAGCTGCCCTTCAGCCGTGATCGCGGCCGCCAGCGCCGGCACGGCGAAGGGATCGGAAATCTCGCGGATCTCCTCGGCCGCCGCCTCGGCCTGCGTCGGCACGTCGAGCCGCTTGCGCAGCCGCTCGAGCCTCACCGTCCACTCCTTCTGGGCCACGTTGACGCGGTCGGCCCGCTCGATCAGTTCGATCTCCTGCACCGTCCGCCAGCTGCCCCGGTACCGGACCAGCCCCCTGGACGCCATGAACTCCTGCGGCGTCGGCGGCCGTTCCGCCGCGCTCGTGGCGGCGGCCGGCTCGTCGCCTCGACACGCCGCCGGTCCGCACGCCGCGGCAGCCACCAGCAGCGGGACGAAACGCCGCACGCATGCGGTCGTGAATGGTTCCTGGCGGTCTCGCATGCCATGCCCTGCGGCGCGTGTCCGTCGGCGAAAACCTCTCACGGGAGTCGGGGGGTGACGCACCGCCCATCATAGTGTCGGCACGCGGCCGGCATGGCCATGATTTTGCTGCCCGCATCACGCGCCGCGGACGGCGTTTTGGATGACGCCGACGTAGGACGAGAAGATTCGCACGACGAGCATCCCGATCAGTGCGGCCACCACGGCCCACACCAGCCCCCCCGCAGCCCGGGCGGCCGCCTCGAAGCCCAGCCGCGCCTCGTCGTCCAAGTGTCCGGCGAGACGTTCGAGCGACTCCGCCGTGCTGCCGGTCGTCTCACCCACCGCGACGACGTCGAGGAGCCGCCGCGAGAACCGGCGTGTGTGCTCGAGCGCCTCCGACAGCGAGCTGCCTCCGCGCAGCCGCTCTTCGAGGCTCGTCGCATCGACAGCCAGCCCCGGCGCTGCGGTCGACGCGAGCGTCACCAGCCGGCCGGCGTCGAGCCCCGCTCCGCTGGCCAGCGACGCGGCCCGACACCAGGCGGCGGCCTCGGCCGCCCGCGCCGCCGGGCCGACGACCGGAACGCGGTCGAGGACGAGCCGCACCAGGCCGTGACGGCGCCAATTCGACAGCGCCCAGCGGAAGGCGACCGCTCCCGCGGCCACGGCTGCGGCGAGCCATACGAGGTAGACGACGAGACCCCGCGAACCGCGCAGCCCAAAGCCCAGGATGTCGTGCTGCATCATGCCCGCCATGAAGATGAGGAACCCGACCACGGCCGCCGCCACGACCAGCTGGAACAGGGGGCCGGACAGGCTGCGACGCAGCTCCCGCGCCGTCCGCACTCCGCGCTCGAGCGAGGCAGACAGCTCGCGGAGCGTCTCCGCTTCGTGTCCCGTGCGGTCGCCGACCGCCACCATGCCGCGGACCAGCGGGGGAAACGTGTCGCCCGCGGCGGCCAGCGCGTCGCCGAGTTGGTCCCCGTCCGCCAGCGCCCGTGCCACCAGATCCATCCGCGACCGCCAGGCGGCGGGCACGCGGGCCGTCTCGTTCCGCCACGCCTTGCGCAGGTCGATGCCAGCGGCCAACGAGATCCCCAGCCGGCCGAGCAGGTCGGCCAGCATCGGCCGCGGCATCTCCCGACGAAAGAGCGTCATCATGCCGCCGGGTCCTGTCCCCGCCGCGACCGCCGCAGTCTCGTCATCGGTGAGCGTTCTCCCGCCGCGAACCGCATCGCCGGCGGCCACCGCCGCGGCACCGCGGAGACCATTCTCCCCGACGCCGCAGGTTTTGGACAGCGACAGGGGCCGCGCGTCCGGTCCCGCCGCATTCCACGCGGCCGCGAGCCGCGGAGGCTGTCGCCCTCTGCGGCATCTGCTAAAACGCCTTCGTCTCCACTCCGATGCTCCCGCCCCGCAGCCTGCCGCGTCCATGAAAGCCCGCCCTCTCCACTGGCCGACCATCGCGATCGTGGGCGTGGGCATGATCGGCGGCTCGATCGGGCTGGCGGTCAAGGCCCGCAAACTGACGGGCCGGGTGATCGGCGTGGGCCGCTCGGCGGCTTCGCTCGCCGACGCGAAGCGGGCGCGCGCCATCGACGAGGCCGCCACCGACATCGCCGCCGTGCAGGCCGCCGATCTCGTCGTCGTGGCGACCGGCGTGGCGAGCATTCCGGGCATCCTTGCCGAGGTCGACGCGGCGGTTCGTCCCGGCGCACTCGTCACGGACGCCGGCAGCACCAAGGCGTCGATCGTCGCCGGCTGGGAACGGCGCCGCCGCGGCAAGGGGGGCGTGCGGGGACGCTTCGTCGCCGCGCATCCCGTGGCGGGCAGCCACCGTCGCGGCCCGACCGCCGCGGACCCGCAGCTCTTCAACGGTCGGATGACGATCGTCACGCCGGCACCGAGCACGCCTGGCGCCGACGTCCAGGCGATCTGTGATTTCTGGTCGGCCCTCGGCTCGACGGTCTACGTCATGCCACCGCGGGAGCACGACCGCATCCTCGCCGCGACCAGCCACGCTCCGCACGTGGTCGCCGCGGCCGTGGCCGCCGCCACACCCGCCGACGCGCGGCAGTTCACGGCCGGCGGCTGGCGCGACACGACGCGGATCGCGGCGGGTGACCCGGAGCTCTGGGCCGACATCCTGCTCGACAACGCCCCGGCGGTGGCGCGGGCGCTGTCTCGGATCGCCGGCGTCACGGAAAAGGTGCTCGCCGCCCTGGAGGCGGAAGACCGCCGCAGGCTGGTGTCGTTGCTGACGCGCGCCAAGGAAGACCGCGATGCTGTGGGAAGTTGACGTTCACCTCCGCGATGCCGACGCCGATCATGCCGCCCGCGCGCTCGTCGCGGGCGCGGCCGAGCTCGGCGTGTCCGGCTGCGCGCGGGCCCGGACGGCCGCCGGCTGGCTGATCGAGGGGAACCTGTCGCGAGCCGACGTCGAGCGGCTGGCGGCGGCGGTGCTCACCGATCCGGTCACGGAGTCGTTCGTGGTCGCCGAGGCGGGTGCCGCGGCGCTCACCGCGCCGGCCGCCGGCCCGGCGGGTGAACTCCCGACCGTGCTGCACGTGCTGCCCCGCGCCGGCGTCACCGACCCGGCGGCGGAATCGGCGCAGGAAGCCTGCAGCCTCCTCGGCCTGCGACCCGCCGCCGTGCGGAGCGTCCGCAAGTACTGGCTGCCCGCGCTCGCCCCGGCCGACACCGACCGGCTCGCCTGGAAGCTGCTGGCGAGCGAGGCGATCCACGACGTCGTCATCGGTCCGCTTCCGCACCGCACGCTCGCCGGCGGCCGCCCATGGACCTTCGCGCAGCAGACCGTGCCGCTGGAGGGTCTCGACGACGACGCACTCGACGCGCTGAGCCGCGATCGTTGCCTCGCGCTCTCCGCCGCCGAGCTGCGGGCGGTTCGCGACCACTACCGGCAACTCGGCCGCGAGCCCCTCGAAATCGAACTCGAGACGATCGCGCAGACGTGGAGTGAGCACTGCTGCCACAAGACGCTCGGCAGCCCGGTCGACCACGTCGGGCCCGCGGGCCCCGTCCGCTACGACAACCTCCTGAAGGAGACGGTATTCGCGGCCACGCGGAAGGTCCGCGAGCAGCTCGGAAAGCAGGACTGGTGCGTGAGCGTGTTCCGCGACAACTCGGGCGTCGTGCGGTTCGACGGCGATCACGACATCTGCGTGAAGGTCGAGACGCACAACCACCCGTCAGCGATCGAGCCCTACGGCGGCGCGGCCACGGGCCTCGGCGGCGTGATCCGGGACGTGCTCGGCACGGGCCTGGGCGCCAAGCCGATCGCCAGCCTCGACGTCTTCTGCGTGGGCCGGCCCGACACGCCTGCCCACGACCTGCCGCCGGGCGTGATCCATCCCCGCCGGCTGCTGGCCGGCGTGGTCGCGGGCGTCCGCGACTACGGCAACCGCATGGGCATCCCCACGATCGCCGGCGCCGTCGCCTTCGACCCCGGCTACATCGGCAACCCACTGGTCTTCTGCGGCACCGTCGGCATCATGCCGCGCAACTCCGCCGATGCGGCCGTGCAGGCGGGCGACCTGGTCGTCGTGGCGGGCGGCCGCACGGGCCGCGACGGCATCCACGGCGCCACCTTTTCGAGCGTCGAATTGTCGAGCGCGAGCGAGAGCCAGTCGGGCGGCTCGGTGCAGATTGGCCACGCCATTCACGAGAAGATGCTCTCCGACTTCGTGCTCGAGGCGTCGCGGCAGCGGCTCTTCCACGCGATCACCGATTGCGGCGCCGGCGGCCTCTCGAGCGCCGTCGGCGAAATGGCCGCCGTGCTCGGAGCGGATGTCGACCTCGACCGCGTGCCGCTGAAGTACGACGGCCTCTCCGCCACCGAGGCCTGGATCTCGGAAGCGCAGGAGCGAATGGTGCTCGCCGTGGCGCCCGGCGACTGGGATCGGCTTTCGCGGATCGCCGCCGACGAGGGAGTCGAGGCCACCGTGATCGGCACGTTCACCGGCAGCGGCCGGCTCGCGCTCCGCTGGCAGGGCCGCACCGCCGGCGAGCTCGACTGCCACTTCCTCCACGAGGGCCGGCCCCGCCGCCGTCTCGCCTCACGCTACGCACCGCCGCCGCTGCAGCCCGCCACATGGTCGGCGGCCGACGACTCGCTGGCGGCCTGCCTGCTCGACGTGCTCGCGGCGCCCGACGTCGCCAGCAAGGAATGGATCGTGCGGCAGTACGACCACGAAGTGCAGGGCTGCAGCATCGTGAAGCCGCTCCTGGGGCCCGGGCTCGGCCCGGCCGACGGCACCGTGATCCGCGGCGTGCTCGGCCGCGACCGCGGCATCGTGCTCGGCGTCGGCCTGCGGCACCGGCTCGGCTGGCTGGATCCCTATCAGATGGCGGCGGGCGGGATCGTCGAGGCGATCGCCAACTGCGTCGCCGCCGGCGCGGATCCCGACCGCATCGCCCTGCTCGACAACTTCTGCTGGGGCGACTGCCGCCGCGAGGAATCGCTGGGCACGCTCGTCGAGGCCTGCCGTGCCTGCCACGACATGGCGGTAGCGTTCACATCGCCGTTCGTCAGCGGCAAGGACAGCCTCAACAACGTCTTCGCCTGGAAGGACGCCGCGGGAAAGCATCGCGAGCTGTCGATTCCGCCGACGCTGCTGGCCACGGCACTCGGCCAGGTCGCCGACGTTCATCGCGCGATCACGCCCGACCTGAAGCATTCGGGCAATCGTCTCGCAATCGTGGGCGGCTCACGGCTCGACCTCGCCGGCAGCCAGCTCGAACTGGTGGGCCGCGTCCGCGGCGGCCGCGTGCCGCAGGTCGACGCCGCCGCCTGCCGCGCGGCGTTTGCCGCGGTGGCCACGGCCCAGCGGGCGGGCCTCGTCGCTGCCTGCCATGACTGCTCCGACGGAGGACTGGCGACCGCGGTCGCCGAGATGGCGATCGGCGGCAACGCGGGAGCGCGGCTCGCGCTGGCCGACGTGCCGACCGCGGGTGACACGGCCGGACTCTCACCGGCGCAACGGGATCTCGCGATCGCGTTCACGGAGACGCCAGGCCGTTTCGTGTGCGAGGTGCCGGCCGCCGTGGCCGACCGCTTCGCCGCGGTCGTCGCGGGCGTTCCCTGGGCGTGGATCGGGTCCGTGACGGACGACCGCAGGCTCGAGATCGTGCCGACGGCTGCGGCCGCAGCCGTCATTCCGGTGGAACGGCTCGCCCGCGCCTGGCGGGGAGGAGCGTGAGCATGTTGTCACCTCGGGCATTGATCCTGCGGGCGCCGGGCACCAACTGCGACCACGAGACGGCCCACGCCTTCGAGCGGGCCGGCGCGATCGCGCGCCGCGTGCACGTGCGGGCCCTCGCGGCGCGGCCGGCATTGGCCGCCGACTTCCAGATCCTCTGCATCCCCGGCGGGTTCTCCTACGGCGACGACATCGCCAGCGGGCGGATCTTCGCGCTGGAGCTGAAGTCGCGGCTGGCCGAGAGCCTGGCGGCGTTTCGCGATCGCGGCGGGCTCGTGCTCGGCATCTGCAACGGCTTCCAGGTGCTGCTGCAGACGGGCCTGCTGCTGGCCGACCCGCGCACCGGGGCGGCGCGGGCGAGCCTCGCCCACAACCAGTCGGGGCTCTTCGTGGACCGCTGGGTGAACCTTCGCGCCATCCCGGGCCGCTGCGTCTTCCTGCAGGGCATGGACCGGTTCGAGCTGCCGGTCGCGCATGGCGAGGGCCGGTTCGTGACCGGCTCGCCCGCCGACTTCGCGGCATTCGACGCGGCGGGGCAGTTCGTGCTCCGCTACGCGGCCGACGCGACGGGCGGATCGACCAATCCCAACGGGGCGTCGGGGGACGTCGCGGGCGCATGCGACGAGACGGGCAGGATCCTCGGGCTCATGCCGCACCCCGAACGGTTCATCGACGCCGTGCAGCATCCCGCCTGGGCGGGCCGGCTGGATCCGCGCGCCGCCGGGGCGGGTCTCTCGCTGTTTGCCAATGCCGTGAAAGCCGTGTCGTAACGCCGGCCAGTCCGCGATTGACGCGGCTCGGCGACCGCCCTACCTTTCCTGCCCCGCCCGGCTTTCGACAGGGCATCGCGGGCCGACTCTCTCGGGAGGCGGCCGTCGATGCGTGCCGCCCGCCGTGCGCACTCGAGAGCATGAGCCGCGCTTCCGCCTCTACCGTCGTGGCCATCTGGCTCGCCGCGCTCGTCGCCGGCGGGTGCCGCATCGGCTTGCGGCCGGACCCGCTCGCCGACGCGCCCCGATCCGCGGCAGCCGACCGCCACCGAGCTCCGCCGCAGACCATTCCGCTCGAGCTCATCTTCCTCCGCTTCGAGGAGCACGACCCGCTGTTCCGCGACGACCTCTGGAGCCTGGTCGACGAGCAGCTGCTCGACGCGTCGCTGCGGCGCCGGCTGCATGCCAACGGCTTGCGGGCCGGAGTCGTGACGGCCCGGCTGCCCGCGGGCATCGCGGATCGGCTGCTGCCCGAGACCACGACCGCCAGCGACGCCACGTCGGCCGGCGTTTCCGACGATCCGGCGCTTGTGCGCCACACGCTCCGGCTGCTGCCCGGCCGTTCGAGCGACGTGATGTCCGCGACCGGCATCGGCGAGCTGGTGCTGCTGGAGCATGACGGCGAGCGGCTGCACGGCCGAACCTACGCCGCCGCCAGCCCGCTCTTCGGCGTGCGGGCCTGGCCGGCGGCGGACGGCCGCGTGCGGTTGCACGTCGCGCCGACGATCAAGCACGGCCCCGTCGAGCGGACGTGGGTGGGCGAGGAGGGAATGTTTCGCCTCGAGGCCGGCCAGCGGCGCGACGCACTCGAAGGGCTCTCGTTCGAGGTCACCGTGCCGACGGGATCGATGCTGGTCATCGGCTGCTCCGGCGATCCGGCCTCGTCCGTGGGAGACGCGTTCTTTCGCGACCGCGGCGGCAGCCGATCCGGCCAGCGGCTGCTGGCGATCAGGCCCGATCCGGCCACGCCCCCGGCTGACCCGCTCTTCGCCCGGCACGACGCCGCCGACGCACCGTGAGCCGACCGCGAGGGCGGCGGGTGCGAACGGGGGAAGTCTGGTGAAGGATTCGCGGCTGCGTCGGCCTCACCCGGGCGTGAGTCTGCGGTGTTCTGGCAAGCGGCAATCACCCCGCTCCGCAGTGTTTACGCACCCTGCCACAGGTGTCGATCCCTGTTGTCGACAGTGATTGCCCTCGGCCGTCGCGGACGACGCGGCGGCGTTCCTCGTGTCGGAATCGACGAAAGAACCGCTCATGCGCACCGACCCAGCACCCGCCACGGCTTCCACGCGGTCGCACACGCCCCGGGCGCTCACCGTCTTCACCGCCGCCTTCGTGGCCGGAGCGGCTGCGGCGGTGGCCGTCAACAGCGTACTCGACGTGCGGCTGGCGCAGTCCAAGCCGCAGGTGGCGAGCGAGCCGATCTTCGTCGCGCTGCGATCGTTGCCGCAGGGAGCGCCGGTGACGGTGTGGGACGTGGCGCTGCGCGACTGGCCGCGGGCGATGGTCCCGACCTCGGCGCTGCGGGCCAGCGACACCTTCAGTGGGCTCGTCCTCAAGCATCCTCTGCGCGAAGGCCAGCCGCTCCTGTCGATCCAGCTCGTAGAAGCCGATTCCACGCCGTCGTCGAGGCTGTCGGTCACCGCCGTGTCGACGCCGCCGACCGCCGCCGACCGGACGGCCGACGTCGATCTGTGGGCGCCGGCGGAACCGGTCGGCACCGCGGCGCCGACGGCCATGCCTCCCCAGCCGCCGCAACAAGCACAGCCACAGCAGGCGCAGGCCGCGCCGCAGATCGAGCCGCCGACGCAGCCCGTCGCCGCCCCGGCCGCGCTGCTCCCCGAGCCCGAGCAGGTCAGCGTCACGGCAGCCCCTGCCGAGAAAGCCATGCCCGTGGCCTCTGAGCCGATGCCGGCCGCACCGCAGGTCGCCGTCCAGCAGCCGCTCGCGGACGCGAGCGGTGCGGCGACTGCGGCTGATGCGACTGCCGAGACGCTCGAGCCGATGGCGGCCGATGCCGTGGCCGCCGTCGAGGACGCCATCACTGACGAGATGCTCGAGGCACTGACCGTGACCAGCGTGCCGGCCGATAGTCTCGTCGCGACGCCCCCTGCCGGCGTCCTCGATCCCCCGGCCGCCGCGGAAGAGTCGCAGGCAGCGCTGGCCGAAGGGACGCAGCAGGCCGCTCCGCAGCCCACTCTCGCCGATCCGCCGCTGACACCCGTGCAGCCGCAGGCCGACGCGTCGGCGCCGCCCGCCAGCGTGATGCGACAGCCGGAATCCGCGCCGGCGGCGACTCCGGTGCCGGCACCGACGCGGATCGCGACCCGATACCTCGTCGTTCCGGAGAACATCGCCCTGCAGGCGGATGCCTCCTTCACCGCGGCCCGGCCGGAGGCCGAACCGCAGCCGGCGCCGCAGCAACCCCCGCGCGGCGTCAACACGGCGGTGAAGCCACTGCCCCCGACCTCCGTGCCGGCGACAGCCGCTCGACCCGGCAGCCAGACCGCGCAACCGCGAACGGGCCGAACGCAGCGTGGCGGGGCAGGCGCGGCCCCTCCGTCGGGACGGCCCGCCGCCGGAGGAGCGACCGCACGACCCCAGCCCCAGCCGTTGTTCCCGAACATCGCCGCGGGCATCGAGACGATCGAGGGGGAGATGGGCCGGCTGCGCCGCGACCGCTCGGGCCAGGCCCAGCAGCCGACCGCCGCTCGTCCTCGCCCGCAGTAATCACGACCTCGCGCCGGCGGGCGATCCGTGCCCACGCGGCCGGACGAGACGTCATTCGCCGCGGACCCCCACGGCATCGATCAGCTTGTATTCGCCGCCGGATCGCTCCGCCAGTCGGGCAAGCCATGGCGACCGCACGTCTTCGCCGTCGCCGAACTGCACGATCATGCACCGGGTGCGGCCGAGCGACCCCAGCAGCCTTTCATACTCCTCCTCCGTCACGTCGTCCCCGGCGTCGCCATCGGTGAGCATGAAGATCGCGTCGGGCGCCAGCCGCAAGGCCGCGGCGAGGGGCTCCGCATGCCGTGTGCCTCCGGCGGCGGGGACGGACTCCACGAAGCGGCGGGCCGCTCGCTTGTTGGCGTCGGTGGCGAAGACGAGCCTGCCTGCCCCGGACGGCGTGAACAGTCGCATGCGGTCGTTGTAGAAGATGACGTAGAACTGCTGCACTTCGCCGAGCTGGTCGATGCTGCGCAAAAGCTCGGCCTTCGCCCGCGAAAGCGGCACCCCCGCGGGCTCGGCCATGCTGGCGGATCGGTCGAACACGTAGACGAAGCGGTTGCCCCGGGCCTGGAGCCCATAGATTCCGGTCTCCACCATCGCCTGGACGACGCCCTGGCCAGGTGCGCGAGCCGGCACCAGCGCGACCGCCAGCGCGGCGGCCAATGCGAGCAGGCCCGCCGTGCCGCCAGCGGCGTTCCGGGTCATGGCTCGATCACGATCTTGCCGGACAAGCTGCCCGTCCGGTGGATGGTGGCTGCCTCCTGCAGCGCGTGGGCCTCGGCGGTGGCCTCGAGCGGCAGCACCCTGTCGATCGGCAGCCGCAGTCGCCCGGACTCCAGCCAGCGATTGATGTCGGCCGCAGCCGCGGCCTGCCGGTGGGAGTCTGCCTTGAACATCACGAAGCCGAAGAGCCGGCAGCCCTTCACGTAGAAAGGGCCGACAGGAAACGGCGAACGCGCGTCTCGACCGGCCATGATCACCATGCGGCCCCCGTCGCCGAGCATCGACACCGCCTGGTCGAAGTCGGGTTCCCGCAGCGTCTCCCAGTAGACGTGCACTCCGTCCGGCGCGAGCGCCCGGACGGCGTCCACCATGTCGGGACGGTGGTAGTCGACGACGGCGTCCGCTCCAGCCTGCAGCACGCGGTCGCGCTTCGCGGGCGTGCCCGCCGAGGCGATGACGCGGCCACCGAGCGCCTTGGCGATGCGGACGACGGCCGACCCGACTCCCCCGGAGCCGCCGTTGACGAAAATGGTTTCACCTGCGCCGAGGCAGACGTTGTCGACGAGCCCGAGGTGCGCCGTGATGGACACCAGAGCCGCCGCCGCCGCATCGCGGTCGGCGACCGCGTCCGGGGTCCTGTAGAGCCATCGCTCGTCCACGGCCGCGAGCTCGGCGAATGTTCCCTGCCGACCCAGCACGCCCTGATTCGATCCCCAGACCCGCATGCCGGGCCGCAGGCCGTCCACGTCCGGGCCCACGGCCACCACCTCTCCTGCGAGGTCGCAGCCGACGACGAAGGGAAACCGCAGCGGCATCGCCACCGTGCCGGCCCGCACGTATGTGTCGATTGGATTGACCGCGCAGGCGGCGACGCGCACCAAGGCCTCGCGCGGGCCGGGCACCGGATCGGGCAGGTCGCCGACGCGGATCGCCTCCGCACCGCAGGTGTGCGTGATGAACGCGGCCTTCATGATGGCTTCGGCGCGGCGAGCATCGTCACCACCGCTCCGACCGCCACGACTGCGGCGAGCCCCGCCATCGTCTTCAGGACCCGGGACATGCCGACGGCGAACCAGGTCTTCCGCTGGAGTTCGTACTCCTCGCGGAAGGGTTTGCGGGCCACGCCGGCCTTCGCCAGGTCGTCGAGAGAGTTGTAGAGCATGAGGTCGTCCATCGCACTGACGTCGGAACGGATGACGTCTGGGGAGAACGCGGACTTCGGCAGGGCGCCCACGACCGCGGCGGTGCCCCAGGCCAAGAGAGCGACCGCACTCGCCGCCAGGGCCACGGCGTGCGCCACCCCCCAACGACCGGCCACCGCCGGTCCGCCGGCATTCGACTTCTCCCGCAACGCGGAGAAATCGCGGAGCTTCGGCACGGCGACCTGCCGTCCGCACGCCGCACATCCGACGACGCCACCCGCCTGGCCGGTCACGACTTCAATCTCCGCCGAGCAGTCGCAGGGCAGCAGGAACATTCTGGGTGCGCTGGCCATGTCGTTGGTGCCCACAGTCCTCGGAACGCGGCTGGGAGGCCCGCGCGGGGAACGCAGAATCTCCCCTGCCGATTCGTTTTACCATTCTCGGCCCGGAGTCCAGAATGACCGGGCATTTTCAGTGAAAAATTTGCTGGCTTTTCGCGCCGGACAGGGGCATAATCTTGAGCCCTTTCGGACTCCCGGCCGACCATGACGGCAATCCGCTTTTCCTGCGCAATCTGCCCAGTTTCCGACGGTCTTCGTCGGCGTGTGTCCAGCCCGTCCCACGTCTGGCTGCATCGGCCAGCCTCTCCCGCCCACAGAACTGCCGAAACGGTCCGCTGGAGCCCCGCTGGATTTCGCCGCGCCTTGAATCACACTGTCGACTCTCCGAATGATGCATCGGGCGTCGTCGGTACGGTCCCATCGCCTCTGGTCCACTGATCGGTCGCACGCCCGACTGTCGTTCATACGAAGGAGCACTGCCTTGTTCGACTCGCTGCTGGATGAACTCGAGGACGACGTCGTCTCCAACCCGCAAGAGGTGGAGGAACTCACCGACAAGGTCGTCGATGCCGAGGAAGCAGACGCCGATCTCCTCGTCGACGATCCGGACGCGGTGGTGATTCCGGAGGCGGAGATCGAGGCCGAGGCGGAGATCGAGGCCACGGGCGAGACCGACGACGTGCTCACCGAACAGGTCGAGAACTGGTCGGACGATCCGGTGCGGATGTACCTCACGCAGATGGGCGAGATTCCGCTGCTGACGCGTGCCCAGGAGATCTACCTCGCCCGTCAGATCGAGACCACCCGCGCCCAGTTCCGCGCCAAACTGCTCGAGTGCGAATACGTCTGCCAGCAGGCGTTCCGCGTGCTCTCGCGCGTGCATCGTGGCGAGCTACCGTTCGACCGCACAGTGCAGGTGTCCGTGACGGACCGTCTCGAGAAGGAGCAGATCCTGGGTCGGCTGCCCCACAACCTGCGCACCCTCGAGGTGCTGCTGCGGCAGAACCGGGCCGACTACCGGATCGCCCTGTCGAAGAAGCGGAAGATGGTGGAGCGCCGCGAGGCGTGGACGCGGCTGGGGCATCGCCGCCGCCGCTGCGTGCGGCTGGTGGAAGAACTCGGCCTGCGGACGCAACGGATCGAGGCAATGATTCCCACGCTCGACAACTTCGTCGTGCGGCTGAAGGAGCTCAAGTCGAAGATCGACGCGCACAAGAAGACGAAGCAGCCCCCGTCGGCCCGGCAGAAGCTGATCGATGAGTACCGGGCGATCCTCAAGGCCTGCCAAGAGACGCCTCGCAGCCTGCGGCGCCGGATGGCGGAGATCCGCGAGATCTACGCCCGCTACCAGCGGGCCAAGCGCGGCCTCTCGGAGGGCAACCTGCGGCTCGTCGTGTCGATCGCCAAGAAATATCGCAACCGCGGCCTGTCATTCCTCGACCTCATCCAGGAAGGGAATGCCGGGCTCA
>Ga0208783_10001447_pt1 | contig 14054 bp, 12 predicted proteins | sample DEB19_08_DNA_2_FD_184529 | JGI IMG/M metagenome (GOLD analysis project Ga0208783, IMG submission 184529) | Aqueous microbial communities from the Delaware River and Bay under freshwater to marine salinity gradient to study organic matter... | ecosystem: Environmental > Aquatic > Marine >... | reverse complement strand
GCGGAGCACCTTCAGCGTTTCCTCGGTCGTGAGCGGGTCCATGGGAAGGTGCAGACAGCGTGACCGGATGGTGCGCAGGAGCCTGCCCGGCTGGTTGCAGACGATCAGGAAGATCGACTGCTTCGGCGGTTCCTCGATCACCTTCAGCAGCGCGTTTGCGGATTCGGAATTGAGGTCATCCGCAGCATCGACGATGGCCACGCGCCAGCCGCCCGCGCCGGAGGTGCGAGCAAAGAAAGTCTGTGCGTCGCGCGCGTCGTCCACGGCGATTTCGGTCTTCAGCCGCTTGGCACGCTGGTCCACGGCGCGCTCGATCACCAGCAGGTCCGGGTGCGAGGCGGCCGCCACCTGCCGGAAGGCGTGACCCTCGGGCGCGATGTGCAGCGTGGTATGCGCCCTTGCGCCCTGTGAGGTGGGCACTTGCAGCAGGAATTTGGCGAAGCGATAGGCGAGCGTCGCCTTGCCGATTCCCCTGGGGCCGGAGAGCAGCCAGGCATGGTGCAGCTTGCCCGCCTGATGAGCCTGCAGCAGGCGGGCCTCCGTGGCCTTGTGACCGACCAGTTCCGCCGCGCGGCGCGGGTGCCAGGGAACGTCTCGCGGGTCCTTGAACTCCTCGGCCATCAGAACGCACCCGCGACAATCGACCAGACGTCATCGGCCACCGCCTCGATGTCCTGCGAGGCATCCACCAGCCTGCAGCGCTTTGGTTCACGCCGCAGGATGTCGAGGAAGCCCTCGCGGAGCTCCTGGTGGAAGGCGAGGCCCTTGCGCTCGTAGCGATCCTCGGCGACCGCATCGCCGCGTGACTTGGCACGCGCCAGCCCGATGGCGGGGTCGAGATCGAACACGATCGTGAGGGTGGGCCGGGTGGCGCCGACGACAGCCTTCTCCAGCGCATCGATGAAGGCGAGGTCGCAGCCACCCGCATAGCCTTGGTAGGCGCGGGTGGAATCCATGAAGCGGTCGCACAGCACCGTCTGACCCGCCGCCAGCGCCGGGCGGATGACCTGTACCAGGTGCTGCTCGCGTGCGGCGTAATTCAGCAGTGCTTCCGACTTCGGTGTCCAGCGGGCCACATCGCCAGATACGAGAAGGGAGCGGATGGCTTCGGCCTCCGGCGTGCCGCCGGGCTCCCGGGTGACGAGCACGTTCCGGCCCGCTGCTTCCAGCCGCACAGCAAGGCGGCGGATCTGCGTGGACTTGCCAGAGCCTTCGCCCCCCTCGAAGGTGATGAACAGCTCAGGCATCTAGCTGCCGAAGACCATGATCAAGACGGAATCGACCGCGCGCGACCACATGGAAGCGTCCTCGGGAACGGCACTTGCCGTCACGACCGGCACATCGGCCACGATCACGCCGTCGACGATGAAGCGCACGGAGCCGACCTGCATGCCGGCGTCAACGGGTGCCCGCAGGGGCCCCATGTAGGAGAGCTTCATCTCCGCCATTTCCTGCTCCTGAGGGGTGAGCGCCAACTTCACGTCACCGCCTGCGAGCAGCGTCACTTGGCGCGTGGTACCGCCCCACACGCGGGCCTGTCCGACGCGGTCTCCCTTGGCATAAACATCAACCGTCCTGAATTGCTTGAAGCCCCAGTCCAGCAGTGCCTGCGCCTCCTGCCTGCGGTCGTTGATGCTCTTCAGCCCGGCGATCACCATGACGAGGCGGCGGCCATCACGTTGGGCGGAACCGATGAGGCCGTAGCCCGCCTCCTTGGTGTAGCCCGTCTTCATGCCGTCCGCGCCCGGATAGTCCTTAAGCAGCGGGTTGCGATTCGACTGCGTGATGTTGTTCCAGGTGAATTCCGGGATGGAGTAATACTTGTAGTATTCCGGAAAGGTGTTGATGATGTAGCGCGCAAGGACGGCAAGGTCGCGCACGCTCATCTGGTGGCCGGGGTCCGGCAGGCCGGTGGCATTCTTGAACGTGGCGCTGGTGGCACCCAGTTCGTGGGCGCGCCGGGTCATCTGCTCCGCGAAGGCGGGTTCGCTGCCCGCCATGTTCTCGGCGATGACGATGCAGGCATCGTTGGCTGAGTGCACCACGACGCCCTTGATGAGATCCTCCAGCGCGATCTCCGAATTGAGTTCGGCATACATGGTGGAGCCGCCGGACGGCGCGCCGCCGCGCTTCCAGGCGTCCTGGCTGACCTTGAACTTCTGGTCCAGCGTGAGCTTGCCCGCCTTCAGCGCCTCGAAGACCATGATCATGGTCATCAGCTTGCTCATGGAGGCAGGCGGCACAGGCATGTCGGCGTTCTTCTCGAACAGCACGCGGCCGGTACGGGGGTCCAGCAGGATCGCCTCTTCCGCCCTGGAGATGAAGGCCTCATCCGCCTTGCCCTGGGCCAGCAACGGGCTCGTTCCCGGCAGCGCCAGCAGCAGGCAGGCGGCCAAAAGGACACAAACGACTCGGCGAAGACGCGCGACTGACCTCATGACGCCACGCTAGTGGCCTTCCGGCGCGAAATCAACGCAAGGGAACCAGCCCTCACCCGGGCCGCAAGACTACCAATGGCGCCCCCCGCCCTCCTGTCCTAAGGCGAAGATGGCATGCCCCCGGATCAAGCGGCCTGCCAAAGGGGAGGACCGCGAGTGGGCGAGGCAACGGGACCGGTATCGTCGGGGCGGGTGGTCCTGGCGGGCGCCATCGGCAATGCGATCGAGTTCTACGACTTCACGGTCTACGCCTTCCTGGCAGGCTACTTCGCGGCGCAATTCTTCCCCTCGACCGACCCCGTCGCGGGGCTGCTGGCAAGCTATGCCGCGCTTGCCATCGGCATGATCATGCGTCCGGTGGGAGGGCTGGTGCTGGGGCTGGTCGGCGACAAGCTGAGCCGGCGCTTCGCGCTGCAGCTTTCCGTGGTGCTGATCGCCGTGCCGACACTGATCATCGGCCTGCTGCCGACCTATGAGCAGATCGGCATCCTTGCCCCCATCCTGCTGATTGCGCTGCGCATGATCCAGGGTCTTTCGGTGGGCGGGGAGTATTCCTCGTCCATCGTCTATATCGTCGAGAATGCACCGCCGGAGAAGCGCGGCCTGTGGGGCAGCTTCAGCCCGATGGGCGGTTTCGGCGGCCTCTTCCTCGGCACTGCCGTCTGCATCGTGGTCGGCAACCTGCTGGGCGCGGAGGCCATGGCAGACTGGGGCTGGCGCGTTCCCTTCCTCGCCAGCATCGTCATGACGGCGGTGGGCGTCGCCGTTCGCATGAGCCTTGGCGCGGAGACGCGGAACCCGGGGGCCGCCCCGTCCGAAAGCCTGCTGGTCCGCGCCTTCCGCCGCCATTGGTGGGAGATGATGGCCATTGCGCTGGCCAATACGTCGACGGGCATCGTCACCTTCGTCGGCTTCGCCTATGCCGTGCCGTGGATGGTGCAGGTCGCGGGCGTCAGCAAGTTGCACGCGCTTGGCATCAACCTCTACGGCCTGCTGGCCGTGGGCATCCTCAGCGTTGTTGGCGGCCTGCTCGGCGACCGGTTCGGGCGCCTGCGCGTGTCGATCCTCGGCCTCTGCGTGCTGGTGCTGGGCGCCTGGCCGGGCTTCATCGCCCTGTCGAACCCGGAGACGCTGACACAGCTGATGGGCATTTCCGTCATCGCGCTAGGGCAAGGCCTCTTCGTGGGCCCCATGTGCGCCTGCATGGTGGCCCTCGTTCCGCGCGACGTGCGCAATACGGTCGTGTCCTTCGGCTACAGCCTGCCGGTCGGGGTATTCGGCGGCCTGGCGCCGCTCATCACCGAGTGGCTGTTCGCCCGGGAAGGCGTGCAGATGGCCCCTGCCCTCATCATCATGGCCGGCGCGCTGGTTTCGCTTGTGTCGATCCTGATGATGGCGCGCTGGCCCTATGGCGACCCGGCACATGCCGAGGAACGCCCGGCAGGCGTTTAAAACCGTTACTGCAGCGCCGCCTGCACGTCCTCGGTCTTGATCAGCCGCGCATCCGTGAAGCCCGCGGCCTGGGCATCGACGAGGGCCGTCTGGGCGTCGTCGGCATCCGAGATCGGTCCAAGGCGAACGCGGTAGACAGGACCAGCAGCCCCTGAGAGCTCGATGAACTGCACGGGCCACGCGGAGGAGAACTGATCCCGGGCGCGAGCCGCATTCCCTCCGTCCCCGAAGGATCCAAGCTGCACGTAGTAACTCACCTCGCCGCTGGGGGCAGCCAAGGCCGGCGCTTCCGGCTCCGGTGGCGGTTGGTAAGCCACCGTCTCGACGATGGCGGGAGCTGCCTTCTTCACGGGCTTCACGGCGGCCACCTGGACGTTGTCACTGCCCTGCTTGCCGCGGCGCCGGTCAGCGGCGGCGATGAGGTTGCGCGTGGATGTGCCGCGCTCCAGCTCGGTGTTCATCGCGATGAGATGGCGGCCCCCGTTGTCATTCAACGGCGCCGGGCCGAGATACTGCACACGCACCTTGGTGGTGCCCTGGTTGAGATAACCCAGCTCGTCCGCAGCGGCCTTGGAGAGATCCATGACGCGGGTGTCGACGAAGGGTCCGCGGTCGTTGATGCGCACCACCACTTCCCGGCCGTTCTCGAGATTGGTCACCTTGGCATAGCTCGGAAGCGGCAACGTGGCATGGGCGGCCGTCAGGCGCGTCATGTCGAACCACTCGCCGTTCGACGTCTTGCGGCGGTTGAAGTCCTCGCCGTACCACGAGGCAAGGCCCTTCTTGTCGTAGCGCGGCTGTTCCTTGGGTTCGAACCATACGCCGGCCACCTGGTAGGGTTTTCCGACGTGGTAGCGCCCGCCACCCCACGGCACCGGGCCGCTGCCCGGGTAGATGGGGCTGCCCTGCCCGGCGAAGGGATCCTGCTTTGCCGTCTTCTTGTGCGAGGCGCAGCCCGCAATGGCGAGGCCCATGGCAACAAGAACAATGCAGTTTCGAACGAAACGCAACATACCTACCCACTCCGGCCGACAGGCCCATGCGCACGCGTGGCGCAAATGGTTCCGATGGTCGACGAGTTTGCGCCCGCAGCGTAAACGGGGCGTTGGCAAGCATGGTTAACGGATTATTTCCGCAGGGCTACTCTGCGGCTGCCCTGCCCTGCAGTCGGTCAATGTTGGCCTGTGACCTGTCGTTGCCCGCCGCCAGCGCCTGCTGGTAGAGGTCGAGCGCCTTGGTCTTGTCCACCGTGGTGCCCCAGCCCATTTCATACATTCCGCCGAGATTGTTCAGGCCCCAGGGGTCGCGCTGGCTGGCGGCAGCCTGGAACAGCGCGAAGGCCTTGTTGAGGTCGCGTGCCACACCCTTGCCCTCGAGGTACAGCATGCCGAGGTTGTTCTGGGCATCGGCCATGTTCAGGTCGGCCGCCTTCTGAAACCACTCGGCAGCCCGGGCAAGGTCCACCCCGGTGCCGCGGCCCTGCTGGTAGGCCTGGCCCAGCGCATCCATGGCGGGCACATGCCCCTTGGCGGCGGCATCCTGATAGAGCTTGAGCGCGGTGGGATAGTCCTGCTTGAGGCCCTTGGTGCCACGCGAGACGAGCCGTGCGAGATGATACTGTGCCTCGACATTGCCTTGCAGCGCGGCCTGGCGGAACCACCGGGCAGCCTCCGCCTCATCGGCGGTGACACCCTTTCCCGTCTCATAGGCAAGTCCCACCTCGTATTGCGCGTCCACGTCGCCAACCTTGGCGAGGGTCAGCTGCTTGTCGAAGGGCAGTTCCTGCAGCGACTGCGCCATGGCGGGCGCGGTGATGGCCAGAAGGGCGGCAAGGACGAAAACCGAATGGCGCATGGAGCGGTGCTTCACGTTACTGGACCCGGGTGAACTTCATCGACTTGCACAGCACGCCCGCGACGCAGCCGTTCACCTTCATGGTGGCAGGGCCGAGAAGCTGCATGCTGGAGGAATAGGTGTTTCCGTCGTCGGGATTGTAGATGGTGCCGGCCCACTTGCCCGCACCACGCGCCTTCATGTCGGACAGGATGGTGAGGCCGATGACCGGCCGCCCGCGCAGCGCCGGGTTGGGGTTTTCCTTGTCGAGTCGCGGGTGGCCCTTGTTGTCGCGCGGCTTCTTGAGGCCGACGACGCGGCCGCACAGCTCCGCCCCGCAGGACGAGACCCGCACCGTCACCTTGCCGTTGGCCATGCGCCAGACCCCCGTCGCATCCTCTGATGCCTGGGCCGGGCCGGCAGCCGCCAGTCCGAGGGCGAGAACCGCCGCTGCCGCCATCCGCATTCCTGAAACCTCTGCACGCCCGCCATGCGCCATGACCCGATCATGCCCGATTGCCCGGCAAATAGGGAAGGGTTATCCTCTTTGTCCTCAGCACAGGAGATCTTCCATGGGGAACCTCGCGACGCTCAAGACCGCGAAAACTCTTGAAACCGACGAATGGCAATTGCGTGTCGACCTTGCGGCGGCTTTCAGGCTGGCCGCCCGCTATGACTGGCACGAGGCGGTGGCCAACCACCTGAGCCTCGCCGTCTCCGCCGACGGCAAGACGTTTCTCATGAACCCGCGCTGGAAGCATTTCTCGCGCATCAAGGCGTCAGAGCTGCTGCTGCTGGATTCCACCGACACCTCGACCATGGACCGGCCGGACGCGCCGGACCTGACCGCCTGGTGCATCCACGGCCGCATGCATGCAACGGTGCCGCAGGCGCGCTGCATCATCCACCTCCACCCGACCTACGCGACGGCCATCGCCTCGCTGGCCAACCCCGAGATCCTGCCGATCGACCAGAACACCGCGCGCTTTTTCAACCGCGTGGCCTTCGACATGGACTATGGCGGCATGGCCAACACCGACGCGGAAGGCGACCGTCTGGGCCGCCTGCTCGGCAACCGGCAGATGATGATGATGGGCAACCACGGCCTGCTCGTCTGCGCCGAGACGGTGGCCGAGGCCTTCGACCTCACCTACTACTTCGAGCGCGCCTGCCGCAACCTGGTGCTCGCCTACTCGACCGGCCAGAAGCTGCACGTGATGAGCGACGCCGTGGCCGAGAAGACCGCCCAGGAATGGGAGGCCGACCGCGAGCAGTTCAAGTCGCACTTCGCCGAAATGAAGGAAATCCTCGACGTCGAGGACCCCTCCTACGCCGATTGAGCACCGCCATTGAGAAGCCCGGCGAAGGCTGCTAGGAAGCATCCGCCTTCGCCGGCATCCATTCGGAGGGGTGGCAGAGCGGTCGATTGCGGCGGTCTTGAAAACCGTTGAGGGGTTAAACCCTCCGGGGGTTCGAATCCCTCCCCCTCCGCCAACTACCGCATCTAACGCATTGATATGTTTAATCTGGTTTGGCAGGTGGCAGTTGCTGACCCACTAATTGCCCCACCAGGCGCTGCAGCATCACCCCGCCTGGCAATCACTGGCATCTTCACTCTGCTTCGGGGGATAAGCGCTTAGGAATAACGCCCAGGCGGCTGCCCTGTATCGATCCTCGCCCAGCGGCGCGACCCCTAGCGGCTTCACCTTGCCCCTCCGGCACAAGACAAGGCTGCCGTCCACCCGGCTGGCAAGATCGAGTACCCGGCACACCCCCCGGGGGGGGACGGGCCATGCCGGGCTGCGATTGCGGAGGCCAGGGGGTGCGGACAAAATTTTTTAAACTCACTGCGAATTGATGTGTCACACTCGCCAAGCAAGTGCACGAACGAGTGCCGTGCTTAGCCCGCGCAAAGTCCGAGTTGCTGAACGAGATCCAGCGACTGCCTATCGCCAAGGCTGTTGTTTATCGCAACGTCGACAGGAAGGCTTGGGAGGCGATTGCCAAGGAGCATCAGGGCGTCATGCCCGCTGCCATCGTACTGGTAAGATAACTTCTTGCTACCTCGTCCAACCGTCCACTTGAATTATTGGGGTCGAGCACCGTAGTTGACTGTCATAGGATTCTTGATTGCGATCGTCACAGCTTGCTTGATGAAGCTCGTCGGCTTTGAGTACACGACACCAGGGGTCGGATTGTTTCCGGGACCGCCTGGATTGTAGAACGGGCTGTAGTGCGATGTGTTTGAAGGAACCAATACATATTTGATACGCTTCATGACAGCCTTATCGCCTTGAAGAATTATGTCTATTTGGTTGTCATGGTCCTCAACATAGGAATCATCGTAACTGGACTGTGCAACTGACAAGTCAGCAAGCCCTAGTATTCGAATGGAGCCTGCCTTTAATCTATAGGTCTTGTTGGGTTCGGTGAGCAGGATGTGACGGCCATCCAGATCATTGACTTCGATCTGGAAAAAACTGGCGAATTCGGTTGGATACAGTGAGCGAACACCGTCCGGTGAGAATCCTCCAGTCGTCAATACGCGCAGACGATACTGCGCTTTTTTTCCGTAAAGCGCGGTACCATCATTTGGCGTGTAACCACCTGACCATACCACCGGACCGCCCTCCCCCTTACTCGAGAGAACGCTCAATTTCGCCGCACAGAGCGTCGGACCAGCGTAATAGCCAGTCATTGGCGTTGTTCCGTCTCCGTGAGACAGGCCGACAGCAAGTCTCTTCCGCCCCCCGGGTCCGACCAGCGTGAGAGGTGTGGCATCCCTGACGATTGTCAGTCTGACCGGATAAACAGCCCCAGGACTTCCTGGAGTAATTCGATTGCCGAACCTCTGACTGACAAGGACCACGGTACTGCGTTCATTGTACTCAAGATTGGGGGTTATGGACGCGCCATCTGCGATAATCCGCTCACCCGTGTTGAGTGTGACCTCGAAGTCTGAACCATCAACCGTGCTCGGCAAAACTGGCCAACTGAACACGACCGGAAAACCACCCGCTCCGACTACGGTTGTGTTATAGGCGTTGTAGATACCCTGAACTGTGGCCGATGACGTGTAAGCCCTAAGAGCGGGATCCGGATTTGTCGTGCTTAGGACTTCCCAAGCTCCACCAAACGTGGCATTTGCGGCTTGGCCCTCTGCAGACGTTGACAAGTTGGGAACCCCCAGGATCTGGGTAAACCCCAGTGAAGCGCTCAGGATTTGTGGCTCTCTTGTCCAGTAGTCAGCATTAACCAAAACATCTTGCATGAGAACGTCATAAAGTACGTTAGGTTCCGCTTCCGCAGCGGAACTCAAGCTCATCGCGAAGGCCAACGACGCAACGCTAAGTAATCTCATCTGGGTCTCTCCTCGGAGGTCGGTGAGTAGAATATTCTTGCGTTAATTGATTGGGCAATGAGACGGCCATGCTCTGTAAAACCAGACGGGCCCGGCATTAGCCTTTCCAAGGTCAATAGACTCTTAATCGAATATCACAAAGAGTTATCCAACTCCAATGTGGATGCATGAAAAGCCTCATACCAGCGCGGACGGCGAAACCGCTCTCGGTTGCGCAACCCTCGCTCCAACCTTGGAATAGAGGCTTCCGGGCTTGTCAGGCACCACCCGCCCCCTTGCCGCCCTGTCACGCCTCGACTAATCTCTCTGCCAATGCGGGCGTCGTTCAGTGGTAGAACGGCAGCTTCCCAGGCTGCATGTCGTGGGTTCGATTCCCATCGCAAAGCCACGGACACCTGTGGACACCATCAACTCAAATTCCAATGGCTTCATGATCCTCGGGTGGCTTACCGAGAAGGAACTCTGCAGAGCTCGGGTGATGGATCGTTGTCAGGAGCAGCGCACCTCCTGGGGCTGGATGCTGAACGCTGCAATGCACTGCCCTGCCGTTGCAGTCGATCCCTTCCCCTGGCCAGCGCTGGAATGACGTGGTGGTTTCCACCCATGGAAGCCACGTCGGGTTCCCTTGGGATTCACGTTTGCGATTAATGCAACAAACGAGGGGTCACTGAACAAGCTGACAATTAAACCGACGGGTCTGACCGAGCAGAAGGGGCCCATAGAAGTGGACATCGACGGCAGCGTCACCAACGCCGAAATCGCCGACCTTGATGTCAACGGCTTTCCCGAAGTTTATGCCTATGTAAATTCGGCTGGTAGCGGTTCCTACGGCAGCCTTGTTGGATATGCGGTCAACAAGGGCAAGAGCATGACAGAAATCTATCTGCCCCCGATCGCCGACGACAAGAAACACAATGCTGGCTATATGGGCCATGACGAATTTGCGGTCTTCGAGGGCACATTCGTGCAACGTTTTCCTATCTACAGGGCGGGTGATGCCAATGCAGCGCCCACCGGGAAGACCCGCCAATTGCAGTACAAGCTGAAGCCTGACGAGGCGGGGTGGAAGCTCGTCCTTGACAAGGCATTCGAGTATTGAACTTGCTGGAATCTCACAATTCAGCAAGAATGATTGTGGTAAAATTTAAAGCTCAGTGACCGGTAACCCAATGATAGCAGTTCTGGATAGATCTCCCGCCTCTTTGCTGTGCAGGGTCGGGCTGGCACTTGAATCGTCAGTTGCGCTTGCTGTTCTTCTAGCGTTCACGTCTCCCGCTCACTCGCAGTGCGTGACTTCCGCGACCGATGTCACGTGCACAGGAACCCCTAATGGTTTTGACGGGAACGGATTCTGGGCAATTGGGCTACAACCGACAGGTCCTAGAACGGTCATCAACAATGGAACGCTGTCTCCCAATGCAGGAGAATCGGGAGTTCTCTTTTACGGAGATCGATGGTCAATCACCAATAATGGCAAAATCTCGAAGGATGAAGATATTGGTGCAATCGTCTTCGTTGGGGGAAGCAGCGCAGGTGGTAACTCGACGCTTAGTAACACTACCACAGGAAACATCGAGGCGTCTAACTCGATTGGCGCGATCGTCGCTGGATACAACAGCTCCACCTACAACCTGAGGATCAATAATAGCGGCCAGATTTATCAGTCTACCGGTTCGAGTACTGTGACCAATTCGGGAGCGGTGTATCTCGGGGATAGAAGCTTCAATGTTTCAATCAACAACACGGCGACCGGGACGATTCTTGGAGGCGATGGATCAAACGGTTTCCACTCAGCTATATCAAGCAATGGCCAGGTCAACGCGATCGTCAATGCAGGCATGATAAAGGGCGTTGGACCCTCGTCTGCCGCAATCTACGGACAGTCCAGCACAATAGGTATCTTGTCCAACACCGCGACAATTCTTGTCGAAGGCTCCGTAAACCCTAACGCAATCTACCTCGCGGACAGTACAGTTCAGAGCATAAGGAATTCCAAGCAAGGTAACATCAGCTCGTCAGGATCTTCGACTGCAAACTCAATCTATCTGAGCAGTTCAAAAATAGATGCGTTGTCAAACGTCGGCAATATTGTGAGTTCTGGCAATGCCATCGAACTCGATGCATTCTCGTCAATCAGTGTGATCCAGAATATTGGCCGCATTATATCGACAGAGACTAACCGTTACGCGATCTCCAACTCGGGTACGATCGGCAAGCTCACCAACAGTCAATCCAACCTGACTTATTACGGCAATCTTCCCAGCAGTTACCTTGTAGAGATCAACGGACCGTCGAGTTATGGGCAGCTCATGGTCACATCACCAAGCGGGACCACCAACTTTGGCGTCTACTACCCCTCAACGATTGCGCCGGGTACTGTCTATTCCAATGTGATAACCGGCGTCACGGCCTCTAACTTCGCAGGCGGGGTGGTGCCTTCAGGGCGATACGGCACTGGAGCAATGGTCACGCAGATCCCCTGGTATTTGTCGAATTCGGGAAGCAACTGGGATCTCGTAACACAAGTCACACCTGTTCAAAGCGTAGACCCCGTCGTCCCTACAAGCAGTTCCGGTACGTCTCTCGCGAACGCTGTGGCAAACGCGGCGGCTACAGCCTCCAACGGCGGCGCCAATCCGACCCTTTCAAACGGCACATCACTGTCAGGGGCCACCCAGGCCCTGACCTCCAGTGAGGTTGATACCCTTATAAATGCCCATGCCGAAGGCTACTCGTCGAACATGACGATCCTGATGGAGCGCATGGCGGGCATTACCAGCTCAACTATGGATCGCATTCACAGTCCAACCGGCGCCGGCAGCGTAGACCGCGTTCCGAACAAGTACGTCTGGGGTGAAATTTCAGGCTATCGCGGCAGCGTTGACAGCTATGACAATTTGGCCGGATTCAACTACGACGTCTTCGACATCATGGCCGGCGTGGACGTCTACCGAGGCAGTTCTGTCACAATGGGTGTGTTCGGCGGTGGCGGCACGTCAAACATGACCGAGAGTTCTCAGGTCGATCAAAGCTACGACAGCAACAACTACTACGCCGGTCTTTATGGCGCAGCGTTCCTGCCGAACGCATTCAAGTTGTCAGGTTCTGCTGGCTACATGTATTCCAACACAGATGCTCAGCGCGACATTCCAGACATCGGCCAGTTCACGGGCGGCACGGCCAAGGACACCTATTCCTCCAATGGTGCATTCGGTGCACTGAAGCTGTCGCGTCCGATTGCGGTCGGCCAGAAGGCCGTCATCACACCCTTCATTGCTCAGACTTACGCACAGCTCTGGGTAGGAAATGTGGATGAAGACGGCGGTGGCGATTTTAACTTCGACATCAAATCTGCCACCGCGTACTCGACGGTGTCCTTCGTCGGCGTTGATGCGGTCGTCGCCCTGACCGACGCCGACGTCGACCCCTTCTCGTTTGTCGGCTCTGTCCGCTACGGGTACGATTGGCTCGCTAACGACGATGCTTCGCATGAGGTTACTGCGTCTTCACCGATCTATGGCGACTTCGTGCAGATCGGCGCCAACATGGGCCCGAACAGCCTTCAGGTTGCCGCGGGTCTTCAGGGTGCCATCACCGACAGGGTCTCGGTCCGCGCCGGTGTCGCGGGTCAGTTGAATAGCCACGGCAATGAATACGGCGCCGGTGCCCGGCTCAGGTACGAGTTCTAATTCCACCTACTCTGGCGCTCTGCTCACCGCCATGGAGTTTCTGTAATGACCCAGTGAAAATCTGCTCAGGTGTTATGATGAGGAAAGAGACACGTGAGCACGATGATGGTGGATGAAGATGTTAAGAAATGGACGGCGCGGCGAAAAAGCGCGCTGGTTCTGGATATTATTCAAGGCAAGACGACGGTTTCCGAGGCTTCCCGGCAGTTTCACCTGGCGCCCTCGGAGATCGAGGAGTGGGTCGATCAAGGCAAGGCCGGCATGGAAAATGCCCTTCGCGCCAAGCCTGAAGACATTCGCGAGCAGTATGAGCGCCAGCTCAGGGATCTCCAGGAGGCTTATGGGGAAGCGATGCTGGAGCTCAGGGCGCGAAAAAAATTCCAGTCCCTGTTGGGCAAGGACGAGCCATGATCGAGGCCATCCGGCAGGGACTGAAAGCAGACGGCTTCGAGGTCTCCATCAGCAAGCTGTGCCGTTGGTTTGGCTTTGCCCGGCGTAGCTTCTACTGCAAGGCGAGCCAGACGACGCCTACAGTCAATCCAGCCTTCTCCGAGCCCGTCAAGGCACTGATTGAGGATGAGCCCTCGTTCGGCTATCGGACGGTGGCCAACCTGCTCGGCTTCAACAAAAACACGGTGCAGAGAATCTTCCAGATCAAAGGCCGGCACGTCAGGAAGAGGCCTGTCGGTCACCGGCCCCGGATCGATGCTGTGCCATCTGTTGCGGCAGCCCCGGATCAGCGCTGGGCCACAGATCTCTGCCGTGTCTGGGGCGGCCGGGACGGGTGGCTGACGCTGGCCCTGGTCATCGATTGCCACACCCGCGAACTGCTGGGTTGGCAGATCTCGAGGTCCGGCAAGGCCTCGACCGCCGGTGCCGCTCTCGAGCAGGCCCTGATTGCCCGTAACGGCTGCTTGGGCAGGATTCAAAGCCCTTTCCTCTTCAGGTCCGACAACGGTTTGGTTTTTACAAGTCGCGACTACGCACGCCTGGTCAGGAGCTATGGACTGAAGCAGGAGTTCATCACGCCCCATTGTCCTCAGCAGAATGGAATGATCGAGAGAGTCATCCGCACGCTGAAGGAGCAGTGTGTTCACCGTCATCGCTTCGAGAGCCTTCAGCATGCCTCAAGAGCAATCGGAGACTGGATCCACTTCTACAACAATCGAAGACCCCACCAGGCGCTCGGCATGAAGACCCCTGCTGAAGCCTTCAGATTAGCAGTGTGACTTGTGCAGATCCCGCTGGGTCATTACATCTTCCCATCCCCTTTCCTAACTG
>Ga0208783_10001446_pt1 | contig 14068 bp, 11 predicted proteins | sample DEB19_08_DNA_2_FD_184529 | JGI IMG/M metagenome (GOLD analysis project Ga0208783, IMG submission 184529) | Aqueous microbial communities from the Delaware River and Bay under freshwater to marine salinity gradient to study organic matter... | ecosystem: Environmental > Aquatic > Marine >... | reverse complement strand
GAACGGGTCGACGGGCGTCTACCAGATGCGGCTGGCCTTCTCGGCGGTCGCCGCCGGCACCACGGCCGCAGCCCGCATCGCCGGCACCGCGGACCGGCTGACAAGCGAGGCCGCGCTGTCCAGCGCGTTCGCGATGTACGGTGCCAACTGGTCGGCAGCACTGCCGGCCGTGGACAGGCCGCGACGAGCCGGCCGCTGACGCCGCCGCGCGACATTCGGGCGGATCGACTGCCGCCCGCGGACGCCCGGATAGAATCGCTGGCACGTCCGTCACCGCCGGCTCGTGAAACGAGCTCAGTCCAACTTCCGGAGCACCCCATGCGCCACCGCCGCCTCCCCTCGCGCGGCCGCTGCCCACGGCTCGCCGTCGCTCTCGTCGCCTGGATGCTCGCGCACGCGGGTGGCCTCGACGCCGCGCCGCCCGTCGCAGCCGCGCCGTCCCGGCCCAACGTCGTCATCGTGATGACCGACGACCAGGGCCTCGGCGACTTCTCGTTCACCGGCAACCCCGTGCTCCAGACCCCGCACTTCGACGCCTTCGCCCGCCAGTCGGTGCGGCTCACCGACTTCCACGTGGCGCCGATGTGCAGCCCGACCCGCGGCCAGCTGCTCACCGGCCTGGCTGCCCTGCGCAACGGCGCAACCTCCGTCACCGCCGGCCGCACGTTCCTGCGGCCCGGTCTCCCCACGCTCCCCGAGATCTTGGGCACGGCGGGCTACGCGACGGGCATCTTCGGCAAGTGGCACCTGGGGGATTCCTATCCCCACCGCCCTCGCGACAAGGGTTTTCAGGAGAGCGTCTACCACCTGGGCTGGGGCCAGCTCGAAAGCACGCCCGAGGCGGGCTGGCCGCTCGTCGACGGCCGGCTCTTTCGCAATGGCGTCGCCGAGCCGTACCGCGGCCACTGCACCGACGTCTGGTTCGACGAGGCGCAGGCCTGGATGAGGCGGCAGAAGCAGGCCGGCAGGCCATTCCTCTGCTACATCCCGACGAACGCGCCGCACTCCCCGCACATCGAACTCGAGTCCTACGTCGATCCCTATCGCCGTCCGGGCCTGCCCGCTGGCTTCTTCGGGATGATCGCGCACCTCGACGCCCGGTTCGGCGACCTCGACCGCTTCCTTACGGCCGAGGGCCTGCGTGACGACACGATCGTGATCTTCATGACCGACAACGGCGGCACGGCTGGCGTGAAAACGCACAACGCCGGTCTGCGGGCCGGCAAGACGACCTACTACGAAGGAGGCCACCGCGTTCCGTGCTGGATTCGCTGGCCCCGGGGCGGGCTCGGGCAGCCGCGAGACGTCGACGTGCCGACGCAGAACACCGACCTGCTCCCGACGCTCTGCGACCTCTGCAACGTGCCGCCGCCCGTGCGGCCGGCCGCCGACCGTCCCTATGCGGGCACGAGCCTCGCGCCGCTGCTCCGCGGAGAGGCGGCCACGCTGCCCGACCGCACGCTCGTCGTGCAGTACGGCCAGACGCCGAAGCAGCACGAGGCCTGCGTGATCCGCGGACCCTGGCGGCTCGTGAAGGGCACCGAGCTCTACGACGTGGCCGCCGACCGGGCGCAGGCCCACGACCGCGCCGCCGACCGGCCCGAGATCGTGGCCCGCCTCCGTGCCGACTACGAGGCGTGGTGGCAGGGCGTCGAGAAGATGGTGGGCGAGTTCGTGCCGCAGAGCCTCGGCGCGGCGGAGCAGCCGACCGTGGAGCTGACCAGCGGCGACTGGCAGGACATCTACGCCGACAACGTCGGCTTCGTGGCCAAGGCCGTGGGGGGACCGACCGGCGGTCGCTGGCACGTCACGGTCGAGCGGCCGGGCAGCTACGAATTCGCGCTGCGTCGCTGGCCGCCGCGGGCCGACGCCGCGATCGGGGCCAGTGTCGTGCCACCGGGCGAACCCGCCCCGCAGAAGCAGCCCGTGGAGGCGAAGGCGTTTCCCACGATCGCGCGGGCCCACGTGAAGATCGCCGGCCGCGAGGCAGAGGCCGCGGCGGACCCGCGGGCGCAGGAGGCGGTGCTGCGGCTGGAACTGCCCGCCGGCACGACCACGCTCGAGGCCTGGTTCGCCGACGCCGCCGACGAACCGCTCTGCGGCGCGTTCTTCGTGACGGCCCGCGGCGGCGGCTGACCAGACTACGGCGATCCCACGCCGTCGGTCGTCGGCAGCCGACCCCATTCCACGCCGACGACCGCCTCCGCCGCGAGCGTCGAGAGGCGATGGTGCAGCTTGTACACGGCGGGCCGGGTGTCCGTCGGGGAGCCGCCGTAGCGGTTGCAGAGGAAGATCACGAACGTCCGCGAACCGGGATCGACCCAGAGCATCTGGCCGGTCCAGCCCGTGTGGCCGTAACCGCCGACCGGAAAGAGGCCGCCGCGGGCGAGCGTGTAGTCGTGCGGCGGCATGCGATACGGCGTGTCGATGTCCCAGCCGAGCCCGCGCTTCACCGGCAGGTTCGCCGCGGCCGGGCTGCGCAGACCGGCAGGGCTTTGCACGCTCGTCATGAGCCTGACCGTATCGGCCGCGAGGATCCGCACGCCGTCGAGCTCGCCGCCACGCAGCATCATGCGCGCGAAGCGGGCCATGTCGGCCGTGGTGGTGAAGAGCGAGGCATGGCCCTCGACGCCGCCGGCGAGCCGGGCGACGGTGTCGTCGACGAGCCCGCGCTGCGGTGCACTCGTGGGCGCCACGCGGCCCAGCAGGCCGCCGCTCGGCCGAAAGACGGTGTCGCGCATCCCCAGCGGCAGGAAGATCTCCGCGGTGCAGAAGTCGTCGAACCGCCTGCCGGTCGCCCGTTCGATCGCCGCGGCCAAAAGCATGCTGCCGACGCTGCTGTAGGAGAAGCCGGTGCCGGGCTCGAACGAAGGCCCGAGCCGGCACGCCTGCGCGATCGCCTCGTCGTGCGAGCCGAACGGCATGGCCTTCGGGTCGAGGACGACCGGCACGCCCGACGTGTGCAGGAGCAGGTGCCGGATCGTCACCTGCTCGCGGCCCGCGCCGGTGAACTCGGGGAGATGCTTGGCCACGGGATCGTCGAGGCCGACGAGGCCGCGTTCGACGCAGAGCATGGCCGCGGTGGCGGTCGCCATCACCTTGGTGATCGACGCCACGTCGAAGAGCGTGTCCTCCGTCATCGGCTCCCGGTCAGGCAGGAGCGCCCGGTGCCCGAAGGCCCCGTGATGCGACCGGCCATCCCGCTCCACCCAGAGCGCGGCGCCGATGATCATGCCTTCCCGGATCGCTTCTTCCACGGCCGCATCGACGGCCGCGAGCTTTTCGGGAAGGAACGCCTCCGCGCCGATGGCGAGCGGCGCGGCCAGGCAGAGGAGCACGGCGGTCGTGAACACCGTCCGCATGGATCGATCACCGCTGTGCGAGCGGGGCCGGGCGACCCGAGCCTGGGCATGCGACGACACGCGGCCATCCCGCTCCGACCCGCTCTGATCCGGGAGTATACTGCCATGCGACCGACATCCGCATCGTTCTTCCGCCGGTTCATCTGCTCCCGAGCCATCTTCCGCCGAGCCAGGGATCTCATCTACGCATGTCGTTGAAGCTGGAGCGCAGCGCTGCTCGGCCCGTCGATGCCGCCGCGATCGGTGGCGTCCGGTTGGCCGTGGTCGTCATCGCACTGCTGGCCGGCGTGCGGCCTGCCCTGTCCGCCGACACCTCCGATACGGCGGCGCTAGCGATCGAGGGCTACGCCGGCCGCACGAGCTACAAGCCCGGCGAGACAGTCGCTTTGCACGTCTCCACGACGGCGAAGGTCTTCGCGGTGGAGATCACCAGGCTCGGCGCGACGAAGGAGGTGGTCTTCACCAAGGCCGACGTCGCCGGCCGGCAGTCGCCGATCCCTGAGACCGCTTCATCGCACGGCTGCCGCTGGCCCGCGCTGGTGGAGGTGCCGGTGCCTGCCACGTGGCGGAGCGGCTATTATCACGTCGTGTTCCGGGTGGAGGACGGCGGCGGCAAGTACGTCGAACGCGGCCGACGGACGATGCAATCGTCCTGCTTTTTCATCGTGCGGCCGGCGCGGCCGGGGGCCGACTCGCGGATCCTCCTGCAGCTCGCGACCAATACCTACGCCGCCTACAACAACTGGGGCGGCACCAGTCTCTATGCCTACAACGGCCGGGCGGGCGTGCAGGGCCACCGCGTGTCGTTCCAGCGTCCCCCGGCAAGTCAGTTTCCCCGGTGGGAGGAGCCGTTCGTCGCCTGGGCAGAGGCCAACGGCTACCGGCTCGACTTCGCCGCCAACGCGGACCTCGAGTTTCATCCCGCCGACCTCGCGGCCTACAAGCTCGTGCTGAGCGTCGGCCACGACGAGTACTGGTCGACGCCGATGCGGGACCATCTCGAGGACTTCATCAAGAAGGGGGGCAACGTCGCCTTCTTCAGCGGCAACACCTGCTGCTGGCAGGTCCGCAGCGAGGACGACGGCCAGGCGCTGACGTGCTGGAAGCAGCGGTTCGTGATGGATCCCGTCTACCCCACCGGCGACCATGCCCTGCTCTCCACACTCTGGGGCCATCACCTCGTGGGCCGTCCCGAAAACCGGCTCACGGGCGTCGGCTTCCTCTTCGGCGGCTACCACAAGAGCCACGGCCAGTTCATGGACGGCACCGCCGCCTACACGGTGCACCGGCCGGACCACTGGCTCTTCACCGGCACAAACCTCGCGCGGGGCGACGCCTTCGGCGGCAAGGACACGATCGTCGGCTACGAGTGCGACGGCTGCGAGTTCGAGATGAGGGACGGCCTGCCCGTGCCCACCGGCCGCGACGGCACGCCTCCGGGATTCACGATCCTGGCGAGCTGCCCGGCGAAGTGGCATCCCGACGACGCCCTCTGGTACGACCGGTTCCCGGCCGACCGCGTCGGCGCCGCAGTGCTCGGCAGCTACACGGCCGGCGGCACCGTCGTCACGGTCGGCTCGACCGACTGGGCACACGGCCTCGCGGGCAAGGATCCGGCCGTCGAACGCATCACTCGCAACGTGCTCGATCGGCTGGGCAAGTGACCGGCGGGAACAACGCCATGCACCACCGCCAACGGCTTCTCCCGCTGCTGCTCGGGCTCCTGCTCGCCAAGGCCGGCACGGCAGCCGCGGCCGAGCCGGCCCCTCCCCAGCTGCCCTCACTCGCCCGCGACGGCCGGGGCGTGTGGCGGGTCGACCTGGACGGCGACGGCCACGACGACATCGTCGTCTCGAATGACGCGGGCTACGGCGTCTATCTCTTCGTCCCTCCCGAGAAGGCCCGCGACGCGCTCGAGTGGAAGACCGGCTGGACTCGCGTGATGCGGGAGGGCCGGCCCGACGACGCCGACGCTCTGCCGCCGCTGACCGGGTCGGACGTCTCGTTCGCCGCCGGTGTGATGCGGGTCGGCGACGTGCGGATGACCTACGAAGAACTCCTCCGGGTGCCAGGCCCGCCGCCCCGGTCGCCCGCCGAGTCGCGGGCCGCGATGCGGCTGCGCGAGGGCTTCACTGTCACGCTCGCCGCCGCGGAGCCGCTGGTGATGGATCCGGTGTTCATCGACTGGGATGAACGCGGCCGCATGTGGGTGGCGGAGATGGGCGACTATCCGTTCGCGGAGGGCGAGGCCACCCGCGACGGCAGCGTGACATGGCGGGACGGCGTGCCGGGCGAGGGGGCAGACCAGCCGCTGCGGGCCGGCCGCGTGCGGATCCTCGAGGACGTGGATCATGACGGCCGCTACGAAAAGTCCACGCTCTTTCTCGACGGCCTGCGGCACGTCACCGGCCTGGCCTGCTGGCAGGGGGGCGTGTTCATCGCCAACATTCCCGACATCTTCTATGCGAAGGACGAGGACGGCGACGGCCGCTGCGACCGGCGCGAGTCCTGGTTCACGGGCTTCACGGCCGGCAACCCGCAGCACCTCGTCAACGGCTTCTGCTTCGGGCTCGATGGCTGGTTCCACGGCGCCAACGGCGACAGCGGCGGCGACGTGGAGTGCGTGCGGACCGGCACGCGTGTGAAGTTGGGCCGCAGCGACTTCCGGTTCGACCCGCGGACCGGCGCGTTCCGGCTCGAGACGGGCTGCACACAATGCGGGAAGTGGCGAGATGACTTCGGCAACTGGTTCGGCAACAACAATGCCGTCCCCGGCTGGCACTACTGGCTGCCCATGAGTCACCTGGAGCGGCATCCGGAGCTCGTCGTCGCCTCGATCCGGTCGGACCTCACGCCCGATCGCCGCGTCTTCCCGGTTGGGCCGCCGGTACGCCGGCTCAACCAGATGAGCGCGACCGACACGCTCACCTCGGGCTGCAACCCGTTGCCCTACCGTGACGACGCGTTCGGCACCGAGGGGCGGGACGCGATGTTCATCTGCGAGCCGGCCAACAACCTCGTGCTGCGGCAGGTGCTCGACTACTCCGGCGACACGATCACGATGCGACGGCATCCGGCCGACGAGGGCCGTGAATTCCTCGCCAGCGACGACCGCTGGTTCCGGCCGGTGATGGCCCGCACCGGTCCCGATGGTGCGGTTTACGTCGTCGACATGTATCGGCTCGTGCTCGAGCATCCCGAGTGGGTGCCGGCGGAGATGGCGCGGCGGATGCAGCTCCGCGGTGGCGAGACGATGGGCCGGATCTGGCGGATCGCGCCGCCGGAACTCCCGGCTCGGCCGGCCGCGGTGAGCCTCGCCTCCGCGAATGGCTGGGCCCGTGACGCCGCCGAGCGGCTGGCGATCGAGCGCGGCCGGCTCGACGACGAGCCTGCGGTGCGATCGCTGGCCGAGTCGGCCTCGGCGGCACCGGCGGTCCGCGTGCAGGCCCTCTTCACGCTCCACTCGCTCGGCAGGCTGTCGCGGGAGGAGCTGCTGGCCGCGCTCGTCCCACTCTGGCCGCGGGTCCGCGGCGCCGCGCTGGTGGCGGCCGGCAGCGGCTCGCTCTCGAGCGTGGAAGAGGCGCTCCTCGCGAGTCTCGCCCGGGCGGCGGCCGAGAAGAAGACGCAGAAGCCCGTGGAGAAGCCGCCGGCCATCACGAGCCACGAGCCCGATCGGCAGAAGGTGGTGGGCCGCTATCTCGCAGTGGCCGACCGGGTGGGCGACGCCGCCCGCGGCCGGGCCGTCTTCCGGCGGGCCGGCTGCGCGGCCTGCCACCGGCTCGGCGGCCTGGGCGTGGAGGTGGGGCCCGACCTGGCGGCGGTCGCCAATAAGCCGACGCCGCAGCTGGTCGAGGCGATCTTCGATCCCAACCGCGCCGTCGAGCAGCGCTACGCCATGACGGTCGCGGTCTTGGAGGACGGCACGGCCGTCAACGGCCTGGTCGTGGCCGAGACGCCGACGAGCGTCACGATCCGCTCCGCCGGCGGCGAGGAGCGCGTGCTGCGGCGCGGCGACATCGACGAACTGACCACGCTGGCCACGTCGATCATGCCGGTCGGGCTCGAGACGCTCATGTCCGTCGACGACTGCGCCGACCTCCTGGCCGCCATGCGGCAGAAGTGATCACCACACCATGCTGTCGCCCATCTCCCGCAGCCGCCGTCACCCGAGGACGCTCATGAACCCATCGACACCCCGCATCAGGATGCCGAGTCTCCCGGCGCTTCTCCTCGCGGTCGTGCTCGCGCCGCTCTTGGCGGGCGCCGGCCGCGGCACCGAACCGTTTGGGGGCGTGCTGCGGCGGATCCCCGGCGTCATCGAGGCGGAGGACTTCGACGAGGGGGAGGCCGAGGCCGCGTTTCACGATCTGACCGAGGCGAATCAGGGGGCCGACTACCGCGGCCGCACGCAGGTCGACATCGAGCGTCGCCCGGACGCGTCCAACGGCCATGGCATCGGCTGGACCCGGGCGGGGGAATGGCTCGTGTTCACCGTCGAGGCCGCGGATCAGGGCCCCTACACGCTCGAAATCCCGGTCGCGTCGGCGAAGGCCGGCGGCCGGTTCCACATCGAGTTCGACGGCAAGGACGCGACGGGCCCGATCGTGGTGCCCGACACGGGGGCGTGGACCAAGCTCGAGACCGTCCGCGTCGACGGCGTGCGCGTGCCCGCCGGCAAGACGGTCATGAAGGTCGTGATGGACGCCGACGGCGAATCGAAGAGCATCGGCGACATCGACTGCTTCCGCTTCAGCCGACCGCCGGCGGGGTCGCCCGCCAAGGCCCGGTGACCCCCGACGGCTGACCGCCAGCCGGGATCGCGACGACGTGCGGATTCGCACCGCAGCGGCTCGAGGCAGGATCAGCGGCCGTCGCCCGGCCACGCCGCCTCGCCGTCCCCCTCGTGCGGCCGCCGCGCCCGCTCCAGGAGCCCGACGAGCTGCCGCAGCGACGCGGCGTCGAGATGCCCGAGCTGCTCGCGGCCGCACTGCCGCACCGCCGCCGCGAGCCGCCTGACGAGCGCCGCGCCGGCGGGCGTGATCCAGGCCTCCACGACGCGGCGGTTGTCGGCCCGTCGGCGCCGCCTGACAAGCCCCTGCTCCTCGAGCTTGTCGAGCAGCCGCGTCATATCGGGGGCGCGGGAGACGAGCCGGCCCCCGAGCGCCGCCGTCGCCAGTCCGGCGGGATGCACCGACCGCAGCACCCGCAGGGCGTTGTACTGCTGCGCGCTGATCCCGTGGCCGGCGAAGACATTTTCGTCGATCTCCCGCAGTCGGTCGTAGGTCCGCCACAGCTGCAGGTAGGCCTCCTGCTCGAGCGAGTCGAACGTCCCGCCCGACGGACCCGCGGACCGGCGACGGCCGGTGGCACCGGTGCTCGTGTGCATGGAAAAGCCCTCTGGAAAAACGACGTTTGCACAATTATCGTTAGAACAAGTATTTGTGCCAGCCCCTTCCCCCGGACTGTTTCCATGACCCCGGCCGACTGGACGCTCCTGTCGCTCCACCTCGCCGCGATGCTGGCGGTGGCGCTCCTGCTGGGACAGGCCGCACGCCGGCTCGGGATTCCCGCGGTCGTGGGGGAGATCGCCGGAGGCCTGCTCCTGGGCCCGACCGTGCTCGGGCGGGTGGCGCCGGAGCTCTTCGGCTGGCTCTTCCCCACGTCCGGCCCGATCACCGATGCCCGCGCGGCGATCGCGCGTGTCGGCATGCTGTTCTTCATCGTGACGATCGGGCTCGACATCGACGCCGGCGAATTCCGCCGCAGCGGCCGCAAGGCGGTCGCCGTCGGCACGATCGGCACCTTCGTCCCGCTGGTGCTCGGGTTCCTCATGTGCTACGCGTTCCCCGCGGTGATCGGCGTGACGGAGAAGGACCGCTTCTCGACGGCCCTCTTCATGGGTTCGATCCTGTCGCTCTCCGCCAATCCCGTGATCGCGCGGATCCTCATGGACATGGGCCTCTTCAGGAGCGACGTCGGCCGGACGATCATGGCCGCGACGCTGGTCGACGACCTCGTCGGCTGGGGACTGTTCGCCGTGATCCTCGCCGAATTCGGCCCCCACGCCGCCGGCCGCGGGCAGGGCGTGGCCATCTTCGCCACGGTCTTCCTCTTCCTCGGCGGCATCCTGTTCCTCGGCCGCTACGTGCTGCCACGGCTCATGGATTGGGTCGAGACACGGCTCCCGCAGCCCTCCGGGTCGATCTCCTGCATCATCCTGCTGGCGCTCCTGGGCGCGGCCGGATCGGAGCGCCTCGGGCTGCACTCCTTCCTGGGAGCGTTCGTGGTGGGGATCGCACTGTCGCGCGTGTACGCCCGGCACCCGCGGCCGTTCGAGATCATCGGCGACTTCTCGTTCGCGGTGTTCACGCCGATCTTCTTCGTGTCGATGGCGATCGCCGCCGACTTCGTCGCGGGCTTCGACCCCTGGCTCGTCGCCCTGATCACCGCCGTGGCGTTTCTCGGCAAGATCGCCGGCGTCTACGCGGGCGGGAAGCTCGTCGGCATGGCGGATCGGCAGGCGTTGGCCATCGGCTGCGGGCTCAACGCCCGGGGCATCCTCGGGATCGTGATGGCTGCCGCCGCATTCGACGCCGAGCTCATCGACCTGCGGCTCTTCGTGGCCTGCGTGCTCATGTGCGTCATCACGACGATGGCCGCGGGCCCGGCGCTCCACCTGATCCTCGGCCGCCGCAACCCCGCTGCCGCCGGCGCGTGACCATCAGGGCGCGAGCACCGGCTGACCGCTGCGGGCAGCCACGGTCCGGTGGGCGATCTCCTGCAGCGCGCGGGCGGCGACCGGGTCGAGCCCCGGCGGCACGAACGGATTGCCCACGCTCGACTCCTCGAAGAGCGATTCGAGCCACACGCACCCGGCGAGGTAGCTGCCGGCGACGCTGGCATGCCTGTCGTCGAGCACGAGCTTCCAGCCGCTGTCGTCGCCACGCTTCCAGGTCCAGCCGACATGCAGCGAGCCGACCTGGTCGGGAAGCGTTGGGTGCACCGCCCGCGCCGGGTCGAACGCCGGGTCGACGCGATGGCGAAAGCGGTCGTGCCCGAGTGCCATGTGGAAGGCGTCTCCGGCGGGGATCACCGGCGCGTCGAGCGCGTCGGCCATCGTGCGATAGGCCGCGCTGATGCCCCGATACATCTCCTCCGCCGACCGCGGCTCACCCGGCTTCGTGGCAGCAGCCGTGAACCGCGGGGCATCGGCGCAATACTCCCAGGTTTCGTGGAGCCACAGTGTCGCGGTGGGCGCGTGCTCGACGACGAGGGCGACGAGCCGGTCCGCGTACGGCTGAAACGTCTCGGCGTCGTGGGAGAGCGTGCTCACCTGCTGGATCGTCACCACGTCCCAGGGCCGCGACTCGAGGGTTTCCACAAGGCTCTTCCCGGTGGGATACCGGCCCGCCGGATCGGCCGGGTCGCGGGCGAACGCCTCGGCCCGCTTCCAGTGCTGCTCGAGCGACGCCCCGCCCACAGCGCACTCTTGCCGCTCGAGCGCATGCCCCGCCGCCTGCGCGAGTTTGCCGAGCCACCGGGTGGCGTCCTGCGAGAGGCTATTGCCGATCGTAAGGAGCCGGACGGTACGTGGCGCGGTGCCCGCAGCCGTGTCGGCGCGGGTGACGGCCGGCCCGCCTGCCACGACCGCGGCGAAGGCGACGGCCCACAGCACTGCGCTGCTCCGGCCGGGCGCGGCCGGCGCGCGGGACGGGTCAAGACGGATCATGCTGACGGAGGCTCCACGCGGCACCGGCCAGCGTACCATCGGCAGCCCGATGCCCGCATGGACCCACGACGCTGGCGATCGCATGTGACCCGAATCAGGCGTCCCAGTGCGATCCGGACCGCGCGTCGATCTCCTCGGTCGGCTCGTACGCCGGCACAGTGTCGTCGTGGAAGTCGGTGGGGTGGTCGTCGCCTCGCTCCCCGTAGATCTCCTGCATGGCCGCCACGGCCGCCAGATAGTCTCGAAAGTGCGCGTCCATTTCAGTGCCTCCGTGTGCCGGTGCCTCGCATGTGCTCGCTTCCCTGCGAGGCTGGTTCTGTACGCGGCCGACGGCCGTGGCGTTCGGGTTCGCCCGAAAAACGCAGGCTTCCCAGCCTGCCGGGGCCACTGTGGACGGACGGCGGGCCTCCAGAGCCGCAGGACACGCGGGCCGCCGCTCACTCGTACCGGAGGGCTCCGATCGGGTCGAGCCGTGAAGCCTTCCAGGCGGGGTAGAACCCGAAGAGCACGCCCACGATCACCGACACGCTCACGCTGGCGACGATCGCCCACACGGAGATCTTCGTGGGCCAGTTGAGCAGGAGCCGCACGAGCTCCGCGCCCCCCCTGCCCACCAGGATGCCGATCGTCCCGCCGAACAGGCAGAGCACCACCGCCTCGACCAGAAACTGCTTGAGGATGTCGCGCGGCCTCGCGCCAACCGCCATCCGCAGGCCGATCTCCCGGGTCCGCTCCGTCACCGACACGAGCATGATGTTCATGATCCCCACACCCCCGACCGCCAGCGAGATGAGGGCCACGCTCAACAGCAGGCCTGCCATCAGCCCGGCCGTCGACCCGAGCATCTTGCTCTGCTCGGTGAGGTCGCGGACGACGAAGTCGTCGGTCTCTTCCGCGGCGATGCGGTGCTGCCGCCGCAGCGTGGACTCGATCTGCGCCTTGACTGCGGCGACGTCGGCCGCGGTGCGGGCGCGGGCCCAGATCAGGCTCAAGCTCGGGATGCGGTCGACCCGCGGATTGTTGACCAGCTGGGCCGGCGACGGCGTGGGATAGAGCAGCGGCCCGAGGCTCGGGTACCGCTGGCTAAGCGTGTTCATCTTCGCGGCCGTCGATGGATCGGCGGCGATCACGGTCGGCACCGACCGGCCAGCCACCCGGTATTTGATCGACGTCCAGGGCGCCAGCAGGATGTCGTCCTGGTCCGTGCCCATCATGTTGGCCCCCTTCGGGGCGAGCACGCCGATCACCTTGAAGGGCTGCTGGTTGAGCCGCACGACGCCCCCGAGCGGCGAGCGATCGTCGAAGAGCGCCGTCGCCAGCGTGCGGCCGATCACGCAGACCTGAGCTCCGCGACGCACGTCGGCGTCGGTGAACATCTGCCCCTCGTCGAGGTCGCCCCACTCGCGGACGTCGACGTACCCGGGCGTCGTGCCGTAGAGGTAGGTCGGGATCCAGTTGCGGTTGCCGTAGACCACCTGCGTGCGGGTGCTCACCACCGGTGCGACGCCGGCGACCAGCTCACCGCACTCGGCAGCCACCACCTCGAAGTCCTCGATCGTCAGGTTCTGCTGCGAGCCGGTGCCGTAGTTGACGGCGCCGGTGGTGACCGAGCCGGGCAGCACCATCAGGTTGTTGCTTCCCATGCGGGTGATCGTCTCCTCGATGGCGGCCGCCGACCCGTTGCCGATCTCCATCATGGTGATCACGGCCGCCACGCCGATGACGATGCCCAGCGTCGTCAGGGCCGATCGCAACGCGTTGCGCCGCAGCGCCCGCAGGGCCGTGCCGACGGTGTGGACGAGCTGCGTCATGCCGGCGCCCCGGCGGTGTCGGCGAATGCGCCCTCGACGACGAGCCCGTCGTGCACGCGGATCGCCCGGTCGGCGTGCCGCGCCACCCCGGCGTCGTGCGTGACGAGGATGATCGTGATTCCCTGCTCGGCGTTGATCTCGCGGAAGAGCTCGAGCACCTCGCGACTGGTGCGGGAGTCGAGGTTGCCCGTCGGCTCGTCGGCCAGCAGCACCGGCGGCGCGTTGATGAGCGCCCGGGCGATCGCCACCCGCTGCTGCTGGCCGCCCGACATCTGCGCCGGCTCGTGGTCGAGCCGCTGCCCGAGGCCGACCCGCGTGAGCAGCTGCACGGCGCGGTCGCGCGCCTGCCGCGGCGACGGCCGGTCGAGGGCGTAGTCGAGCGGCATGAGCACGTTCTGCAGGGCGCTGGTGCGGGCCAGCAGGTTGAAGTTCTGGAAGACGAAGCCGAGCCGCCGGCCGCGGATCACCGCCCGCCGGTCGGCCGACGCCCGCGAGATCTCCTCGCCGTCGAGCCAGTAGCGGCCCGACGTGGGCCGGTCGAGGCAGCCGAGCAGGTTCATGAGCGTGCTCTTGCCCGAGCCGCTGGGGCCCATGAGCGCGACGAACTCCCCGCGGGCGATCTCCAGCGACACGCCTCGCAGCACGGGCACGTGGGCGTCACCGAGCCGATAGCTCTTGGTGACGTCCTCGAGGCGGATCAGCGGCTCGGCGGGCATCGGTGCACGGACGCAGTGGCGTCACTTCCGGGTCGGCGAGGAAGGGGCGGTGAGCTTCGGGGTGAACGGATTGACCGTCTCCGTGGCGACGGCCCGCCGGTTCTCGCCGGTCACGACCTTCATGCCCTGCGTGAGTCCGGCTCCGGCGATCTCCGTGCGGGTGAAGTCGCTGGCGCCGACGGTCACGGCCACCGGCCGCACGTAGGGACCGTCGGCCACCCACACCACCCCCTGCGAACGCGGCACGTCCTGTCCCTGGACGGGAACGTCCGGCTGCTGCCAGGCGTCGCGCACGTCGGGATGCACCAGCTCCGGCCGCGGCCGCCAGCGCACGGCAGCCACGGGCACCAGCAGCACGCCGTCGTGCACGTCCACCTCGAACTGGAGGTTCGCGGTCATGTAGGGGAGCAGCGAGCCGTCGGCATTGTCGACGCTGATGACGACGGTGTA
>Ga0208783_10001445_pt1 | contig 14068 bp, 12 predicted proteins | sample DEB19_08_DNA_2_FD_184529 | JGI IMG/M metagenome (GOLD analysis project Ga0208783, IMG submission 184529) | Aqueous microbial communities from the Delaware River and Bay under freshwater to marine salinity gradient to study organic matter... | ecosystem: Environmental > Aquatic > Marine >... | reverse complement strand
ACGGATTGCTCGTGACCCGCCTTCGGTTGCCACCCTTCATCGTGACATTGGGGACCCTCTATATCTACCAAGCGCTCAAGCTCTGGTATTCCGGCTCTGAGTCGATACGCAACGTCGATACTGAAGCCACCGCGCCGCTGCTGATTTGGTTCGGCAAGGTCATCTCTGTCGGCGGGTTCCAGATTCTTTATGGCACGATTGCTTTCTTGTTGCTGGCCTGGGTCATGTCCTACGTGCTCAAGCACACGGCCTGGGGCCGCCACGTCTATGCTGTGGGTGATGATCTCAATGGCGCCATGCTGTCCGGTGTGCAAACCGACAAGGTGCTGCGTTCGGTCTACGCCGTTGCCGGCGTCATCGCTGCCTTTGCGGGTCTTGTGCTTATTGGCCGTGTTGGCGGCACGGTGACGCCGCTTGCCGGCGAGACCGCCAACCTCGATTCGATCACCGCCGTGGTGATCGGCGGCACATCGCTGTTCGGTGGCCGCGGTACGATCGTGGGCTCGGTGCTCGGCGCCATCATCGTCGGTGTCTTTCGCTTCGGCCTCTCACTCTCCCGGGTGGATGTACTGTGGCAGGATTTCACCGTCGGCATTCTCATCATCGCCGCCGTCGCCATCGACCAGTGGATCCGCAAGGCGTCGGCCTGAAACATCAACGCGTCAAGTACGGGCACCCGTCATGAAAACCACTGTCGAACCCATCCTCACGACGCGTAATCTGGTGAAGCGCTATGGCCGTGTTACCGCGCTCGACCATTGCGACTTCGATCTTTATCCCAACGAGATCCTGGCAGTCATCGGCGACAACGGCGCAGGCAAGTCCACCTTGATCAAGGCCATCTGCGGCGCCGTCACTCCCGACGAGGGCGAGATTAGGCTCGATGGCAAGCCCGTGCATTTCAAGACGCCGCTCGACGCCCGCAATGCCGGCATCGAGACGGTGTACCAGAACCTCGCCTTGTCCCCCGCGCTGTCCATCGCCGACAACATGTTCATGGGCCGCGAGATCCGCAAGCCCGGCTTTCTCGGCAGCGTGCTGAAGAAACTCGACCACAAGGCGATGGAAAAGATCGCGCGCGACAGGCTGAGCGAACTCGGCCTCATGACCATCCAGAATATCAGCCAGGCCGTCGAAACCCTATCTGGCGGCCAGCGCCAGGGCGTAGCGGTGGCGCGCGCCGCTGCCTTCGGCTCCAAGGTCGTTATCATGGACGAACCGACGGCCGCACTCGGCGTGAAGGAATCGCGCCGCGTCCTGGAATTGATCCTGGACGTGAAGCGCCGCGGCTTGCCTATCGTCCTCATTTCGCACAACATGCCGCATGTCTTCGAAGTGGCGGACCGTATCCACATCCATCGTCTCGGCAAGCGCCTGTGCGTGATCAACCCCAAGGACTTCACCATGTCTGATGCTGTCGCCTTCATGACGGGTGCGAAATCCCCGCCGCCCGAACTGATGGCAGCCTGAGAACGGAATGAACGCCGCTTCAGAGCGGCGTTTTCTTTTCCTGCGTGCGCTTGTGGGCAGCAAGGGCCATCATGCGCCGGTCTCGCCAGGCGGTGGCGTCTCCCAGCTTTTCCGCCGGCACGGCGGCGCGGCGTTCTGTGGCCAGCGTTGCACCAATGCCGTCAGGCCAGGGTTTTGCCGCCGACTGGCTGTCGCCCACACGGCGAATGGTCGGGCCATAACGCTCGAGATAGTCGGCAACGCCATTTGGCGCATTGAGATCGATGGTCTCGATCGGGCCCATGAAGCTCCAGCGCAGTGCCAGCCCGTCCTTGACGGTCTTGTCCAGGTCCTCGGCCGTTACATAATCCTCTCCGATCAGCCGGAAGGCTTCGTTCAGCACCGCGAGCTGCAGGCGGTTCAGAATGAAGCCCTCGATCTCCCGCTTCACGATGATTGGCACCATGCCGCAACCCGCCATGAAGGCCCTCGCACGCCCGATGACTGCGGGATTGGTGAAGTCTCCCCCGCACAGTTCGACGATGGGGGCCAGATGCGGCGGGTTCAGCGGGTGCGAAACGAGGCAGCGCGCCCGGGTTGCAAGTTCCCCGAAGATGATCGAGGGCATGATCGCCGAGGTCGAACTCGAGATGATGGCATCAGCCGGTGCCAGCCTTTCAACCTCGGAAAACAGCATCTGCTTTGGCGCAGCCCGCTCCACGATGTTTTCCTGGAGGAAGCCCGCGCCTGCAATGGCATCGGCAAGCGTCGCTGCCCCCGTAATGCGTGCTTGCACTGCGTCGATGTCGTCGATCAGCCCCGCTTTCGCCATCTCGGGCAGGGTGCGCGCGATGTGGGCCAGCGCCTTGTCGACCTGTGCTGCATCCTGGTCCCATAGCGCCACCTCGTGGCCACCCCGCGCGAAGACCATCGCCCAGGAGCGGCCAATCAGTCCCGAGCCGAGAATGGCTGTTTTCACCGCGGCACCGGTGCCGCTGCGTGCAGCAGGCCTTCCGCCTTCAGGTCCTTCCACAACGCTTTCGGAATCTTTGCGTCAAGCGTTGCCACGTTGAGGGCCACTTCCTTCGGGCTCACGCCACCCGGTATCACGCTCACCACGTTCTTGTGGTGCATGGGGAAGCGCAGCGCGGCTTGTGCGAGTCTCACCTTGTGCCGCTTGCACACGGCCTCGATCCTGGCAACGCGGTCAAGAATGGCTTTGGGGGCGGGATCATAATTGTACCAGGCGCCGGGCTTGGGGCCGGTGGCAAGAATGCCGGAGTTGTAGGGGCCGCCCAGCACGATGCCGATTCCGCGCTCCTCGCAGAGCGGTAGGAAGGAGGCGAGCGCTTCCTGTTCCAGCAGGGTGTAGCGGCCGGCCAGCAGGAAGATGTCCACGTCGGCATTGCGCGCGAGGATTTCGCACACCTCCCACTCGTTGACACCGGCGCCATAGGCCTTGATCACTTTCTCGCTGCGCAGTTTTTCCAGCGCCTTGATGCCGCTGTTCAGGATGGTCTTCACATGTGCGTCGCGCGCCGCGATGGTCTTGTGGTTGAACACGTCGACATCGTGGATGAAGATCACGTCGATTGAGTCGACGCCCAGGCGCTCAAGCGAGAACTCGATCGACCTCATGAAGCCGTCATAGCTGTAGTCGTAGATTTCCCGGCGTGAGGGTGTGTCGAAGAACTTGCCGATGCCGGTGCGCTGCTTGGAATTGCAGACTTCGAGCAGGCGCCCCACCTTGGTGGACAGCACATAGTCCTTGCGCTTCTTGCCAAACAGGAAGCGGTTGAGCCGCGTTTCGGACAGGCCGAGGCCATAGAGCGGCGCCGTGTCATAGTAGCGGATGCCGGCCTTCCACGCGGCCTCGAGCGTTTTCTGCGCCTCTTCCTGGCCGACGGCCTTGTAGAGGTTGCCGATGGGTGCCGTGCCGAAGCCCAGTTCGGTAAAGGAGATGGTTTCTCCCGACGGCGCCGTGAAATTGCGCTTCTTCATGCCTCTTGTCCTCCCGTGGTGTTAAGGTCGGCGAAAAGCTCCGGCTTCTCGCGTGCGAATGTTTCGAGTTCTGCCATGACTGCATCGAGGTGACCGTACATGGCCTTTGCGGCCGCGTCCCCGTCATGTGCCTCGAGGGCCGAGACGATCGCATTGTGCTCCGCCAGTGTCAGTTCCAGCCTGCGCCGGGTGTTGAGGAGGCGCCGAACGCGGTCGAGACCCAGGCGCGCCGTTTCCGTGGCGCTCCGCACCCGTTCGAAGCCGAGATGGTCCTGCAGCAGGGCGTGGAAGGCGAGGTCGAAACCATGGAAGCCTTTCAGGTCCTTGGCCTCGATTGCCACCTTCTGGTACCGCAGGTTACTGGCAAGCTGCTCTATCAGGCGGGAGGACGCATGCGTGGCAAGGTTCCGCACGGTCTCAACCTCCAGCGCGCGTCGCAGGAACATGTTTTCGCGAGTGTCGGAGATCTTTATGAGCGCCACGCGTGAGCCACTCTGCGGGATGATGTCGACCAGTCCCTCGGCAGCCAGCCGGTTCATGGCTTCGCCCACGGGAAAGCGCGAGACGCCCATGCGTGCGGCGATGGCCTGCTTGTCCAGAAATTCGCCTGGCTTCAGGTCCAGTTGCACGATGGCCTCGCGAAGGGCGGCGTGCACGCGCGCCGTCGCGCCCTTGGCAACCATGCGGCCCGGACTCAAGAAATCATAGGTGACGACCGCCACTGGCATGCTAACATGTTAGCGATATTCCAAAGCCGGGCAAGCCCGGCAACATTGAAGCGAGCCACACGATGATTGCAACCGTGCCGAAGATGCCCCGCATGCTCCGTCTCTCCAACGCCGACAACGTCCTGGTCGCCATCGACACCGTCGACAAGGGTGGCGAGGCGCCAGAAGGCATCACCGCGCTGGACCGCATCGGCAAGGGCCACAAGATGGCATCTGCTGCAATCAAATCGGGTGAACCGGTGCGCAAGTTCGGGCAGATCATCGGCTTCGCGAGACAGGACATCCCCAAGGGTGCATGGGTGCATGAGCATAACACCGGCATGCAGGATTTCGACCGCGACTACGCCTTTGCGCAGGATGCGCAACCCGAAGACATCCTGCCGCTCGCCCAGCAGGCCACATTCCAGGGCATCCGCCGCGCCAACGGCAAGGTGGGCACGCGCAACTACATCGGTGTGCTCACATCGGTAAACTGTTCGGCCACGGTGGCGGGTTTCATTGCGGAAGAAGTGAAGCGCTCAGGACTGCTGGACGGCTACCCGAACATCGACGGCATCGTGGCGCTGAAGATGGACAATGGCTGCGTCGTCGACTACCGCGGCGTGATTTTTGACATCCTCAAGCGCACGGCCTGGGGCTATGCCACCAACCCCAACATGGGCGGCGTGCTGATGGTGGGTCTGGGCTGCGAAGGCTTCCAGATCCCACGCTTCAAGGAAGCCTATGGCGTGGTCGAGAACGAGACCTTCCGCACCATGACCATCCAGGAGACGGGAGGCACGAAAAAAACGGTTGCAGCGGGCGTCGCGGCCATCCGCGAGATGCTGCCGCACGTTAACAACGTGAAGCGTGAGACATGCCACGCATCCGATCTCATCGTCGCGTTGCAGTGCGGCGGATCGGATGGTTATTCGGGCATTACGGCAAACCCGGCGTTGGGTGCGGCGGTGGATATTCTGGTGCGGCATGGCGGCACCGGCATCCTGTCGGAAACGCCGGAAATCTATGGCGCGGAGCACCTGCTCACACGGCGCGCCGCCAGCCGCGAGGTGGGCGGGAAACTCGTCGACATCATCAAGTGGTGGGAAGACTACACCAAGCGTAACAATATGGAAATGAACAACAATCCGTCTCCCGGCAACAAGCTGGGCGGGCTCACCACCATCCTCGAGAAGTCGCTGGGTGCTGCCGCCAAGGGGGGCACCACGACGCTGCGCCACGTCTACCGCTATGCCGAGCCGGTGACGGGACGCGGGTTCGTTTTCATGGATACGCCGGGCTATGACCCGGTGGCGGCGACGGGCCAGGTGGCGGGTGGTGCAAACCTTCTTTGCTTCACCACGGGGCGTGGCTCCGCCTATGGCTGCAAGCCGGTGCCGTCGATCAAACTGGCAACGAACACGGATATTTACACCCGCATGATCGACGACATGGACATCAACTGCGGCGACATTCTCGATGGCGTGTCGATCGCGGATAAGGGCCAGCAGATCTTCGAGCTGATGCTGAAGGTTGCATCCGGTCAGAAGACCAAGTCGGAGGAACTGGGTTACGGCGACAACGAGTATGTTCCGTGGCACGTCGGCGCGATGATGTAGTTGCAGGCCGGCGTTGCCGCCGTTGCTTTTCGGTCGCTGCCCGGGTCATCATTGCACCATGATTGCGCACCATTGCTCTCCCCGCGGGAGACCTCCGGTTCATGTTGCGTAAAATGGACTGCGCCTGGGTTTGGCCCGCATCCGGTGTTCCGGGGGAGTGATGGGTCGGTCGGGCAGCAAGGCAGGGGGACGGGAGCGGGCGGAACCGCAGCTCTTCTCAGCCACTAGCAAGGGTCGTTCGGGCCAGGGCCGCTCAGGCAAGGGCCGTGGCGGCGCGAGCCCGTCGCCACGCCAGCCGCGTCGCCGCCGGTCGTTCCTGTGGCCCGTCATCCGCCTCGGCCTGACCCTCGCGTTTGTCGGCTGCCTCGCCCTGGCCGGGCTGTTTGGCTATGTCTGGATGACGCTGGACAAGCAGGGCCTGCTGCAGATCCCGGAGCGCGACCCCGGCGTGATGATCCTCGCCAATGACGGGTCGGTTCTGGCCGAACAGGGCTCGTTCAACGGTGACGGGGTGCGCATCGCCGACCTGCCCGATGACGTGCCCAATGCCTTCATCGCGATCGAGGACCGCCGGTTCCGCAGCCATTATGGTGTCGACCCGATAGGCCTTCTCCGGGCCATGTATACGAACTACCGCTCTGGCCGCGTGGTGCAGGGTGGCTCGACACTGACGCAGCAGCTTGCCAAGAACCTGTTCCTGTCGCCCGACCGCACGCTGCAGCGCAAGCTGCAGGAGGTGGTGCTCGCACTGTGGCTGGAGCGGCATTACTCGAAGGACGACATCCTCCAGCTTTATCTCAACCGCGTGTATTTCGGTTCCGGCGCGACGGGCATCGAGAAGGCGGCGCAGGTCTATTACAAGAAGCCGGCAACCGAATTGACGCTGGCCGAGGCTGCTACGCTGGCGGGTGTGGTCAAGGCGCCAAGTGCTGCCAACCCGATTTCCGACCCGCAGGCCGCGGCGGACCGCGCCAGGCTGGTGCTGCAGAGCATGGCCGATGCGGGCTTCATCACCGAGGAGCAAGCCAGGGCCGCAATCGACAACCCGGCTGCCGCCAGGACCGACAGCTACATGTCGGCGAAGAATTTCGTCGTCGACTGGATCGGCGAACAACTTCCGGAATTCGTGAAGGACTACCAGCAGTCGCTTGTCGTCGAGACCACGATCGACCCGGCGCTGCAGAACAGTGCCGAACTCGCGGTGGCGAAGGAGCTGAGCGCGCAGGGCGCCAAGCTGAAGGTCGCCCAGGGCGCCATGGTGGTGATGGATGGTTCGGGCGCGGTGCTCGCCATGGTGGGCGGCAAGTCCTACAAGAAAAGCCAGTTCAACCGCGCCACGAAGGCCAGGCGCCAGCCCGGCTCCTCCTTCAAGCCCTTTGTCTATCTCGCAGCCCTCGAGCGCGGCTTCACGCCGGAGTCGGTGGAGGTGGACGAGCCCATTCGCGTGGGCAGCTGGACGCCGGAGAACTATCGCAAGAAATATCTGGGACCGGTGGCGCTGGAGACGGCACTTGCGCTGTCCCTCAATACAATTTCGGTGAAGCTCGTGCTGCAGGTTGGGCCGCAGGCGGTGGTCGCCGTGGCCCACCGCCTGGGCATCGTCTCGCCGCTCAAGGACGATGCCTCGATTGCGCTTGGCACCTCGGAGGTGACGCCGCTCGAGCTCACCTCGGCCTTCGTGCCCTTCTCGAATGGCGGCTACCCGGTGACGGCCTATGCGGTGACCCGCATCATGACGCGCGACGGCCGCGTGATCTACGAACGCAACGGCTCGGGCTTTCCGAGGGCCATCAGCGACAACGACCTCTTCGGCATGAACCGCATGATGCGGCTCGTGGTGACCGACGGCACAGGAACCAGGGCCGCCTTCCCCGGCTTCGACATTGCCGGCAAGACCGGCACCAGCCAGGACTACCGCGATGCCTGGTTCATCGGCTACACGAGCGAACTCGTGGCGGGCGTGTGGGTTGGCAATGACGACAATTCGCCCACCAACAAGGTGACCGGCGGTTTGGTTCCCGCGATGATCTGGCGCGAGGTGATGGAGCCCGCCCATCGCGGTCTGACACCGCGGCCACTGCCGGGAGCCCCGCAGGTGGCCATGAGTGGACCGGCAACGGTGAGCGGCGAGCAATATGACCAGGGTGCCGCTGAAGAGGCCGCCCCGCCCGGGATCAATGCGGGCAACTTCCTCGAACGGCTGTTCGGTGGCGCGGGCAGTTCAGAGGCGCCGAAGAAGCACAGCAGCGCGCGTGAGCGTGCGTTGCGCGACAAGCTGGATGAGCCTTAGCGGCGTGGTCCTGAACGCCTGTTCTCCCGCCTTGCCGGAGAGGGCACCGGCACGTCACACCACCACCCGGTGAACCTCCTGGCCGTTCTTGCGCAGCCAGTTTCTCGCGCGTGCCGCATTGGGGCAGTGGGTGAGCACGAGGCGCCAGAAGCGGGGGCTGTGGTCGAGGTGGCGGAGATGCGCCACTTCATGCGCCGCCACATAGTCCAGCACATAATCGGGTGCGAGGATGAGGCGCCATGAATAGGAGAGGTCGCCACTTGCCGAGCAGGAGCCCCAGCGGCTGCGCTGGTCGCGGATGGTGATGCGGCGGAACTTCACGCCCATGGCGGTGGCGTATCTCGCCGTCGCTCTCGTCAGGTCGCTGCGCGCCTCGGCCTTGAGAAAGTCGAGCAGGCGGCGCGGCAGATGCGCAGGGTCGCCCGGCACGTTGATGTAGAGGAGGTCATGGTCGGCGCTGACCACACCGCGGCGGCCGGGAACATGGCGGACGTCATGCTCGATGCCGCGCAGCGGAACGGCCGCGCCGTCGACCAGGTGGATGAGGCTGCCGCGCGCGCGTACGCGGTCCTCGATCCAGTTGCGCGAGCGCTCGGTGAATTCGAGCGCGCGGGCGCGCGACACACCATTCGGCACGGTGACCTGCACCCCGGTTCCGGTGGCATTCAATCTGAGCACGAGGCGGCGTGCCTGGGCATGGCGGCGGAACACGACCTCGAGCACCTCGTCACCAACGAGGAGCCGGGTGGGCTCAAGCGGTCTTGGTCCGACCGTTCGCTGAAGGCTTCTGAGCAGTCCGATCATAGGCGTTCTTATTCACGAACTCGACGATTCGTGGAACGATTTCCTTGCGGAAGCGTGAGCCGTTGAAAACGCCATAATGCCCCACGCCCGGCTGCAGGTGATGCAGCTTCTTCTCGGGCGCGAGACTGCTGCACAGGTCCTGTGCAGCTTCCGTCTGGCCGACGCCCGAAATGTCGTCGCGCTCGCCCTCGATGGTCATCAGGGCGGTGCGGGTGATCTGCGAGGGATCGACACGCACATTGCGATGCGTCAGCGTTCCCTTGGGCAGCTCGTGGCTGACGAACACCTTCTCCACCGTCTGCAGGTAGAACTCGGCGGTGAGATCCATCACCGACATATACTCGTCGTAGAAATCGCGGTGCTTCTCGGCGGAATCGCCATCACCCTCGACGAGGTGCCAGAACAGCTCGCGATGGGCATCAAGGTGGCGGTCGAGGTTCATGGTCATGAATCCGCCGAGCTGCAGGAAGCCCGGATAGACCTCGCGCATCATGCCCGCATGCGGGGCCGGCACCTTCATGATGACGTTCTTGCGGAACCACTCCACGCCCTTTTCCTGGGCGAGTTTGTTGACGGCCGTGGGGTTGCGCCGCGTGTCGATGGGACCACCCATGAGGATCATGGTCTTGGGCGCGGCCGGATCTTTCGCGGCGTTCATCAGCGACACCGCGGCCATCACCGGCACCGAGGGCTGGCAGACTGCCATGACGCTCGTGTCCGGCCCGAGGAACTGCAGGATCTCCGTGACGTAATCGACATAGTCGTCGAGGTCGAAGCCACCTTCCATCATTGGCACGCTGCGGGCGTCCACCCAGTCGGTGATGTAGACGTCATAATGCGGGAGCATGGATTCCACCGTGCCGCGCAGCAGCGTGGCATAATGGCCCGACATGGGCGCCACGATCAGCATCTTGTGCTGCTTCTTCGGCTTCTCCCACTGCTTCTCGAAGTTGAGCAGCGCGCAGAAGGGCTTGGTGAGGACGGTGCGTTCCGCGACCTCGACGATGTCATCGCCGATGATGACGTCGTGAATCTCGAAGGGGGGCTTGCCGTAGCGGCGGGTGGTGCGCTCGAACATTTCCAGCGATGCGGCCAGCGAGCGGGCGAATTGGGTTTCCGCGAAGGGATTGGCCGGGCTTCGCCAGAAATTCATGCCCGCATCTGCGGCTGCACGCCAAGGTGCAAGGGCCGCATGGTTCATCTCGTAAAGATAATACAGCACTGCCGGGAAACCCCTCGTTAACGCATGACGCTAGCAACTCCCACGAATCGGGGCAACCCGCCATTTCTAGACTTTAGGGGGAAGTCCTAAGTGTTTCCTTCAGTTCCGCGGACAGTTTCGCGGCGTCGGTCGTGTAGGCCATGTGCGTGATGAAGCGCCCGTCCGGCCCCATCAGGTAGATGATGCTGGAGTGGTCCATCAGATAATCCGTACCCGAACTGCCGTTGCCTGCTTTTGCGTAATAGACTCGGTACGCCTTGGCCACGGCGGCGATTTCTTCTGGTGTGCCGGTAAGGCCAATGAGGCGCGGGCCGAAATTGCCGACATAGGCCTTGAGCACCTCGGGCGTGTCGCGCGCCGGGTCTACCGACACGAAGACGGGCTGGATGCGATCTGCCTCCGGGCCCATCTGGTCGAGTGCGGCGCTCATCACCTGCAGTTCGGTGGGGCAGACGTCGGGGCAATAGGTGTAGCCGAAGAAGACGAGCATGTACCTGCCGAGGAAGTCCTTCTCGGTGACGCGCCTGCCGTCCTGGTCGACGAGCGAGAAGGGGCCGCCCACCAGTGCAATGCCGGAACCCTGCGGCCCATGCGGCGTGCGGCTCATCCAGGCATAGCCGCCGACCCCCGCGGCCAGCAGCAGCACGAGGACGGCGAAGACGAGGACAGGACGTCGCGGCATCTGTGTTCTTCCTTCAATCCAGCTGCACATATGTCTAGACTGTTCCTAACTCAACCGTAACCCGACGTGATCCGAGAGCTGATGGCCCAAGATTTCCCGATCGACCCGCGGCCGGTTTCGGCCGGCGCCGAAATCGGCATGCTGCGCCTGCGCACGCTGGTGCGCCTGCGCTGGCTCGCCATCGTGGGGCAGGCCGGCGCGGTGCTGGGCGTGCATTTCGTGCTGGGCTTTCCGCTGCCGCTAGGGTTCTGCCTGGGCGTAATCGCACTCAGCGCGTGGCTGAACATCTTTCTCACCATCCGCTGGCGCAAGAGCGTGCGCCTGCACGAAAGATATGCGGGGCTGCTGCTGGTCTATGACGTGCTGCAGCTTGCGGTGCTGGTCTACCTGACGGGCGGACTCGAAAACCCCTTTGCCTTCCTCTTCCTCGTGCCGGTGACCATCTCCGCCACGTCGCTGCCCAACCGCTGGACGCTGTGGCTGGGGCTGCTCACCTTCCTCTGTGCGACCTTCCTCGCCTTCCGGCATTATCCGCTGCCGTGGCTGCCGGGTGACCGGTTCGAGCTTCCCGACATCTACATCGGCGGCATGTGGGCTGCCATCATGTGCGGCGTGGTGTTCTCGGCGATCTATGCAAGGCGCATCGCGGACGAGGCGCGGCAGATGTCGGCCGCCCTTTCTGCCACCGAGATGGTGCTGGCGCGCGAGCAGCGGCTTTCCGCGCTTGACGGCATGGCGGCCGCCGCGGCGCACGAGCTGGGAACCCCACTCGCCACCATCGCGCTCGTTGCCAAGGAGCTGAAGCGCGAGATGCCGGCGGATGCTCCGCATACGGAGGACATCGACCTCCTCATCAGCCAGACGGCGCGCTGCCGCGAGATCCTGGCGCGGCTTGCCAACCGCGAGGCGCAGACCGACGAGATGTACCAGCGCACCGCCATTCTTGCCATGATCGAGGACCTGGTGGCGCCGCTCAGGGGCCCCGACGCCGTCATCGCGGTGACGAGTTCCGCCGATCTCGACGACAAGCTACTCGGTAGCGAGCCCGTGTTCCGGCGCAACCCCGCCATTACCTACGGTCTTGGCAACCTGCTGGAGAATGCCGTCGATTTTGCCATGTCGCGGGTGGAGGTGGACGCCCGCTGGACGCCGAACCAGGTCTCGATCACGGTGCGCGACGACGGCCCGGGCTTCCACGAGAATGTCTTCGACAGGCTGGGCGACCCCTTCGTGACCACCAGGCCCGGCTATGGCGAGGAGACGGGTGAGGCCGGCCAGCACGAAGGCATGGGGCTCGGCTTCTTCATCGCCAAGACGCTGCTGGAGCGCTCCGGCGCCAGCGTGTCGCTGGCAAACCGGCCCACGCCGGAGCACGGTGCGGTGGTGCAGGTGGTCTGGCCGCGGGGCATGGTTGATCTCGGCAGGGCCTGATCGCGTATGGGTAAGTGTTTGATCCCGTGCCCATGAGGGGCTAGGACAACGAACAGAGGCCTGAAACCGACAACACATGACCAACACCCCAATCCCGGCCGAAAAGACCCTGCTGCTCGTCGATGACGACAAGCCGTTCCTGACGCGCCTTGCCCGTGCCATGGAGACGCGCGGCTTCGAGGTGCTGATGGCGGAGTCGGTGGCTGAAGGCGTGGCCCACGTGAAACGCTCGGCACCGCCCTTCGCGGTGGTGGACCTCAGGCTCGCCGACGGCAATGGGCTGGACGTGATCGAGGCGCTGCACCAGGCCCGCCCCGAGGCCCGCGCCGTGGTGCTGACGGGCTATGGCAACATCGCCACGGCGGTGACGGCCGTGAAGCTCGGCGCCATCGACTATCTGGCGAAGCCCGCCGATGCCGATGCCGTCTACGGTGCGCTGGTGGGCGACACCGACACCCGCGCCGCACTGCCCGACAACCCGATGTCGGCCGACCGCGTCCGCTGGGAGCACATCCAGCGCGTTTATGAACTTTGCAACCGCAATGTCTCCGAGACGGCGCGCCGCCTCAACATGCACCGCCGCACGCTGCAGCGCATCCTGGCGAAGCGCGCGCCGAAATAATCTTAGAGAGGCTCTGCCGGCGGGTCGTAGAGCCCGTGCAGGCGCAGCGCCGCGGCGCGGGCGAAGGCCAGGGTCACCGCCTTGCGGCGTGAGGCGTGGAGGTTCGTTGCCTCCGTGTGGCGGATGATGTCGGCGCCCCAGCTGTCGGCGATGATGAGGCCAGCTTCCGCCGGCATCATCTCGGGCGCCATCTCGGTGGAGATGGCGAAGAACAGCCGGTCGCACCAGTCGCGGTATTCGGGCCATTTCGCATCGCTGCGGAAATCCTCGGCCGATGACTTGATCTCGACGATCCAGATCTCGCCAGCATCCGACACCGCCATGATGTCGGCGCGCCGCCCTGAGGCCAGCGTGAATTCCGGCAGCACAGCGAAATTCGCCGCCCTGAGCAGGCGCGCCACGCCGCGCTGGATCATCAGCGCGGTGGCGGACTGGCGGCCATCCGGCCTGAGCTGCGGTTTATCCATGATTTTCCACGGCTGAGAGCATTGCGCCGATTTCAGGGGCGGCAGGCCCCGTTCCATCCTATGATCGAACCATACAGGCCAAGAGAACGTCCCGGCAACGGGCCAGCGCAAGATGGGAGCTTTGACGATGCGGCGCATGCGCACCGAACGCGATTCGATCGGCGAAATGGATATTCCGGCGGAGGCCGACTACGGCATCCACACCGCCCGCGCGGTGGAGAACTTCCCGATCACCGGAATCACGCTGTCGCATTTCCCCGAACTCATCGAGTCGCTCGCCATGGTGAAGAAGGCGGCCGCCCTCGCCAACCGCGACTTCGGGCGGCTGAAGCCGGAGATCGCCCAGGCCATCGTCTCGGCCTGCGACCTCGTCATCGCCGGCGACGAGCACAACGACTTCGTGGTGGACATGCTGCAGGGTGGTGCAGGCACCTCCACCAACATGAACGCCAACGAGGTCATCGCCAACCTGGCGCTGAAGCTCATCGGCAGGCCGCGCGGCGACTATGCCACCATCAACCCCAATGACCACGTGAACCTGTCGCAGTCGACGAACGACGTCTACCCCACCGCCGTGCGCCTCACCGTGCTGCGCGCGTGCCCTGCCCTGATCGAGGAGCAGAAGCTCCTCGTCGAGGCGCTGATGGCCAAGGCGAGGGAGTTCGACGACGTCATCAAGGTCGGTCGCACGCAGCTGATGGATGCGGTGCCGATGCGGCTGGGCTCCGAGTTCCGCGCCTTCGCGGTGACCGTCGCCGAGGATATCGAACGGCT
>Ga0208783_10001443_pt1 | contig 14070 bp, 14 predicted proteins | sample DEB19_08_DNA_2_FD_184529 | JGI IMG/M metagenome (GOLD analysis project Ga0208783, IMG submission 184529) | Aqueous microbial communities from the Delaware River and Bay under freshwater to marine salinity gradient to study organic matter... | ecosystem: Environmental > Aquatic > Marine >... | reverse complement strand
CCAGGCCCTCAAGGACGGCGATTACGTCGAGCACCTGCTCACGACGACCGCCCACTCCTACCTGCTGTTCTTCTCGAACCGCGGCAAGGTGTACCGCCTGCGGGCGCACGAGATCCCGATGAAGGAGCGCACGGCCCGCGGCACCGCGGTCGTGAACCTCATCGCCCTCGGCCCGGAGGAGAAGGTCCAGGCCGTCATCGACACCCGCACCTACGAGGACGGCACGTACCTGTTCTTCGCCACGAAGCGGGGCCAGGTCAAGAAGACCAAGATGAGTGAGTACGACTCCTCACTGCGGACCGGGCTCATCGCCATCAACCTCAAGGATGACGACGAACTCGTCCGGGTCGTGCAGACCGACGGGCAGAGCGACATCTTCATGGTGTCCCGCAACGGCATGACGATCCGGTTCGGCGAGCAGGACGTCCGAGCCATGGGCCGGGCCGCCGCGGGCGTGCGGGGCATGAAGCTCAAGAACGCGGACGACGCCGTGGTCTCCTGCGACGTGGCCCGGGACGACGCGGTGATGCTCTTCGTGTCCTCCTCGGGTCACGGCAAGCGCACGAAGCTCGATCGATTCAACCAGCAGGGCCGCGGCGGACAGGGCGTGCGCGGGATGAGGATCACCGCCTCCCGCGGCGGCGTGGTGGCCGCGTTCACGGTGCTCCCCGACGACGAGATCCTCGTGTTCTCCTCCACCGGCAACGCGGTGCGGATCGCGACGAAGGACATCTCCTCCCAGGGCCGCGACGCCACCGGGGTGAAGGTCTCCTCGGTCGGCGAGGGCGAGACCGTGGTGGCGGTGGCACCGGTGCTCGACGGTTCCGACGGCGACGAGGAGTGACCGGACCGATGGCCCGCACCGACGGCACGGCGACCGGTGACGCGCTGCCGTCAGCGCGTCCGACCCCCACGGTCGAACGGCGACGGTACGAGGTCCGACGCATCGACATCTGGTCGGTCGTGCGCATCACGTTGCTCTTCAACGTCGCGCTCCTCGTCATCCTCGTGATCGCGGGCGTGGTGATCTGGCTCGTGGCCGCCGCCCTCGGCGCGATCTCCGGACTCGAGGAGTTCCTCGGGAGCCTGCTCTCCGCGAAGAACTTCCGGTTCGCCTCGGTGCAGATCCTCGAGGGCTTCGTACTCGTCGGTCTCGTCATGGTCGCGATCACCACGATCATGTCGACGGTCGCCGCGCTCATCTACAACGTGTTCGCCGAGTGGACCGGTGGCATCGAGGTGGTGCTGGTCGAGGAGGACCACCTCTGAGGCGGTTCGGCTGGCGGGGCCCCGAGGCCCGGCTGCTAATCTGCGGCCTCCCTGAGCGGGGCTATAGCTCAGTCGGTTAGAGCGCACCCCTGATAAGGGTGAGGTCGCTGGTTCGATTCCAGCTAGCCCCACACCACGGACTCCCGGTCCTGAGTCCGCGCATCGAGCGGAGGCTCCGATGACCGCCGACCCCGGCGAACCCGTCCCCGGTCGAGTCGGTCCGAGCGAGCGGATCCGTGCCCGGTGGCAGGCCGAACGACGCCGGCTGAACCGGACGGTCGGGCGGCTGCGATCCAGCTCCACCCTGGTCGACGCGCTGGCGCGGACCTGGGAGTACGACGCCGAGGTCGGCGGCGGGCTCATGGCGGGCGCGTTGGCCTTCCGCCTCTTCATGTTCATGGTGCCGTTCACCGTGTGCTCGTTCACGATCGTTGCGAGCCTGGCGGATCTGTTCGGTCTGGCTGCACGCGATCTGTCGCAGCGCATCGGCATCGGCGGGATCCTCGCCGACGGCGTCGTGAACGTGAACTCGTTGTCCCTGACCAGCCGTCTCGTGCTGCTGGCGATCACCGCGTATGCGACGGTGATCGCGGCCCGAACCGTCATCCGGACGATCGTCGACGCGTACTGCCTGATCTGGCGGATGCCGAGACTGCGAGTGCGCCGCACCCGCGCCGGTCTCGTGTTCATCGGCTTCGTGGCGGTCTACGGCGTGCTCACGACGGGCCTAGCCCGACTGCGCGCGGTGGCGCCCGCGCCGGGGCTCGCGCTCACGGTGCTGGCGATCGCCGTCCCGCTCGTCGCGTGGCTCTGGGCCTCGGCGGTGCTGCCCCGGGGCGATGCGCCGGCCTGGGCCCTCATCCCGGGCGCGGTGACCTTCGCAGTCGGGGTCGAACTCATCCACGTGTTCACGGTGTTCTGGATCGCCCGGGAGGTGGCCTCGAAATCTGAGACCTACGGCGTGATCGGGATCTCCCTCACGGTGCTCCTCTGGGCCTACATCTGCGGTCGGCTCGTCACCGGCACCGCGGTCGTGAACGCGGTCCTCTGGCGTCGGTTCGTACAGGACCACCCCCAGGAACTCGATGCCGCCCGAGGTCGTGACGCTTCGGCGCAGTCCAGGACCCGGCTCGCCGCCGTGTGGCTCCGGTCGGCGGCCGGGCTGTTCCGCTGAGGGTCCCCCCGGTCACCCGGGGAGGCGTCGGTACACTCGGTGCATGCATGCCGGCCGGGCCATCCGACGCAGCCTCCTCGTCGTGGCGATCGCCGGGATCGCCGGTGGTCTCGTGCGGCTGCGCGGCAAGGGCGGGGTCCCGCCCACGGTCGGCGGCTGGCGACAGCTGTCCGGTCCCGAGTTCCGGTGACCTCGGTCCTCCTCGTCGGCGTCGGCGCGGTCGGGGATCGCGCCGGTCGCCAACTCGCGCAGACTCCCGGGATCGATCGCATCCTCATCGCGGATCGCCGGCGGGAGCGGGCCGAGGGGCTCCGCCGCCACATCGGGGCCCGCGCGACCGTGGTGGAGTGGCGGCCGCGGGATCGGCTGCCGGGGCCGGTCGACGTGGTCGCGTGCGCGCTCCCTCCCGGTGACGACGTGCCCTTGGTGCTGGCCGCGCTCGACGCCGCCACCCCGGTGGCCACCTCGGGTGACGAGCACGACGGCATCGCGACCCTGCTGCGCCTCGACGGCGAGGCCCGGGCCCGCGGGGTGACCGTCCTCGCGGGCTGCGGTCTCGCTCCCGGACTGTCCGACGTTCTCGCGGCCCACGCCGCATCGCTGCTCGACTCGGTCGATGAGATCCACGTGGCGCGGGCCGGCATCGCCGGGGCGAAGAGCGAGGCCTCCTTGCGACGGGTGCTCAGCGACCGGGCCAGCGAGGTCCGGCACGGCGAGATCGCCGAGGTCCGTCGGCGCACGACGCACGAACTCGTGTACTTCCCGGAGCCGGTCGGCGCGCAGGAGTGCGAGATGGTGGGGGTCGGGATCGACCTCCTCGCGGACGCCTTCCCCGGGGTCGACCGCATCACGGCGCGGGCCGTCGAACCACCGCCGCGCACCCGAGGGCTGTTCTCCCGCGAGGACCCCGGTGGTCGCTGGGGCGCGACGAAGGTCGAGGTCTGGGGCCGCGTCGGCGCGGTGCGGGTCCCCGTGGTCTACGGCGCAGCGGGTCGGACCGCGACGGTCGGCGGCACGGTGCTCGCGGTGGCGACGGCTGCGCTCGCGGGAGCACTGCCGACACTCGAGGGCCAGCACCTCGGCGTGCACGGGCTCGCGTCGGTGGTCGCCCCGACCGCGTTCCTCGCCGAACTCGCGAGCCGTGGGGTCACGGCGTCCCGGTTCGAGGGCGTGCCGGTCTCCTAGGTCCCTTCGACCGCGCCCCGCACGGTGCGGGCGAGGTCCTCCAACGGCACACCCAGCGCACGGGCCCGCCCGAGCACGTGGCACAGCAGCGGTGCGTTCGTCCGCTCTCCGGTGGTGTGTGCGGCGATCCCTGCAAGGTCGAGCAGGGTCTCGGCGTCGCCGTCGACGAGCCCGATGCTCGTCGCATCGAGGCCGTGCGCCGCCGCGATGCGGGACGTGAGGTCATCGAGCCAGGTCATGTCGGTAATCCCACCACGAACCGCCGCTCGGCCGCCAGCGGCGGCATCGGCACGGATCGGTATCGTGGCGGGGTGGCCCGCACCCCGATGATGGTCGACCCGGAGCGCCTCGAGCATCCGTTCCCGACCGACCGCCTGCGGTCGACCGGGGTGGCGCGCCCGGAGGTCCGGGACGCTCTCGCCCGGATCCCGAACCTCCGCAACGCGATCAGCGTCGTCGTGGTCTGGCTGTGGTTCGCCGCCCTCGTGGCGCTCCCGGTCGTCACCGGGTGGTGGCCACTGTGGATCACCTCCTTCGTCCTCATGACCCCGGTGTTCGCACGCTTCGCGATCCTGATGCACGAGGCCGCGCACCGCACCCTGTTCTCGGACCGGCGGGCCAACGACCTCGTCGGCACGTGGTTCCTCGCGTACCCGATGTTCGTCCCGATGAGGCTGTACCGGCACTCCCACCTCGCGCACCACCGCCAGGAGTTCGGTCCCGACGAACCCGACATCGCGTTCTACTCGGGGTACCCCTGCGAACCGCGGGACCTCCGGCGACGCCTGCGACGCGACGCGCTCGGCATCTCCGGGTACAAGAACCTCAAGCCGCTGGTGCGCGGCGCGGTGCGCGGACCCCGTAGGAGGTTGGCGTGGTCCATCATCGGCGCGCAGGCGCTGATCTGGTCGGTCACCTGGGCACTCACGGGGCGTTGGTACGTGTACCCGGTGCTGTGGCTCGCGCCGTGGATGACGGGTTGGCGGGTGGCGAACCGGTTGCGCTCCATCGGGGAGCACGGCGGGCTGGGCTCGAGTGAGGACCGTCGGCTCACGACCCACAACGTCCGGCAGTCGCTCACGGCACGGTTCTGGTTCGCGCCCTACAACACCGGCTACCACCTCGCGCACCACGTGGACATGCAGATGCCGTGGCGCAGCCTCCCCGCGTACCACGCCGAACTCGAGCGCGCCGGCTACATCACCGCGGCGATGACGTACCCGTCGTACCGCGCGCTCTGGCGCGCGCTCTGCTCGCGGGGCGAACCGCTCGCGGCCCGCGCGCCGCGCTGAGGCGCGGCGCGGACGGCCGCTAGGCGACCCGGCAGCCGAGCAGCGTCGACGGGTCGGCGAGCGCGCTGATGCCGTACACGCAGACGGTGTGGAGCCCCGGCGTCACCGGGACCCGGGCCCAGAACCCGTGGGGCGCGCCGTAGCCCGGGAACGCGGCATCAATGTCGGGCCGCGGCGCGACGGCACCGGTGGTGTGCACGTACCGGCCGTCGATGTGGATGTCGAGGAGGATCGGATCCGCGGTGTCCGGGTCCAGGGTCCAGCCCGCGACCGCGATCCATCCGGGTTCCCGACCGACGGCCTCGAAGTTGCCGATCGGTCGACCGCTCGTGGTGAAGCAGCGCATGAGATCGTTGCGCCCCTTACCGATCGAGATCGCGTAGTTGCACACCGAGTGCGTGCCGGGGGGCACGGTCGCCGTGATGTCGAACCCGTGTCGCGTGCCGCGCTCGGGGTAGGCCGCGCCGACGTCGGGACGTTCGAGGTCCGCGACGTTGCGCACACCATCGGCGTCGACGTAGGTGTGGATGTCGATCGGGTCGCTCGACTCGGGATCGAGGGCCCAACCCGCCATGCGCACGGCTCCGGGTGTCCGGCGCACGAGTTCCACGCTCGACCACGGCACGCCCACCGGCACGGTCGCGCGCAGCCAGGCCCGTACCGGCGGGAGGATCGCGTACCCGGCGTTCCCGGGGCAGGCCGTCGGATCGCCGGAGATGGCACCCGCATCGCGGTGCCCGATCACCGGGTCGAGGACGACGTCGTTGCGGGTCACCGCCTCGTTCGGGTCGATCACGTGGATCGCCATCTTCCATTGCAGCAGGCGGATCAGCGATGAGACGGTGGCCGCGGGCGGCCCAGCGTTCGTGTAGGTGCCGATCATCGCGACACCGATCGTCCCGGTGTTGAACTGGGTCGCGTGCGCCCCGATGACCCCCCGGTCGGTGCCGCCGAACCGTCCCTCGAAGATCTGACCGAACCGGTCGATGAGGAAGTTGTACCCGTGGTCGCAGTACCCGCGGCCCTGCACGTAGTACGTGTAGATGGACCGCACGGTCGCGTACGACTGCGCCGGTGAGTCACCGTTCGAGGTGTCGGTGTGGTGGACCACCACGAGTCTCGGCGTCGCGTAGTTCGGCCCGTCCGGGCACGCCGTGAGTCGGAGGTTCTCGTCCGCACCCCACTGGGCCCGCGAGATGATCGGGGGGGAGGTCGGCACGCCGGCCCCGGCGGGCGCATCCGGGCCCGCGATCGCCACGAGGCTCGCGCCACCCACCACGACGACGCCGATCGCACCGAGCAGGCGGCGCCTCGGCGCCGCGAGCACCCCGGCGACGATCAACGCCGCGGCACTCCCGCCGAGGACGCCCTGACGCACCGGAACCTCGCGGATCGGCGGTGTGGGGGCGACGGCCACCACCCGCACGTCGGACACCGAACCCTCCGCGACGCGCACCCGCACCTCGTCGGCGTCGTGCACCGAGATCGGCTGGGAGGCGGTCCGCCCGCCGACCCGGGCCTGTGCGGCGCGGGCCTCGGCCGAGTCGGGATCCGCACCGCCGTCCGGAGCGCCGATGGTCGCGGTCCGCCGCCAGGTGCCCCCGGCGGCTCGTGTCTCCACGACGAGTGCTGCGTCGCGGTCGCCGCGCCACTGCAGACCGAGGATGTTCGTGGCGGCCGAGATCTCCGGGGATCCCGTGCGGTCCCCGGGTTCGAGGATCTCGCCGCGACGGGACGCGTCGACCGTGGCCACGTCGGTGCCCGGAGTGCCCTCCGCACCGGCGAACGAGCACCACGCGACCGTCGCGAGCAGCCCCGCCCCGAGGGCGGCGGCGAGTCGGCGTCGGGGGCGGGGGAGTCGGGTCACGGGGAGTTCTTCGGCGGAACGGGAGGGCGCGCTGAACCCGTGCCGCGCCGGGGTGGCGGCGGATGGGTCGGAGGGACCGGATGACCGTACCGCGGACCACCGTCTTCGCGGGCGCGCCCCGCGCCTCGTGGGCCGATCGGAGTGCGGGTCGCGCCTCAGCGTTCCCAGAGGCCGACCGGCATCATGTCCGGTCGGTAGTGGCCGGGAAGGCGCTCGCCCGCCATCGACTGCTCGAGCCGTTTGGTCATGCCCGGCGTCAACTGCTCGTCCCGGATCATCTCCATGAACACCGCGGTGGCGTTGCCCACGTCGAACCAGTCGCGTTGCCAGGACCACTGGAAGTTCCCCGCGTAGACGAACCACGAGCCGCCGATCCCCTGCACCTCGTAGTTCGTGCCGTCGGCCCGGGTCGCGAGTGCGGTCTGCTTCCAGAATCCGACGATCTCGCCCTTCACGTCGTCGATGAGCACGTGCTGGTACGGATAGACCCAACCGCCCAGACCGCTCATCTCGAGTCCGAGCGCGAGGTCGCGGATCTCGTCACGTCCCACGGCCATGAACTCGTCCTTGGGTCCGACGTTCCAGCCGTAGGTCGCATCGGGCGTGTAGAACTCGGCCATCGGTCGCCAGTCGAGCCGTTCCTCGCAGGCCCGGTTCGCGGCGAGCCAGCGCTCGACCATCTCCTCCATCTCGGCGCGCGGATAGGCCATGTCAGTCCTCCTCGATGATGCGGATCGCCCGGGTCGGGCAGTACTTGGCGGCGGCGGCGACCTGCGGCCGCAGGGATTCGTCGGGCTCGGCGATGAGCACGGTGACGGTCTCGGCCCGTTTCGGCACGACGAAGACGTCGGGGGCCTCGGATTCGCAGACGCCGTGCACCTGGCACAGGTCCCGGTCGATCTCGATGCGCATCAGGACCGCCCCGCCCGTCGGCGGTACCGCACCCGCACCGGCTGCTGGAGTTGGATGACCATCTTCGACATGTCCGGACGGTAGGTCTCGGGCGGCTGGGCGAGCTCGAGGTCCCAGTCCCGCAGCAGCACCGCGAAGATCGCCTTGAGCTGCATCATGGCGAACGCGGCGCCCACGCACCGATGGCGGCCCGCGCCGAACGGTATCCAGTTCCACGGGTTGTCGAGGTCCTCGGCGCGGGGCTCGACGTAGCGGTCGAGGTCGAAGGTGTGCGGGTCGGCGAACGACTCGGCGATGCGGTTCGAGACCCACGGCGATGCACCGACCATCTGGCCCTCACGCACGTCGACGCCCTCGATCGTGAAGGGCTCTTTGGCCACTCGCAGCAGCAGGATGAGCGGTGGGTGGAGGCGCAGGGTCTCCTTGAGCGCGGCCTCGGTGATCGGCATCTCCCGCAACACCTGGTACGAGACCTCCTCGCCCTGGGCCGCGAAGGTGTCGATCTCGTCCACCACCCGGTCGATCGCGCCGGCGTTGCGCAGCAGTTCGATGACCATCCACGACGCCGTCGTCGAGGTGGTGTGGTGACCGGCGAACATCATCGAGATGAAGATGCCCGTCACCATGGCCGGCGGGAACCGCAGGCCGCCGTCCTCGTCCCGGATCGACATGAGCACGTCGAGGAGGTCGGCCTCGTCGGCCTCGTCCCGCGGGGTCGCCTCTCGGGCCGCCATGATCCCGGCGACGAGTTCGACGAGCGCCTCCCGCGAGCGGTCGCGGATGTGGAAGGACTCGATGTCCGCGTAGGGATCCACGAACGCGAGCGCGTCGGTGCCCCGTTCGAGGTCGTGGTACAGGTCGGCGAAGCGACGGTCGAGCTGATCGCGGAACCGCTTCCCGATGAGGCAGGCCGAGGAGGTGTAGATGGTGAGCTCGGCGAACCAGTCGAGCAGGTCGATCTCGCCTGCGTCGTCCCAACGGGCGACCATCGCCTCGACCTCGGCCGCGATGGTCGCGGCGTGGCCGCGCATGTACTTGTCGCGCAGGGCCTGGTTGTGGAGCATCTCGCGACGTCGCTCCGGGGAGGCGTCGAAGACCACGCCCTCGCCGAACACCGGGGTCATGAACGGGTAGGCCTCGGCCTGGTCGAGCAGTTCCTCGGGGGCGCGGAAGAAGAACTCGTTCGCCTCGGCGCCGGTGAGCAGCACGACCTCGCGGTCCGCGAGGTCGAACCGGCCGACGTTGCCGCACTCGGCCCGCACCCGCTCGAGGAGGGCGATCGGGTCGGTGCGGAGCTCGTCGAGGTGGCCGTCGATGCCCTCGCCACCCGACACCCGTATCGCCTCGTTCGTGGTCACGTCAGTCCTTCTCCCGCACGGGGGCCTCGGGGTGGATCTCGAGCGAGGTGATCTGGGCGCCCCGCGGCATGGAGACGACGGCGGCCACGGCCCGGGCGACCGCGCCGGGGCGCATGTAGGAGTCATGGCGCACCAGGCCCCAACGTCCCCACTCGGCGAGTGCGGCCTCGGTCCGGGTCATGTCCCAGTCCCAGCCCATTTCGGTGAGGGTCGGACCCGGTCGCACGATGCTCACGCGCACACCGGATCCCTCGAGTTCCATCTGCAGGGCGCGCACGTACCCCTCGAGCCCCCACTTCGAGGTCACGTACGCCGCCATCGATGGACGGGGGTTCGTGACGACGTCGGAGGTCACCACGACCACGTCGCCGCGGCGCCGCTCGACCATCGGCGGCAGCAGGGCCGAGACGAGTCGGTGGGTTCCGCCGACGTTCACCTCGAGCACGGCATCGAGTTCGGCGGGTGGCGTCTCGAGGATCGCGCCCACCTGGTTCCGGGCCGCGTTCGCGACCACGACCTCGACCGCGCCCACCGCGGCGAGCGCGGCGTCGACGAAGCGCGCCACCGAGTCCGGGTCGGCGAGATCGAGGTGGAGCGCGTGGGCCTCGCCGCCGTCGGCCCGGATCGACGCCGCGATGGTCTCCAACTCGCCGAGCCGCCGGGCGCCGATGACGACCGGGTGGCCCTGGGCCGCGAGGGCCTCGGCGGTCGCCCGCCCGATGCCGGAGGAGGCTCCCGTGACGACGACGGGCCGCCGTTCGGGGTGGGCCGGGAACCTCGGGGTCATCGGGTCACCACCGTGGTCGGGAGGTGCGCGAAGCCGCGCACGTTGGCGGAGTGCACGCGCTGCGCACCGTCGGGGTCAATGTCGTAGTCGATCACGCGTGCGAGCAGTTCGTCGAGCACCGCGCGGGTCTCGAGACGGGCGAGGAGGGCGCCGAGGCAGAAGTGCCGGCCGCTGCCGAACGCGAGCAGATCGGAGGTGACCCGGTCGATGTCGTAATCGTCGGGACGGTCGAAGACCCGCTCGTCACGGTTCGCCGAACCGATGAGCAGGAACACCCGCTCGCCGACCCCCAGTTCGGTGCCGTGGAGCTCGATGGGCGACTTCACCGTGCGCAGCACCATCTGCGTGGACCCGTCGTACCGCAACGTCTCCTCCACCCAGTCGTGGATGCGTTCACGATCCGCGAACACCTTCGCGCGCTCGTCCGGGTTCTCCCAGGCCCAGTACCACGCGTTGCCGAGCAACTTCGTGGTGGTCTCGTTCCCGGCGACCACGAGGAGGAACAGGAACGCATTGATCTCGTCGTCGGTGAGGCGCTCGCCGTCGTAGTCGGTGGTGAGCAGCTCGGTGGTGAGGTCGTCGCGCGGGTGGGCCTTCCGGTCCCGCATGAGTTCGTCGTAGTAGGAGAACAGCCCGATCGCCGCCTCGAACCCCTCGGGCGTCACGTCGAACGTGCCCTCCTCCCGGTGGATGAGCAGGTCGGCGAGCCGGCGCAGCTCGGCGCGGTCGGCCGTGGGGACCCCGACGAGATCCGAGATGACGTCCATCGGGACCTTGCCCGCGAGTTCGTCGATGAAATCGAAGGACCCGCCGTCGAGCGCCGGCTCGAGGTACCCGAGGGTGATCGCGCGGATGCGCGGTTCGAGCGCGGCGATCTTCTTCGGCGTGAAGGTCTTGCTCACGATGGAGCGCATGCGCGTGTGCAGCGGCGGGTCGGTCGCGAGCAACGACATCGTGCGGTGCGCGTGCGGCCCGTACGCCGACGGGTCGAGCGACACGCCGTTCGCGTTCGAGAAGACGTCGAGGTTGCGGAACGCCGCCACCACGTCGGCGTGGCGGGACAGCGCCCAGAAGTCGAACTCGTCGTTGCGGTACAGCGGGGCGGCGTCCCGCAGGCGCGCGTAGGTCGGGAACGGGTCCTCGTGGATCCGGTAGTCGTACGGACTGAATTCGAGCGCGGTCATCGCAGCTCCCCGTCGGTGGCGGTCATGAGGCGAGCGGCGTCGGCCACGAACGTCGGGACCTCGGGGTACGGCATGTGGCCCATGCCGGCCATGAGGAGCGCCCCGAAGTAGGTCGTGACGACCACGCGCACGAACCGGTCGTCGATGGGGCGCGCCGCGGCCGCGGCCACACGACGGGCCACCTCGACGCCGATGTGGTCGCGCAACCGCTTCACGTCCGGGTGGGAGGAGAGCAGGGCCTGCGTGCACGCGGCGACAACCCCGGGATCGCCCGTGGTGATCGCGCCGAGGCCGTCGATGACCCGGCCGAGTCGATCGGGGAGGGGCGCCGACGGGTCGACGTCGATCTCGGGGACTGCGAGCACCCGACGCAGGAGCAGCTCGCCGAGCACATGGTCCTTCGAGGAGAAGTACGTGTACGCCGTGGCCGACGCGACGCCGGCGCGTCTGGCGATCCCGCGCATCGAGAGCGCGTCGTACCCGCAGGCCGCGACCTCGAGCGCGGCCGCGGCGACCAGGTGGTCGACGGCCTCGGCCTGTCGCTCGGTGAGGTGGCGCCGCGGCGCGGTCTGGACCATCGGGGTCACGCGGGCGGCGCGGGGATGTGGGGCGTGCCGTCGCGCATCGGCGGGTACTCGAAGGTCGCGCAGGTGGTGCCGCGCACGATCCTCGTGATGTCGGCCTCGGCGAGGGTCTCGTTGTTGTCGTCGATCGTGACCTTCCAGCGGCAGTGCGGCGAGAAGTCCGACGACGGCCGGGGCGGGCGGTGCACGTGCGAGATGTGCGCCTTCGGGTTCACGGCCTGGGCGGTCACGTCGAAGGTGCCGTCCTCGATGTGGTGGCACATGTTCGTGACCATCTGGTCGCCGAACGGCTCGGCGTCCATGAGCGCGCCGCAGTACGCGAGCTCGAAGTACCCGGTCCGTTCGTCCTCGACCTCGTAGTGGACGTCCATGTAGTGGTGGGGGAACCCGGGATCGAGTTGGAGCACCTTGAATATCGCTTCCACGTCGTCACCCTCGACGTTCATGATCCGGCGCAGCCGCTCGCCGTACACGGGGCTCGCGCCCTTCCACTCCTCGATCGCGAGCTCCTTGACCGCCTCGGCCCCGTACCTCATGCCGATCGCCGCGCACATCGACCGGTCGAGCATGTGGACGATCTGGGCGAACTCCCGGACCAGGCGCACGAGGGCCGGCTTCGAGAGGTCCTCGTACCGGAAGTCGGGGTCGAAGGCGCCGGAGTAGTCGTCGCGCTCGGCGGGTGCGGTGGTCGGGTCGGCCATGGGACTCCTCGTCGGGGCGGTGCCGGCGGAACGGGCACGTCGGGAGGATTCTGGACTACGGTCCAGACACTTGTCCAGCACTCGTGATCGCCCTACCGTCGGACCGGTGGCGGCGAGCACGGCGGCGTCCGCGGGACCGATGAGGGGGAGCACATGACGGCGGTCGGCGTGATCGGCCTGGGCGACATCGGTGGGGGCGCGGCCACGAGCATCGCCGCCGCCGGCCTCGACCTGTGGGTGTGCGACGTGCGTGAGGAGGCCACGGCCCGGTACGCCGAGGTCGGATCGATCGCGCCGACGCCGGCCGCACTCGCCGCCGAGTGCGACGTCGTGTTCGTCGCCGTCGTCGACGACGCCCAGGTGCGCACCGTGGTCACCGGGCCCGACGGCGCGCTCACGAGCGCGCGACCCGGTTCGGTGATCGTGGTCGCCAGCACGATCTCGCCCGACACGATCGCCGAGGTCGGCGCGGCCGCGACCGCCGCCGGCGTCGGGCTCATCGACTGCGGGGTCAGCGGCGGTCCGAGTGCCGCGGCCACCGGCGAACTCATCTGCATGGTCGGCGGGACGACCGAGGACATCGACTGCGCCCGTCCGGCACTCGACGCGATCGGGTCGCTCGTCGTGACGATGGGACCGCTCGGCGCGGGGCTCATCGCCAAGTTGGCCCGCAACGTGATCCAGTACGGCTCCTGGCTCGCGGCCTACGAGGGTCAGCGCATCTGCGAAGCGGCCGGGATCGAGCTCGCGAAGTTGGCCCAGGTCGTGAAGGCGAGCGATGCGAAGATCGGTGGGCCGTCCACCCTCATGTTCCGGGCCACGGTCGCCCCCTTCGGGCCGGGCGACCACGAGGGCCTCGTGAACCACATGCGCAGCGCTGCAGCACTCGCGCACAAGGATCTGCAGGCCGCGCTCGAGGCGGCCACGGCGCTCGGCATCGACCTGCCCGGCGCCGCCCTGACCGACGAGTACGCCGATGCGATCTTCGGCGTGGGGGAGGCGACGCGCTGATGGGCGTCACGGGCGAGGAGCGGGTCCTCATCGACGGCGAGCTGCGCACGGCGCGGGCAGGCCGCACGTTCGAGACCATCAACCCGGCGACCGAGGAAGTGCTGGGTGTCGCGGCCGACTGCGACCTGACCGATCTCGACGACGCCATCGGCGCGGCGCGGCGCGCCTTCGACGAGATGACTTGGTCGACCGACGTCGCGTTCCGCGCCCGGTGTCTGCGCCAACTGCGTGACGCGTTCGTGGCCCACGCGGAGGAGATCCGGGCCATGACGGTGGCCGAGACCGGCTCGCCGCTCATGCTCACCTACTCGGCCCAGCTCGACGACCCGGTGAACGGGCTCGGATGGGTCGCCGACCTCGCCGAGGCCTACGAGTGGGAGCGCGATCTCGGTCGGGCCGAACCGCTCGGGATGCCGGCGCACCGCTGGGTGCGCCGGGAGGCGACCGGCGTCGTCGGGGCGATCACCCCGTGGAACGTGCCGCACCAGATCAACCTCGCGAAGGTCGGCCCCGCACTTGCGGCGGGCAACACCGTCGTGCTCAAGCCGGCGCCGGACACGCCGTGGTGCGCGACCGTGCTCGGTCGCCTCGTCGCCGAGGAGACCGACATCCCGGCGGGCGTCCTCAACATCGTGACGAGCAGTGACCACGCGGTGGGTGCGGCGCTCGGTACCGACGCCCGGGTCGACCAGGTGTCGTTCACGGGTTCCACGAACACCGGTCGTTCGGTGATGCGCGGCGCGGCG
>Ga0208783_10001442_pt1 | contig 14074 bp, 11 predicted proteins | sample DEB19_08_DNA_2_FD_184529 | JGI IMG/M metagenome (GOLD analysis project Ga0208783, IMG submission 184529) | Aqueous microbial communities from the Delaware River and Bay under freshwater to marine salinity gradient to study organic matter... | ecosystem: Environmental > Aquatic > Marine >... | reverse complement strand
GTCGCGACTGCAGGGTGAGCAGTTGTTCGCGGCGGTCATCGTGTCGAGCGCGTTGGGTGTCGCGGTCTTCCTCGTGTTCGGATGGCTGGCCCGAGCCGTGGTCGGGAAGTGGTCCGAGGAATCGCGCGGCCGGTGAGGGTCAGTCCCGGTCCCAGATTCCGTTGATCTGGGCCACGCGGTGGAGTGCGAGAACGTCATCGGTCATGATTCCGTCGACGCCGAGGTCGATCAGTCGCTGCATCTCCACGGGGTCGTCGATGGTCCAGACGTGCACGGACCGCCCGGCTCGTTGGGCGCGGGCCACGGAACGCTCGGTGACGACCGGAATCGCCGCTTGACGAACCGGGACCTGGAAGCAGTGGGGTTCGGCGGGGACCGATCCGCTCAGCCATCGCGTCACCTCGATCGGGCTGGCGCTCGTACAGACGGCATCACCGAGCCCGGCGCGCACTCGCGTGAGGCGCTTGTGGCTGAACGAGCCGATGCAGACCCGATCCAGTGAATCGGTTCGTTTCAACGTGGCCATGAGCGGTTCGACGCTCGCCTCGCTCTTGGCGTCGATGTTGAGACGGGCATCGGGAAACTCCTCGAGGAGGTCGACGAGAAGCGGGATCGGTTCGACGCCGCCCACACGCGCGGTGGCGACGTCGGACCACTTCATGGAATCGATACGACCGGGACGGCCGCAGGTGCGGTCCAGATCCTCGTCGTGGAAAGCAACGAGGACTCCATCGGTCGTGGCGTGCACATCGGTTTCGAGGTATCGAAAACCGACCTCGTACGCATGACGGAAGGCGGCCATGGTGTTCTCCGGCGCATGACCCGTGCCGCCTCGATGGGCGAAGGCGATGAAGCCACCCCGATGGTTCGGTTCGAGGTACGGGTGGGGACGACGACCACTTTTCACGATTTCAGTATCGTCGGTGGGATGACGTCCCCCGCGATCTCCACCACTCCGATTCCCCTCGCCGGTGAATCCTGGACGGGATCGGGTGAGACGTTCGAAGTCCGGAACCCGTTCGACGGGTCCTTGATCGGTCTCGTGCCCAAGTGCACCGAGAGCGACGTCGATCGTGCCGTGGCGATGGCTCGCCGGGCGCTGACCGATCCGCTCCCGCTCTGGAGACGGGCGGCCATCCTCGACGCCGCCGCAGTCGGCTTGGCCAGGCGTCGAGAAGAATTCGCACGAACGATTGCGAGTGAGGCGGCCAAACCGATTCGCACGGCGCGAGTCGAGGTCGATCGGGCCGTGGGAACGTTTCAATTCGCAGCCGCCGAAGCGCGCAAGTTGAGTGGCGAGGTCATTCCACTCGATGCCCTCGCGGCCGGCGAGGGAAAGATCGGTTTCACGATGAGGGTTCCGATCGGGGTGGTCGGCGCTATCGCACCGTTCAACTTCCCGCTCAATCTGGTGGTGCACAAAGTTGGTCCGGCCATTGCCGCCGGGTGTCCGGTGGTGCTGAAGCCGGCCAGCCAGACTCCGTTCTCGTCGATCCTTCTGGCCAACATGCTCATCGAGGAATGCGGACTACCGGCCGAGTGGTTGCACGTCGTCACCGGTGGCGGTTCGAGTGTCGGAAATGCCCTCGTCGACCACCCCGACGTCGCGCTCATCACTTTCACCGGATCGCCGGATGTCGGCTGGGGTATTCGGGCTCGTGCGCCCAAGAAACGAGTCGGACTCGAACTCGGCAACAACGCACCGGTGATCATCGAACCTTCGGGTGACTGGCGGGGAGCCGCGGCCAAGATCCGTGTCGCTGGCTTCAGTCACGCCGGACAGTCGTGCATCTCCACTCAGCGGATCTTCGTTCATCGCACGATCGCCGACGACTTCATCGAAGAGCTGGCGAATCAAGTCTCGACTCTCGTGGTGGGCGACCCGCTCGACGACGCCACCGAGGTGTCGGCCCTGATTTCGACCGCCGAGCGAGATCGGGTGCACGCGTGGATCGGCGAGGCAACGCAAGGTGGTGCACGGATTCTCGTCGGAGGCGCGTTGAACGCCGACGGTGTGCTCACGCCAACCGTGCTCGCCGATGCGACCCCCGACATGAAGGTCTGTGCCAAGGAAGTGTTCGGCCCGGTCGTCACCCTCACGATCTACGACGACGTGGACGATGCTTTGCGAATGGCGAACGACAGCGATTTCGGTCTGCAAGCGGCGATCTTCACCGCCGATATCGCAACTGCCCTACGCGCCGTGCGAACTCTCGACTATGGGGGAGTGCTGGTGAACGAAGTGCCGACGTGGCGGGCCGATCAACAGCCCTACGGAGGTCTGCGGGACAGTGGCAACACCCGGGAAGGTCCGGCATATTCGGTTCGCGAGATGACCGAGATCCGGATGGTCGTCCTCGGCGCTTAGATGGCGCGTCCGGCGCCCTTCCAGTATTCGTCCTTCAACAGGCGCTTGTAGAGCTTGCCGGTCGGATGACGCGGGAGCTCGGGGCGGAAGTCGACCGATCGCGGGCACTTCACATCGGCGAGGTGTGAGCGACAGAAGGCGATGAGGTCCTTCTCCAGCGCCTTGGCGGCGGCTTCGTCGGCCGGCATGGCTTTGGGTTGAACGACGGCCTTGACCTCTTCGCCGAAGTCTTCATTCGGCACTCCGAACACCGCGACGTCGACGACTTCCGGATGGGTCACGAGGATGTTCTCGGCCTCCTGCGGATAGATGTTCACGCCACCCGAGATGATCATGTAGGCCTTGCGATCGGTGAGATACAGGAATCCGTCGTTGTCGAGGTATCCGACATCGCCGAGAGTGCTCCAGCCCTTCGGGTGGCGCGAACTCTTCGTCTTCTCGGGATCGTTGTGGTACTCGAAGGTCGCGCCACCTTCGAAGAAGATGGTGCCACTCTCGTAGCGCGGGAGTTCCTGGCCATCGTCACCACAGATGTGGATCGTGCAACTGATGGGCACTCCGACGGTGCCCTCGTGGGCGAGCCACATCTCGCTGTTGCAATAGACGAATCCGTTGCCCTCGGTGCCGGCGTAGTACTCGTGGATGATCGGCCCGAACCACTCGATCATCTGCTTCTTGACCGGGATCGGGCATGGTGCCGCCGCGTGGATCACGGTCTGGAGCGACGAGACGTCGTACTTGGTTCGAACCTCCGGATCGAGCTTGAGCATCCGAACGAACATCGTCGGAACCACCTGACTGTGGGTCACGCGATTCTTCTCGACCGCGGCCAAGTAATCCTCGGCGTCGAAGTGTTCCATCACGACCGCGGTGCAGCCGACACTCTGGGAGGCCATCGTGAAGCGCAGCGGTGCGGCGTGGTACATCGGCGCCGGCGAGAGATAGACGCTCTCCGGGGTGACGCCGAAGAGAAGTCCGAGGGTGGGGGCCACCGAGGTGGCAGTCGATTCGAGGGGCTGCGACACGAACTCGCGTGTGACGCCCTTGGGAAGTCCGGTGGTGCCCGACGAATAGAGCATGTCGGTGCCGGCGATCCGCCCCTCGAGTGGCGAGGCCGACTGAGCGGCCACCGCCGATTCGTACGCCTCGTAACCCGGAATGGTGCCGTCGAGCATCAGACGCAACTGCACCTTGGGTGTGTCGGCGACGATCTCGGCGGCCTGATCCGCCTTGTACTTCGACGTGATGAACACCTTGGCGTTGCAGTCGTTGAGGATGTACGACAACTCGGCACTGGTCAGGCGAGAGGAAGCGGCCGTGTAGACGACTCCGGCGTACTGGCAACCCCAGAGGACCTCGAGGTAACGATCGTGGTTCTCCATGCAGATCGCCACGTGATCGCCGGGCTGGAGTCCGGCCGCTCGGAGGAGCTGTGACAACCGATTGGCGTCGGCGTCGAGTTCGGCGAAGGTTCGGGTGTAACCCGATCCGGTCATGATGAGGGCGGGCTTGTCGGGGGTCGTGGCTACATGGGCTCCCAGGTACATGGGTGCCGACAGTAGCGGCGGTACTGTCGGCCGCGTGAGGTCGTCGTCCGATTCGGCAGCGGATTGGGCCCGCACGCAGTTCGTCGAACTGCTCCGAGTCCCCGATTTCTCGCTCGCCGAGGCCGCACTCCTCATGTCGGCCGTGATCGGTCGGGCGACGGAAGTGCAATTCGATCCCGTCGGCCAATCGGCACGCCTCGACGATCTCGCGGCGCGAGTCGGATCACCGACCGCGTCGGGCGTCTTCGGATCACTCTTCATGTCGGGACGTTTCTCGGGTGACCGCGCCGACTACTACTCGCTCGAGAACTCCTTGCTCGATCGTGTCCTGGACCGCAGGCTCGGGATTCCCATCACGTTGTCGGTGATCATGATCGACGTCGCCCGCCGACTCGGGACCCGGCTGGTCGGAGTCGGACTGCCCGGGCACTTCGTGGTCGGTGTACCGAACGCCACCGGGATCGAAGAGTTCTACGACACCTTCACACCGGCCGGACCCCTCACGCGCGAAGGTTGTGAAGTGCTCGTTTCCCGACTCGCCGGTCGTCCCGTGCGGCTGGCGCCGGAGGTGTTCGGGCCGCAGAGCGCCCTGGCCGTGCTCGAGCGCATGCTCAACAACATGAAGGCGTTTCTCGTGCGGTCGGGGCCGACGGCCGACGGCGCATCGGCTCTGGCCGGCGTGATGTGGTTGCGTTCGGTTCTGCCGTCCATCGGTCGATCGGAGTCCGACGAATGGTCGCGGCTGGTGGCTCCGCTGAATTGACCGTCGGTTCGTCGCTCGGAGAACGTTCGATGTGCGAGGTTCACCGGGCCCGCACCAAGATGACGATGTGATCGATCCGGTCCTCAAGCGTGGTCTCGGTCAGATGATGCACGGTGTGCAGGTGGTGGCGGCGCGTCACGCAGGTCTGACTCGCGCTTACACGAGTCATTGGGTCACCCAAGTCAGCTTCGCCGAGCCGATCGTGATGGCATCGGTCTCGCCGCGACACGACACGTTTCCACTCATCGAGCAATCGGGTCGGTTCACGGTGTCGGTTCTGGCTGGCGACCAAGTGGCCGAGGGGCAGTACTTCTCGTACCCGGGTCGGAAGTTCCGGTACATCGCCGACGAGTTCATCGTGGACTGGGCTCATGACGATCGGGTCGATCCAGCGGTCGACCGAGCCATTGCTTGGTTGGCCTGTGACGTGGAAGAGACCAAGGACCTGACGGACCACCGGTTGTTCTTCGCCCGCGTGACCTCGGTTCAGGGGAATCGCCTTCGGGAGTCACCTCTGACCTACTCGAGCCGTCTGGGTTGGCGGATCGCATCGGAGAAGGCCCGCGAGCCCGGTCGTTCGATCCGCGACGAGCTCTTGGAGCGACTGCGGGCGAGTGGAGTCGACGTCGACGATTCCGAGGAGACCGACGACGATTTGTGACTCCTGTCGTAAGGGGGTTTCGATGTCGAGTGAGTCCTTGGCGGTCGGTATGTTTCGGGTCGTCGTCGCAAGCAAGGGGAGATCATGAGCACTGCAGTACTGACCGCCGATGAACAGAAGGTGAGCGAACTCGTCGATCGTCTACTCGCCGAATTCCCGCCCAAGGCGACCGATCCGCAGACCTTCCTCGGCGCTCAGTTCGATGCCGGATTGGCGTGGGTCCACTTCGACGAAGGCCACGGTGGTCTCGGTCTCAATCCGAAATTGCAGCGGATGATCAACGAGCGCCTGTTCGCCGCTGGAGCCCCCAACCCGGTGGCCCGCAACCCCATCGGTCACGGCATGTGCGGACCCACGGTCGCCGTGTGGGGAAGCGCCGAGCAGAAGAAGCGTTACCTGCGTCCCTTGTTCACCGGGGCCGAAGTGTGGTGTCAGTTGTTCTCCGAGCCGGGTTCGGGTTCCGACTTCGCCGGTCTCTCCGCCAAGGGAATCAAGGACGGAGAGGAGTGGGTCGTCAACGGACAGAAGGTCTGGACCACACTTGCCCACCTGTCCCGTTGGGGACTGCTGATCGTCCGCACCGATCCGGAAGCGGTCAAGCACGCCGGGCTCACGGCCTTCGTCGTCGACATGCAGGCGCCCGGAGTCGAGGTGCGTCCGCTGTACCAGATCACCGGAGAGGCCGAATTCAACGAGGTCTACTTCACAGATGTTCGGGTTCCGAATCACGAGATGCTCGGCAGCATCGGCGATGGTTGGCGCGTGTCGCTCACGACGCTCATGAACGAGCGCGTGTCGATCGGCGGCGCGATTCCGGCCAAGGGTTCGGGACCCATTCGTGATGCGGTCAAGGTCTGGAATGCACTTCCGGCCGACGCCAAGCACCCGGCGACGAGGGACGAATTGATGTCGCTCTGGATTCGGGCCGAACTTCTTCGCCTCACCAACATTCGCGCGTCGCAGATGCGCAAGATGGGCGATCCCGGCCCCGAAGGTTCGATCGCCAAGCTCGCCATGGCCGAACTCAACAAGGACGTGTACTCGTTCGCCGTTTCGATGCTCGGCGCCGACGGGATGTTGTTCCCGAGCGGCTACCAGATGATCCGCCCCGAGGCCGCCATGGGTCTCGAGAATCCGCAGAAGGCTTTCCTACGTAGTCGGGCGAACTCCATCGAAGGCGGCACGAGCGAAGTGATGCGCAACATTCTCGGTGAACGAGTTCTGGGTCTGCCCGGTGACGTGCGCGTCGATCGCGATGTCTCGTGGAGCAAGGTTCCCCGCAACTAGGCGCCGGTAGCCGATAGCAGCCCGACGAACATCGCCGCGAGTGCGGCCAGAAGTCCGATGGCACCGCCGAGGGCGAGGGCGAGTTTCGATCGGCCGAGTGAGTGGATGGCCGCTGCCGTTCCGCTGGTCGCGACGAGCACCACGTGGACGAAGATCGTCACTTGGTACGACGTGGTCTGGTCGGACATCGACATGTCGAGGATGCTCCAGATGCCGGTCACCACGGCGAGTGCGAAAGCGGGCCAGGCCACACGACCGAAGGCTTGCGCGGCCACTTTGGTGCTCTCGGGGAACGACCGGCGCAGACGCGGCACCAGGCCGCCGAGGACGATCTGACCGCCGACCCAGACGCTGGCCGCGAGGACGTGAAGGAAGAGACGGACGGTGTCGGCGGTCGGGGAGAGCATGGACGAACTCTGTCAGACCGTCAGCGCGGACAGCACATCGCTCGCCGCGAGGGCGCGATCATCCACCGGCGCGCGATCGCCGAGTGATCCGCCGGCCAGAACCGTGGCCGCGGTTTCGATACTCGTCTGAAGATCGCGGAGGTTGCGCGGTGGCGGAAAGTACTCGTCTTCGTCGGTGATACGGACCTCTTCGACGCCAAGACGCGGCGCGAGGCGTCCGATCACGGCGTCCACGAGTTCCTCGGGCGCCGAAGCACCAGCGGTCACGCCGACGACTCCGGCCAGATCCCCGGGAAGTTCGTCGGCGGCGTTCACGCGATAGACCCGGCTGCAACCGGCTTCCTTGGCGAGGCGCTCGAGCGCCCGGGTGTTCGATGAGTTCGCCGAACCGATCACGACGATCGCGTCGCAACGCGGAGCCATCGACATCAGAGCCGACTGTCGATTGGTGGTGGCGAAGCACAGATCACTGCGTCCGGGTGTCCACACATCCGGGAAACGTTCGCGAACGCGCACCGCGACACCCTCCCAGTCGCGGTGCGACAGAGTGGTCTGAGCGAGCAGGGCGACCGGGTCGCCGAACTCGGGGAGTGCATCGACTTCTTCGATCGACTCGACGCGCGAGATCGAATCGGGGGCGACGGCCATCGTGCCAACTGCTTCTTCGTGTCCCTCGTGGCCCACGTAGACGATACGGAAACCTTTCCCGGCACGAACTTTGACTTCGTGGTGAACCTTGGTGACGAGCGGGCAGACCGAGTCGACCACGATCGATCCACGGCGTCGTGCCGCTTCGACGACGTCGGGAGCCGACCCATGCGCCGACAACATGATCGGACATCCCTCGGGAACTTCGGCGATGTCGTCGACGAACACCACGCCCAAACTCTGGAATCGTTCGACGACGAGCTTGTTATGAACGATCTCGTGGTAGCAGTACACCGGGCTCGGGAAGCTGCGAACCATCCACGCGAGAGCCTTGATCGCCATCTCCACGCCGGCGCAGAATCCGCGCGGTGCGGCGAGCAGAACTCGATCGACGGCCACGACCGTGAGGCTAACGAACGATCGAACGTCGACTGTTCACCGAAGGCCGACTGAGTACCTCGGTAGCCTGACCGCATGCCGGTGCGTCGATCAATGCCCGTTGTGGTGGCGGTCACACCGGATTCACCAGCCCATGTCGCCGGATTGCGAGCGGGCGACGAAATCGTGGCGATCGACGGCACCGTGCCGCGCGACATCATCGAGTGGCGTCTCCTCACCGACGCATCCGATGTGGAGATCGACTTTCGTCGTGGCGGTATCGACCACGCGGTGAGCATCGTGAAGAACGAAGGTGAGCCCCTCGGAACCGAGATCTCGAGTGCCTTGTTCGACCGCGTCCGAACCTGCGACAACCATTGCCCGTTCTGTTTCATCTACCAGTTGCCGCCGGGCCTCCGGTCAAGCCTGTACCTGAAGGACGACGACTACCGCCTCAGCTTTCTATACGGCAATTTCACGACTCTGACCCGCTTCACCGAAGCCGATCTCGAACGAATCGTGACCGAGGGTCTTTCGCCGCTGAACGTGAGCATCCACGCGACCGACCCCGCGGTTCGGATCCGACTTCTTCGCAACAAACGGGGCGGCATGAGTCTCCGCTGGTTGCGCGCACTCCTCGACAACGGAATTCGTGTGAACGGACAGATCGTGGTGTGCCCGGGGATCAACGACGGAGACGTCTTCGAGGACACCATGGTCGGGATCCTCGACCGCTATCCGGAACTCGCGCAGGTGGCCGTGGTTCCACTCGGCGTGAGCCGCTACAACTCCGAGCCGGACATGCGCGAACACACCCAGGAAGAAGCGCGGGCCATCGTCGATTCCGTCGCGGCCTGGCAGGAACGTTTCCAGTCGTTGCTCGGTCGACGCCTCGTGTACGCGTCGGACGAGTACTACTTGATGGCCGATCGCCCCTTCCCAGTCGGTGAGACCTACGACGGTTTCCCGATGCACGAGGACGGCGTCGGTATGGCCCGCACGTTCGAATGGGAGTTCACCGGACGACTCGAAGCGCCGACCGGGCCGCAGAGCGGCTTCTTCGCGTGGGTCGACGGTGCGCCGGCATCGGGTTACCGCGCGCCGCGTAATCCAGCCGGTGACACCGGACTGCGCGGTGGATGCGAGTCGGATGCCGGTACTTCCGTGCGACTGACCCGACGGGCGGCCACCAATGCCCGTATCGGAATACTGACGGGGGAGTACGGTGCTCGGGTGCTCGCTCCGCTTCTCGATCAGATCGATTCCGGAAAGGCTCGGATCATCACGGTGCGCAACGAATTCTTCGGTGGCAACACCGCGGTGGCCGGCCTCATGGTGGGTGCCGATCTCGATCGCACCTTGGCCGACGAACCCGAAGGTGACCGCTACTTGCTACCCGATGTGTGCCTTTCGGAGGGCCGGTTCCTCGACGGTCGCACCCCTGAAGATCTCTGTCGTCCGGTGGAGATCGTCCCGACCGATGGAATTGCTCTGCGTCGGATTCTCGAGGTCGGCTCATGACCGACGAAACGATCGACACGTCGGCCGAAGTCACGCTTCCGGTGGTGGTCATCGTGGGCCGTCCGAACGTGGGCAAGAGCACCTTGTTCAATCGGATCATCGGTGAACAGTCGGCGATCGTCGAGGATCGCCCGGGTGTGACCCGCGATCGCAAGGAACTGGAAGCCGAATGGCTCGGCCAGCGATTCATGCTGGTCGACACCGGAGGATGGTTGCCGCAGGGTACCGAACTCGACGCCAAAGTGAGTCGCCAGGTGGAGGCCGCCGTTCGATCGGCCGACTTGGTGCTCTTCGTCGTCGACGGATCGGTGGGGGTGACCGACGACGACGAGTCGGTGGCCAACTGGATCCGCCGGGTGAAGCCGCCCGTTCTGCTGGTGGTCAACAAAGCCGACAACGATCGGCGCGAAACCGACCGTTGGGAGTTCCTGTCGTTGGGTGTGGGGGAGCCGTACCCGGTGAGCGCGTTGCACGGACGGCGAGCCGGCGACCTGTTGGACGAGGTGTGTTCGCGTCTGCCTTTCGTCGAAGTCGAGGAGCCTGATTACGGCGATGAGCCGGTACGGGTGGGCGAGCAGAGCACGCCTCGCGTGGCGCTCGTGGGTCGCCCGAACGTGGGCAAAAGCACGCTTTTCAACCGCCTGGTCGGTGAGGACCGATCGGTGGTTCACGACATGCCCGGCACGACTCGTGACTCGATCGACACCATGATCGAGACCGATGAGGGACCGGTCATTTTCGTCGACACGGCCGGTATGCGCCGGCGATCACGTATCGACGACTCGGCCGAGTACTACTCGTTGGTTCGCGCGTTGCGATCGGTGGACGGCGCCGACATCGCCCTGTTGGTGATCGACGCGACGCAGGGGATCACCTCCCAGGATCAGCGCCTCGCCGAGCGCATCGACGCCGCCGGATGTCCGATCGTGATCGTTCTCAACAAGTGGGAACTCGTGGAGGCCGGCGAGGCCCGTACCGACGTGGAGTCGGAGGTGAAGCGCAAGTTGGCCTTCGTCGGCGATGCGCCAGTCATCAAGATCTCGGCTCTGTCGGGCAAGGGCGTGCACAAGATTCAGCCCCTCCTGACGGAGGCGATCACGCAGTACCACCGGCGCGTTCCGACCAAGGACGTCAACAAGGTTCTATCGGAGGCGCAGCAGCGGCAGCCGGCCGGTGGTGGGGCCAAGGTCATGTACGCCGTACAGGGGGCGACGGACCCGCCCACTTTCACGCTGTTCGTGAATCGCGATCTTTCCCCTCCTTATCTCCGGTACCTCGAACGTTCGATTCGTGAAGCGTTCGGCTTCGGTTCGACTCCGATCAAGTTGCGAGTTCGCCGTCGGAGCGAGTGATGCCCTACTGCGAGGAGTGCGCGAAGTACTGGACGCCCAGTGCGATGAAGACCGACGGCAGTTGTCCGAACTGCGGTCGGTCGCTCGAATCACCTCGGGTCGCGAGCACGATCCCGGGATATCGCAAGGTCACCGCCGAGAACCTCGATCTGAAGCGACTCGCCGCCGGTGATTCCGAGGAAGTGCCGAGTGCTCCCTGGCACTTCAAACTGCTGGTCGTGGCGCTTTGCCTGTATCTGGGCTGGCGGATCGTCGACCTCTTCATGTAATTCGAGGGAGAACGGTAGAGTTCGGCTCCACATATTCGGGCTGTGGCGCAGCTTGGTAGCGCGCTTGACTGGGGGTCAAGAGGTCGCAGGTTCAAGTCCTGTCAGCCCGACCATCACGAGGCCGTCGCGGGTTCCGCGGCGGCCTCTTTGATTGTGGTGTCGTCGCGGGTTCCGCGGCGGCCTCTTTGTTTGTGGTGTCGTCGCGGGTTCGGGGCGGCCTCTTCGTTCGTATCGGGGCTCGTCACGGGGGTCGCCGACTACCTTTGCGGTATGGCGTCCCCCCGCACTTTGTCCGAGTCCGCCTCCAAATCGCTGTTGGCCGACTTCGGGGTTCCGATGGCCGAGGAGCGTCTCGTTTCGACGGCCGCTGATGCGGGGCGGGCCGCCCGCGAACTCGGTTTTCCCGTGGTTGCCAAGCTCTGCGGTGATGCGATCGCCCACAAGACCGAGCGGGGTCTCGTTCGTCTTCGGCTCGCCGATGTGGCCGCCGTCGAATCTGCGGCGTCGGACCTGTTGTCGCTCGCCCGTCCCGAAGACGGTGCGGTAACGGTGCTCGTCGCGCCAATGGTGATCGGCAACCGTGAACTCATCGCTGGTGTCGTCCGCGATCAGCAGTTCGGCGCGAGCGTGATGTTGGGTGTCGGTGGGATCCTGGCCGAGGCGGTGGCCGACGTGGTGTTCAGGCCGGCACCGCTCGATCGGGTGACGGCTCACGAGATGATCGAGGATCTCGCGACCCAAAAACTCCTTGGCGAGTTCCGCGGTGAGGCCGCGGTCGACCGCGAGGCGTTGGTCGACATTCTCGTGGGTCTCGGACGCGTGGCGGCCGAGCGGCCCGATGTGCGCAGCATCGACGTGAACCCGCTCATCATTCGCGCCGATGGTCGACCGGTTGCCGTCGACGCGCTCGTGGAAATCGGCGAGCCCGAGACCAAACGTCACGAACTCCGGCCCCGACCGACCGACACCCAGTTCCGAGCCCTCTTCGAGCCGCGGGGAGTGGTGGTCACCGGTGCGTCGACCCATCCCGGGAAGTTCGGTTTCGTTTCGTTGCACAACATCCTCGCCGCCGGTTATCAAGGAGCGGTCCACGGGACCAATCGTCAAGGTGAGGTCGTACTCGGTGTGCAGACCGTCGCCGACATCGATGATCTTCCCGACGATTCGATCGATCTCGTCTTCGTGTGCACGCCGGCGTCGGCCAACCCCGACCTGTTACGCGCCTGCGCTCGCAAAGGCGTCAAAGCTGCGTTCCTCACGTCGGCGGGCTACGGCGAAGCCGGCGAAGAAGGTCGACAGGCCGAACGAGAATTGGTGGCCTTGGCCGACGAACTCGGCATTCTGCTCGCCGGACCCAACGGACAGGGTGTGGTGAGCACCCCGGCGAAGTTGTGCGCCCAGATCGTGGCGCCGTACCCACCGGCGGGTCGGATCGGGGTCGCCAGTCAGAGTGGCAACTTCGTGTCGACGTTCATGAACTACGCGCGTTCCAGTGGAGTCGGTATCAGCCGCGCGGTGTCAGCTGGCAACGCCGCGGCCGTTTCGGTCGCTGATTACCTCGATTTCTACGCCGACGATCCGGCGACGTCGGTCGGTCTCGCCTACGTGGAGGGCATCACCGATGGCCGATCGCTCATGGAGCGACTCGCCTCGGTTGCGGCGCGCAAGCCGCTCGTCCTCGTGAAGGGTGGGGCCACCGAAGGTGGTGCGAAAGCTGCCGCGTCACACACCGGCGCGCTCGCCGCCAACGACAAGGTGTTCGACGGTTTCTGTCGGGCCGCTGGCATCACGCGGGCGGCCAACGTGGAAGAAGCATTCGAGGCGGCGGCCACGTTCGCGACGCAACCTCTGCCCCAGGGTCCGAACGTCGTGGTTCTGACGACCGCCGGCGGATGGGGGGTCGTGACCTCCGATGCCATCACTCGCGACGGTCGGTTGAACCTGATGAGCCTGCCCGACGACTTGCGGGCGGCCATCGACGAGAAGTTGCCTCCTCGTTGGAGTCGCAGCAACCCGGTCGACTGTGCGGGTGGAGAGACGCGCGACACGATCCCCGAAGTGCTCGCCTTGATCGCCGAACATCCCGATGTGCACGCGGTCATCTACTTGGGGATCGGCATTCAGGCGAATCAGGCGCGACTGATGCGCGAGGGAGGTTTCTATCCCGATCACGGGATCGAACGCATCGTCGCCTATCACGAACGTCAGGATCAGCGCTTCGCCGAAGCCGCCGACGAGTTGTCGCGTCGCACCGGCAAGCCCATTCTCGTGGCTACCGAACTCGCAGTGGCCGACCCCGACAATCCGGGACCGGCCACGGTTCGGGCGACCGGTCGACTGTGCTATCCCTCGGGACATCGTGCGGTGACGGCGCTCGGACATCTGTATCGGGCATCCGAGTTCGCTCGTCGGCGGAGTCGCGGGTGAGCCAAGGCGGTGCGCGTCGACGGCCCCGTCCGGCGGCCGTGAATCCCATTGCGACTCTCTTGTTCATCGCCGCCTTTCCGACGGTGATCATGTTCGGGGTCTGGCGCTACGCGCAGTCACAGGACGGTGGCGTGTCGCTCGGACCGGACCGTGAAGCACAGTTCGATCCCTTGGTTCCGGCCACTCCGATTCTGTCGGCGCGACGTACTCCGGTGGTTTTGGCGCGTGAGACTTCGTCGGCCGCCTTCGAGGCGGCGTTGCGTCCCCTCGGCGGAGCAGTGCTGCCCGGATCGTGTGCGGGTGTGGCCGTGGACGGTGTGCTCGCGCTCTCCGACGGCATCGACACCCCGGTGACGCCGGCGAGCACCTTGAAAGTGATCGTGGCCGCCGTGGCCCTGGAGGTTCTCGGACCCGACTACGCGTTCACCACCGAGGTTCGCGCCGAA
>Ga0208783_10001440_pt1 | contig 14078 bp, 25 predicted proteins | sample DEB19_08_DNA_2_FD_184529 | JGI IMG/M metagenome (GOLD analysis project Ga0208783, IMG submission 184529) | Aqueous microbial communities from the Delaware River and Bay under freshwater to marine salinity gradient to study organic matter... | ecosystem: Environmental > Aquatic > Marine >... | reverse complement strand
CATACCCGGAGGAGTCATATCAATGCGCTCCTTCTCATCATCAAAGCTAATTTCTGGCCTGATGATGTCACCCTTTACCAGATTGTCGAACAGCGTTTGGTGACTGATAGCGCCTGCCTGCCAAGACTTAACCAGTTCGGCAACGTCTTGGTGCGTCATTGACTGCGGAATATAGTCGCGGTTGATCTCAATTCGTACATCGCCAGCAATGCTTGACCAGTTCGCCATCCATTCAAGGCAATGGGTTAGACCAATGCTGATTGACTGGGCAATAGATGCCAGAACTGAATTCTCGCCTGCTCGATGTATTGCAGCAGTCTGTGCTGTTTCTGCTGTGCGCTTCTCTGGTGCAAGGATTCTGGCACCCAATGTAGCCATCATTGATTCCTTTGAGCGCAATGCTTCCCTTAGTTCCGAGAGTCCTTGGCCTGAGAATTCAAGGTAGAAAGCCTTTGCTGCTGGGTCGGGAAGCAGCCAAGCTGTGCCTGATCCGATTCTGAGTTGCGCTGATTGGTCATCAGAATAAAAGCCAGTGACAACCGGAGTTGGCAGGCCCGTGAAATGCAGTCCGTGTTCGTAATCAGCGGTAGTTCTGTAATGGCTGAGGTTAACGTCAACCAAGTCAAGCAGAGGAGGCTTGTCCACGTTCGGCCTGTTGTCACGGACTCCAAAGAACTCAAACGGGATACGGGCAATCGGTCTGCCTTGTGACTGCGGGAACAGTTCAGACTCGACATAGAAGTCACCCCTTTCATTCTTGCGGAATACGCGCTGGCGGTAGATCCCTTCTGGCAGATCCAGTACACGCCATTGGGTTTTACATTCAGCCTTGAATTCATCCTCGTAGATTTCGTAATCTTCTTCGAGAACAACCAAGGTCAGCATATCTATGCCTTGGATGCGGTCTGTGCGCCAGTTAATGATGGCCTCTGCGTCATACATCCGCATATATGGGCGCATACCCAGCGTCTGGGCCTGTGCCAGCGTGATTGCCTCTGCCATTGGTGGATGGTCTACCAGCACACCGCAGCGACCAATCTTGACCACTTCCTCTGCAAGCATCTCTGCGAACTGATGCAGTGATAGTCCAGACATCGTGATGTCAGCTACCAGTGACTCCATTGCCGTTGGATATTCAGTAACCGGTGGCTTCAGGAACATCATGCCTGTCAGCCCATCAATGGTGCGCTGAGTCGCGTTATAGAACAGCGCTCGGTCTCGGTAGCCTTTGTATTCCTGATCTGTCTGCCCAGACAGCCTTGGTAGGTACTGGATGCCGTATTCGTGGATCTCATCCTGACCTTCGGCAGCGTGTTCACAACGCTCCCATTGGTCGTAATGTTCTTCGTATTCTTCGTGCTTTGAATCAACGGCCATGCTAGATACCTACAATTTGGGCGAATTGGGCTTTATTTTGCATGATTGGATACCGATAGACCACAAAATATCCTGATGCGTCAATAACATGGTCAAAACCTGACTTCTTATCTGGTTCACCATTCTTGTCGTATGACTGCTTTTCTAGCGCCTCAACCAATGCAGGACAGGTTTGCGGGTTGACTCTGTATCGCCTGTTTCCTTGATTGTGGATCATGTGATTGACTGACAGGATTCTGTCTTTGATTCGTGGGTTTCTGCTGTTAACACAAACCTGAAAGCCTGCCGCCCTCAAGATGGCATGATCTGATTCAGATGCGTTGACTGTCTTTCTTGCATTGCCACTGGCATCTGGGTACACCATGATTCGATGGCCTTGGTATCTGTCTTTCAGCACTTGCGCCATCGTGGGCGTGTCGTAGATCCCAGTCAGTTCCATGACTGCATGGGGTTCATCTTTTCTCAGCACATGAATGACAGCCGACATATTGGTAACGTTGAAGTCCATGCCAATGTGCAGCACTTCACCTTGCTGGATGGTTTCATCTGTCGCATTTAACGCCCTGTCAAACTCTGGATAGACAGAGCCAGCGGTCAGGTTGACGAATTCGCCATCAAGGTATGCTGACAGCAGATTGCTGGAGTAGGTGTTTGTCAGGTTCTCAATGTATCCCGGTGGCAAGTGACTGGCATTGTCCAATGTCTTTGCCTTGAACATCACATAGCCGGGAGCAGGATCTTTGACCCAACGCTCATAGACAAACCGAAAGCCTTCAGGCGTAGTCGCGACTGCAACTGTGTTTGACATCGCGCATTTCTGCCTGTTTCTGGCAATGACCTTAGTCCAGACTTCTCTGGCCTTATCCAGTGGCAAAGTATCAAGCTCATCTAGAATTGAGTGCGCAACTTCGTATCCGACAATGCGCTCTGGTCTTTCCATTGTGCGGAAGATGATTCGACCAGATCCGGGAAACTCGATATGAGGTGAATTTCCTCCTCTGACTCTATGCGCCCATCCTTTACGCTCACACAGTTCTGGAAAGCGCCTAAGAGCAATGTCCTCAACCAAAGGAAATGTCGGAAGGTAATAGGCAATATCACATTTCTTGAAGTGTGTTTTAAGTGCCATTGCTCTGGCAATAGCTGCTGCTGTCTTGCCGCTACCGAATCCACCAACGAAAGCAGGAAATGGTTCACGGCTTGTAGCAAATGCCCTTTGCGCCTCTGATAACGGCACTAGACAAACTCATCGACAGAGGCTGGCAGTTCTCGCATGGAAACATCAAGCCTGATTGGTTCGTTGTACCCATGCATGGCATTAAGTTCCTTTACAGCGCCTGTCATGCCATTGGAGTTTTTCTTTTCCTGCGCCACTTTGTAAGCACTCACCAATGCTTTGACGCTCATTTCTCTAGTCCAAATAGCTTTTGTTTCTAGGGCTTGCTTTAGGGAAGTGACCCTTTGCATCACCTTAGCGTCTGACAGTAACTTTGATGCATTCACATGAATGCTGCTGTCTTTCATGTTGCTGGTGTCGTAAGCAGCCCTATATGCATCTGCTTGAGTCATGCCATCTGCTATGGCTTGGCAGAATGCTTCTTGCTTTGCTGTGAGGCTCATGCAGCACCTCTGAATTCAAATGTTGCTGTTAAACGAGAATCAGACGTAGATCCGCGCAATACACCAGACTTTGCAGTCTCAGCGCATCTGCTTGGTTTTCTGGTCATTGCCCATGCTTTGTCTTGCTGAAGTCCATGCACAAATGCCGGGGAACTTGTCACCAGCGAAACCCGCATTCCTTGCCGTTTATATTTGCTTGCGACTTCTGTAAGGAATCTTTTTCCGATCCCCAGACCTTGATAGTCGGGCTTAACAACAATGCGATGAATGCGCTTCATGTTTTTGACATGAGGGTGTGGGAAGTGCAAAACAGAACACCAAGCAACTGGTCGATCATTGATCTCGCAGATGTATTTGTGCGCTGCTGTGTTGTGTTTATGGCTTAAATAATGAAACTCCATGAACTGCTTCCATTCGCGTTGTTCGGCTTTTCTGATCGTGCAGACGATTTCTGGACGCCGAAGGTCCCTCCAGACAAATTCTGATTTGTCGCAGTTGTAAACCCAGTCTGGTTCCAACCATTCTTCAATGTCGTAGTGACAGGAAACTGCAATGAATTGCTTGTTTTGTTTCCTAATAAATTTCTGTATTGCTGACGATCCTACGCAAGCCACCTGACGATCAACGACAGATGTAAACTCATCATAGATGCAGGGCTTTTCGCTCGTTAGGATCAATCTGGCGAGTTCTGCTCGCATCTTTTGACCGTTTGAAAGGACTTGAAACGGTTTTAGCCAATCTGGAGGCGATGCAAAGCCAACTTTGCACAGAGTTTCCGTTATGTCTTTTGCTGAATGGTCACCGAAGTCATCAATGATTGATTGACCAGTCCATTCGTATCCTTCAAAAAACAAAAAGTCTTGGAACAAACGCCTTGCAATTGTTGTCTTGCCGCTACCTGAAGCGCCAACAATTAAACCAACATTCCATTTTTTCCCTTCAATCGGGATTTTTACGTCAAATTCCTTGCGCACTGTGTCGGCATCAAAGTCGAAGGCAGATTTAACTTTGTTTGCCTTGAATGAATTTGATGTTTTGCTTTCGATTACAAACTTTGAACTCGGCATTTGTAACCTTCCGCATCAAGTCTGTTAAAAACGCGCTCTTGTTCTTCTTCGTCTTTGCAATCGATGATGATGTTAAAGACTTCGTTGTATTTTTCTTCTTTTATTTCTGGTTCTTCGATCTCATCAAACATTTTTGCAAGTTCGACAGAATCAAAGCCAAGAAGCGCAATATCAAAGTCCAGATCCTCCAAGGCGCTGATTTCTTGCTTCAGCAAATCATCATCCCAGCCAGCATTAAGTGCCAGTTTGTTGTCAGCGATGATGTATGCCTTCTTCTGAGCCTCTGTAAGATGCGATAAGCGCAAACATGGGGCTTCGTCTAGGTCTAGGCGTTTCGCAGCTTCTAAACGACCGTGACCAGCGATAATGATGCTGTTCTCGTCTATCAGGATCGGATTGGTAAACCCGAACTCTGTAATTGATGCCGCAATCTGGTCAATCTGCTCATCAGAGTGCGTTCTGGAATTGGCTGCATAACCTGTCAGCTTGTCCAGCTTCAGGTATTCGATCTTGTGTTTCAATGGCTTGTCCTGTGTTGCCTGTAAATCTATTTTGATTCTACTGGTTTCTGTCTGTCAATCTGCCTCAGCTTGAGTTCCAGAACCGCCAGCGCGTTCCATGCAACATGGGCAAGGTGGTCTAAGTCTGTCTCTGGATCTTTCTCTGCTGTGTTTGACTGGAACAAGTGTCTAAGCAATGCAGCTTGGTATCGACTTTGGGCATCCTGCACTAGTAACCAATTTCCGGGAGCGTATTTGTTGGCTCCGAATGTCGCTACCTTGCCGACTTCCTCCAATGCCTTGCCAAAGTCTAGAAGTAGATCAAGTCTTGGCTTGTCATTGTCGAACTTCATTCCTTGCATAGTCATAAGTTTGTACTAAAGACCGTTTGACACATTTTGCAAATTTCGTACCCATAAGTTAAATCTGTCACTTTATAGCGAGACAGCTTTAGCCCTCCTGTGCTAGCCATCTTGCAAGCTGTGTCTAGTCCTAGCCAGATATGTGCGCGCTTAATCTTGTTCTGATGCTTGCGTATTAAAAACTGCTGTTTTGTTTCTTTCATTTCTTTATGCAATATCCCATCCCATCCCTTTTGAGGATACTACTGCTGATCTAGCTATGGTGATTGCCACTGTGTAGCAGTAGCTCAAGCTAGGGCATCTCATCTCTCGGACTATCAGGTCACCTACGCTTCCCACGCTTACGGCTGGTGTTGCCGGACAAACCTCAAATTAGGGCTACCTGTTTTCCTGTGTGCGGTGAGAGGCCTACACACAACGCGCCGGGAACGGGCCAACTCAGCGCGGAAGTCTTACGACCAAGCTGACTTTTATGATGGGCAGGGGCCAACTCCCTCACAGACTCGCAGCGCATCGGGCTGGACGGATTACGGCCAAAAAAAAGTCGAGGTGGTTGCTACCGCCCCGGTAAGGCCCCCTCTCACAAAGGGATCGGGGCGGGTAGGTAGCAATCATCTCGACTCTTGCATCGGGCCTTACACCGACAGGTAAATTATCTTTCTAAGTGCTTGATCTGTAAAGTCTAAAATTTATTTTCATAAATAGCTTTACACTTTGTAAAATTTATTTTTATAATAACCCATAGCCAGCAAGGTGCTGGCCCTAACCGGAGAGACAGATGAGAACCGTCTACCACGCAGAACATCAAAACGACTTCCATGCTGGCTATGAAGCCAAGTCCCTTGAGATCAAAGAAATGGGCTGGGAAGCTGCCCGGGACAAGTTCAATCTCGACAATCCTGCCGATTATGTTTACGGATCTTTGGCTGGTTATTACTACGCTTCAGGTGAAATTGAAGCACTTGTCGATTTCAAATAACGAATTAGTGCCAAGGATGGCGCACTTTTAACAGGACACAGACATGACAAACGCAGCACTGGTAGCCAAAATCATCCGCGCAGAACTTAAGAAGCATGGCATTGCTGGCCGTGTTAAATCATCCAATTACTCAGGCGGCAGTTCAGTTGATGTTTACGTCAACGACCAGCTTCCTGCTACCGTCCAGAAAATCAAGGAATTCTGCTCAGACTACAAAGCTGGTTACTTTGATGGCATGACTGATATGTACGTTTATCAGCATAACGACAACCCAACGGTTTCATTTATCTTTGTTCACAACGAAATCAGCCCAGACCTGATGCAACGCGCGGAGGATTTTGTCAGATCTTTCTACGTAAATCCCGGTGACGGCTACCAGTTCGAGACTCTGGTATGGGAAAACCTACACGCATCAAATTCTGCATTTTGGAGGCAGAACAAGCCGCGCATCGCTGCTTAATTAACCACGGCCAAGGATGGCCTCTTTAACAGGAACCACAATGAAAAAGTTTGACATTGATCTGGCCCTTGGTGGCCGCAAGGTAGAGACCCAAGGCGGCGTAGAAGTGAAGCATTTGCACGTTTTCTCCTACGCCAAGAAAAGCCATATTGTCTATGGCGTTACCAGCTATGGCGAGATCCTAAGCTGGCAGCTTGATGGTGCTTTCGGAAATACGATAGACCAGTACCCAGAAATGAATTTGGTCATTGTTGACTAGCCTTATCCAGTCTTGCCTCTGCCAACTGGTCGCTGTATTGATCGGGATAGCGCTTCTTCAGCTTCTCGATGCAATAGGCGGCCAGTTCTTCCATGTCCGTCCCTAGTGTCTCAGCACCCAGAGCGATGTACCAAAGAAGGTCACCAAGTTCCTCTTTGGCGTTGTCCTTGTTCAGATCCTGCCCGTAGATATCGAACTTCTTTACAGCATCTGCAAACTCGCCTGCCTCACCAGTCACACCATATGTAACATGACGTAGGTTCTCGCGGAATGGCAACGGCTTTGCAGTTCTGATTGCCAGCTTCTGGAATTCTTGAAAGTTCATTGGTTACACCAAAAAAAGTGATCTGTGGATAGCAAACACATCATCTGGCGTTGCAATGATTGCCAGATGGCCTTGCCATGTTGAATGGAATTCTTGCTCTTTGTCGGTCAGTTTTCGTGCTGATGGCGGCTTTGATCCATCCTTGATCTCGACCAGCAAGGTAATGCCGCCTTTTGAGCAAACAATGTCAGGGAATCCACCGCCGACCATGTGCGTGTGAGCCACTGTCCAGCCAAGGCTCCTGAACTCGGCAACTATCTCTGGCTGGTTTCTATCGGCTCTTGCGACTCTCATGTAGCAGTTGAATTGTCCTAGCAAGCAAATCGAGTTCTGTAACCTTGTAGACCCTAAACAATGACCGATCGCCATGCAGACCTTGTGGGCCTTGGTGACAGTCTGGGCATAGAGGAATCGCAAGGTAATCAGATGCGCGTTGTGACATTCCCTGCCCTTCTCTGATGTGATGACAATGAACGCCAACGGCCCCGCATAATACGCAATTTTGCTGGGCAACCCAACCAAGATAGTTTTTATTCTTCATGCTGATCCATATATGCCTGCGTGTATTCGATCAGGCTAGTCATCCGTTTCACACCCATCTGTGCGCTTGACTCCCTAAGGTTCACAAACTCACCTTCCAAACCGGGAACCATGTCTGCTCCAATCTTGGTGGCAATGGCATGACCAGAGATAAACAAGACTTTCCACTGATCCAGCGTCAGCTTCCTGCCCATGTAAGTCATGGTCTTTGCTGCATCGCTGCACAAGGCGTGAAATTTGGCGTTTTGTTCCAGACTGCGTGTAGAGTCCTTCAATATCATTATCAGCCCATCAGGAGCCTTAGAGACAGCCCTGATAGCGATCTCACGCTTATCTGCGCCGCTTATTTGCATCATGTAGTGGATCATAGGTTCTGCTGTCTAGGATGACTTCGTCCTGATCTTTAATCAGCACCAGTTCTGGCTTGCCAAAGACTTCAGAAATTAGCCCGATTGATTCGGCAATCTCTGGGTAGTCAGTCTTCACCTTGCGCCAGTCATCTGCTTTTTTCTGTCTTAACTCAACTGCCTTCTGATCGGCTTCAATCTTGCGCCTAGCCGATACTGTCTCGACTGTCTGTCTCAGGCTGTCCAGTCTCGCGCTTAAATCGAATGGGATATTTCTTGAGGAGTTCACTTGATCCGGTTTCCAGCATAACCATCCAAGCCATACAGTAACCGCAAGGATCACCTACGCGCTTAAATCCCATCGGCTCAACTCGCTCTAGTCGGCAAGTGCAACCTGCCCATTCAGTAGCTGTCTCAGTTTGCATAGGTTCTCCTTGGCGGTTTCTGGATCAAATGTGGACTGGCTCTCTAGCAAACCAGCAATGCTGCCTTGTGGCGCTTCCAGTAATCTTTGGTCAACGTCAGATTCTTTGATCCTGCCAATGCGGATTGCATCAGTGATTGCCTTGGATCTTTTCTCTACACACCAGCCCTCTGAGATGATCCACTTGGGATAGATGTTCTGAGCCTTGTTTCGCTCAACAATGCGCTCATAGGCAGCTTTAAATGCCATCCTTGATGCGACTCTGTCATGCTCTCTTAGTGCGACTGAGTGGGCCTCTGCAATCTCATCCGTCCAGACAACAGTTTCAGATTCGTCCTTTGGCAGCATCGTCCATGCTTCATCTGCCGAGATTCGTTGAGGTTTCCATTTCTCGATCTGGGCAATGATGTCAGCAGGCTTTGGTGGGAACTGTCCTCGAACTGGATCAATGCAATGTGCCTTGATTGCTTCTATGACAATGGTTAACGGGAATGACTTGAGTAACTCAAAGGCCATTGATACCTGTTGTGGGCCAATGGGTTTGTGAAAACTCCAAGCAGCAGTCAGCGTTTCTGAGAACGCTTTGAATTCAGCCTGATTCATAGAATTCACCCTCAATTGTGTGATCTGAGAACGGATTACTCTGGTATTCGACAGTTGATCCAGCCTTTGATGCCACCCATTCAGCCTTGAATGACCGCCAACCTCTGCTGATGCATTCCCTGATGGCATCATCAACGCTCCATCCAGCTTTGTTGGCTTCCTTGACGAACTGCTCCCAAGCAATCGCAGACAGTGGAGCCTTGACCGCCTTTCTGTGCCTGATGAACTCCAGCGCCAGTTCTGGCCCGACCTCCAGCATCGCGTCAATAGAAAATGCTTTTGGTTTATGGTTCTTGGTTTGTAGTTCTTGGTTGTTGGTTATTGGTTTATGGTTATTAGTTAAGGTTTCTTCTGGGTTAGGCTTGGGTTCCTCTGAATAACCGACTGGGTTTTCTTTGGGTTTCTTTGGTCTACCACCTCGCTTTCCGTTCTCATTATTCTTCAATGACTTAGCTTTATAGGCATCCAACTCGATGTCACACCTCGCGTGATGCCATGCACCATCATCTTCAATGAAGAATTCTCTGAGGATCAGCATTGCCTGAGCAGTTTGCTTTGTGATCCGCAATCTTCTGAACACCATCTCAAGGTCTGAGAACGGTTCCTCAGTGTCGTAATAGTGATTGACCAGCCTGAAATAGATCGCCTCTTCCTCTAGGGTCAGATGAGAGGTAGATAGATTCCAGTCTGGAATGTTTAGCTTGTAGTAGTGCATCAGCGCTTGGCCTTTCTGATTTCGCGCCAAGGTAGATCTGGCCTCAACTCCTCTGCGACCACCTTGTTCTTAGTAGCAAGCTGAATCTTCATTGCCATTTCTGCTGTGACTGGTGTCTTGCCATTGACCAGCAAGCCAATGTGAACCCGAGTTACCCCTAGAGTCTCTGCCGCCAGCCTGCGGCCACCCATGATCTGCACTGCCTGATCGACTAGTTCTGCTGTACGCATCTTTCCTCCTTTGATGATCGTGCATTATAAAAAAAATTTTCTTTTCGTGTAAAGTCATTTTATAATAGACGTTCAATCAACACGGGAGTACAGGAACCCATGTCTACCTTCAGTCCTTGGGACGAACCATTGGAGAGTCTGGAAGTTGCCATCGCAGAGGCGAGACGGCATTCATCCATTCTTTGCTTGCAACTGTCGATCATTCAGCGGCAACTGCACGAGATCAAGAAAGAAAGCGACCAGCAGAACGAGGATCTGGACAGGATCTACGAAGTCTTGCACTCCATCGAATCACGCAACTACGCAAAAGCGGAGAGCCTTAGCCATGCCGACTTCTAAAACCATCTACCAATCACTAGTCGCTGCACAGAAGAACTTTGAGGCAGCAGCAAAGACCAGCAACAATCCGCACTTTCGGAGCAAGTACGCTGCCCTCGATGCCTGTGTCGATGCAGTCAAGGATGCGCTGAACAATGAAGGCATCTTCCTCCTACAGAAAACCCATGAATGCAATGATGGCGTGATGGTTGAGACCATCTTTATCCATGAGTCAGGCGAACAGCTTTCTGGTGGCCTGCTTCATGTCCCGGCATCCAAGCATGACGCTCAGGGTTACGGATCTGCACTGACCTATGCTCGGCGTTATAGCCTGCTGGCTGCCTGTGGAATCGCTCCAGAGGACGATGATGGCAATGCAGCTACTAAGTCACCACCTAAACCGAAATGGCAGCCTAGCGAGGCTGAGGTTAACTTTAAGATGGAGGCAGTACGGGCAGAGATGAAGGATGCCAAGACAACAGACGATTTACGCAAGGTGCTAGATCCTGCAAGGGAATGGGCCAAGCTATATGGATTAGCCAAGTTCAATAACGAGATTGTTGAGTTTGCTAAAGAGTGCGCGAATGCGCTTAACACTAAAGAGGAAAAGTAAATGGCAGATCAAAAGCTGTATGACATGGTAGTGACTGTTGGCGAATACGTTGACCGCAATGGCAACCAGAAACGCCAATACGAAACCATCGGGACTGTGTTTCAAGGCCAGAAGGGAATGTACGCAGTCATGAAGAAAACCTTCAATCCTGCTGGCGTACCGAGTGAACGGTCATCATTTTTTGTCAGCTTCTATGAGCCTAGAGACAGGCAGGAGCAAAGACCGCAGCAGCCTCAGGCCAGTCAGTCATTTGATGACGATATCCCATTCTGATGGCTATCTACTACGACCTCCCAGCCAAGGAGTATTTTGCAAAACCGGAAATCAGCAAGAGCGGTCTGGATAAGATCGCTCAATTCCCGGCAATGTATCTGGCACACAAGAACAGGCCACCAACACCAGCAGAGGAATTGGTGATTGGCTCGGCTACTCACACATTGACGCTGGAGCCTGAGAAGTTTGAGCGAGAGTTCATCATTGCACCGCCAAACATGGACAGGCGCACCAAGGATGGTAAAGCGGCATTCGCTGAACTGGAGGCATCAGGCAAACAGATCCTGTCGGCCAGTCAATATGAACTGGTCAGCGGGATGGCTTTATCAGTCAGAAGCAATGTAACCGCCTTGGAACTCATCTCTGGCGGCAATGCAGAAGTATCTTTTGATGCCGAACTCTGTGGGGTACAGGTCAGGGGAAGATGCGACTATCTCAGGTCTGATGGCGTTGCCGATTTAAAGACAACCAAGTCAGCCAGTCCTAGAGGCTTTACCAGATCAGTCGTGGATTACCGCTACCACGTTCAGGCAGCAATCTATACGGATCTGCTGGAAGCAAATGGCGTATTCGTGCCTGAGTTCACGTTCATAGCCGTAGAGAAGACCTACCCGTATGCGGTAGGCATCTACAAGCTGGATCTTGATGCCATTGAGCATGGCAGAAGCCTGTATCAACGGGATCTGGCTATCTACAAGCACTGTATGGAAGTAAATGACTGGCCTGCTTACCCAGAGGAGGTGGTTACGCTATCGCTTCCTAGCTGGGCGCTGTGAGGCTTGATCGGTCTACTGTGATCCTGATTCGTGGGCTATGCGACTGGCTATCTTGTATTGAACTAGCAAGGCGATTCGGTGTGCATAGATCCACGGTTCACAGGATCAAGCGCGGTAGAAAAAATAGTTTTACTTTTAAATAAATTTTATTTTATAATTTCATTGTTCTGGCAAATTTGGGCGCGGTTAGGTCGGGTTGTTGTGGTACGACTTGATAAGGCATGGCAGGCATGGTTGGGTTTGGAAAGGTCCGGCAGGGTTGGGCATGGATTAGCATGGCAGGCATGGTAAGGGTGGGTTCGTCACGTCGCAGTTGGCTTTGGCATGGCAGGCATGGTTTTATCAGCGAAGGAATGGTTAGCCGCCTATTCCCTAGCTTTCACACTAGCGGCAAGGAGATAACACAATGTCATCTATTGAACTAAAACCGATTCGTCAGCAGACAATCACTTTGGTAATTAAGGGTAAAAGCCCGATCATTCAGCACCAATGGTCTGAAAAGGCTTTGCGTGAAATGCGGGAAAAACATGCAGGCAAGAAAACAAAGAACCGCGACATTAGAGACCCAGCGGCAGAGTCTGAGGCAGCAATGTACCGGACAGCAGATGGTGAGCCGGGAATCCCTGCAATGGCGTTCAAGGCATCACTAATTGGCGCAGCGCATAAGGACATTGGCCTTGAAAAAACACTGCTTAGAAAGGCGTTGTTCCTTAACGTCAGCGATGGGAATGCAGTGCTTCCATTCTTGGATCATTCAGAGCCATTTACGCGCGAAGATTGCGTCAGGGTTGGGGCTGGATCAACTGACCTTCGTTACAGACCACAGTTTGACCAATGGCGCGTCAGGCTTACGATGGAATTTGATGCAGAAATGCTTCGATCAGAGGACATCATCAATCTAATCAATCGGGCCGGGTATGGTGTTGGGATCTGCGAATGGAGGCCAGAAAAAGGTGGCGAGTTTGGCCGCTTTTCTGTTGATACGTCTGAACCAGTAGAGGTGAAGTGATGGAAATCAAATGGAAGAAAGGATACAGAGGATCTGCTGATGCTGAATCTGTATATACAGAACTTGAGTCAATCAGAAGCAGAGATGGAAACATTACACCAGAGGCAGTAGTCGATGAAGCTGTATCGCCAGAGTCGGCAATGCACTCTGAGTTTGAATGGGACGATAGTGAAGCTGCAAAGCAATACAGGCTAGATCAGGCAAGATCGCTGATTAGATCCATTGAGGTTGTATACGCTGAGGCTCCAGAGCGACAGGTTAGGGCTTATACAGTAGTTACATCACGGGCCACTGACTTGCAGGATACTCGCAAGGTCTACACGGACACTAAAGAGGCTCTTGCTGATCCTATAACACGCGCTGAGATACTCTCTAATGCTGTCAGGGATGCGCTGGCATTTAGAAGGAAATATGCCGAACTGCAAGAACTGGCAAAAGTAGTTGATGCCTTTGATGAGTTTTTGATAGGCCACAGAGTAGGATAGTTATTTCGGCCAAGGATGGCCGTTCGTGGCTGGGCAGGCTGGGTGCGTTCGGGCATGGTCGGGTCTGAAGCGGTGCGGTCAGGTCAGGATCGGTTAGGTATGGCAGGCGTGGAAGGACTCGGCGGGGCGCGACTGGATGTTGCGAGGCATGGCAGGCTTGGTGAGGTGCTTCCAGTCTGGGCCAGTTGAGGCTGGGCAACGCTTGGATAGATTAGGGGCTTCTGCCACTTTTCTATGGTGTAAAAAAAACTTTACACATGGTGAAAAATAAATTTATAATATCTCCACGTTCTGGGGCTGGCTCAGAACATCAACCGGAGAGACAAAATGAAAGCATTTTTACAGGCAGTCAAAGACTACGCAAATAAAAACCAGAAAACATCCAACCGAGCGCGCTTCATTGTTGAATGCTTAAATGACAACGAAATTTTGGAAGCTATACGCGATGCGGTATCTGAACAAGATGCTATCGAATGCGCTATGGAAGAAGCTGAGTGCTGTATGGAACACCATAACGGCAAACAGTACGAAGAAGATCTTTAACCAACCTAGCGCCAAGGATGGCGCATTTCCGAGCAACCACAATGGATGACTTTGACACCCCAAACACAAAGCCCGGATTCTGCCCTGAGTGTGACCAACGGGCAGACATCTGGAACGCTACCAAAAACCATTGGGAGTGCTGCTACTGCAACTGGTCAGGTCAGCATCCCAATCAAGAAAAACGCTTCAAACAGGAGAACGAGTCATGGTTTATTTGTTCGTAATGCTTTGCATCATCATTTTCCCTTCAGCC
>Ga0208783_10001437_pt1 | contig 14100 bp, 10 predicted proteins | sample DEB19_08_DNA_2_FD_184529 | JGI IMG/M metagenome (GOLD analysis project Ga0208783, IMG submission 184529) | Aqueous microbial communities from the Delaware River and Bay under freshwater to marine salinity gradient to study organic matter... | ecosystem: Environmental > Aquatic > Marine >... | reverse complement strand
GGTTTTCCAACTCGCGACCTCATGTTTGCCGCCGATTTTTACCATGGGGTCGGTGAGACGAAACTCGCTGTTCACAAAATGGAAGTCGAGGCGACCGCTGTCACACATCCAAGAGGAGTTGACGTCATTGTTGTCGCGTGGTGTCTGGCGGTAAAGGGTGTCGCCACGAGCCCCAATCTCCATGTTGCAGCCACGGCCACACCCGGCACAGATACTGGGCGTCTCCGTCAGAAACCAAACACGCTGCTGAAAGCGGAAATCGGTGCTGGTCAACGCCCCAACAGGACATATATCGACGGTATTGAGAGAGTAATTGTGCTCCAACCGCTTGCCGGGATGCACTGCGAGAGTGGTATGGCTGCCACGCTCAGTGAAGCCGAGCACGGGCTCATCGGCGATCTCAGCAGTGAAGCGGATGCAACGGCTGCACATGATGCAGCGCTCGTCATCGAGGCGCACACGTGGGCCGATGTCCACATTCTTCGGCTTCTTGACCTTGTCCTCACGGAAGCGGCTTTCGCCTTTGCCATGCTCGACGCTGAACTCCTGCAAACGGCACTCACCAGCCTGATCGCAGATAGGGCAGTCGAGAGGATGATTGATTAGGAGGAATTCCATCACGCCCTTGCGGCATTCCTGTGTGAGGACGCTGTCTGTGCGGATGCCCATGCCTTCGGCGACGGTATTCGCACAAGCGATCACCGGACGCGGCATCCAGCCGATCTTTGGCATACCGTGCTCATCTTTCTCCGGCTCCGTGCCTGGTGCAGGGCGCGGCGGCATGCCCATTTCGACAAGGCACATGCGGCAGTTGCCTGGGGAAGAGAGTTTCGGGTGGTAGCAGTAATGTGGAACTTCCTTTTTCACCTGCTTGCATGCCTCGATCATGCGCGTGCCTTTGGGGAACTTGTGCCAAACGCCGTCGATCTGCACATTCACAAGATCGGCCGGTGGCGGGGCGGCAACAGGGGCGGGGGCTTCAGCGGGAGCGGGCATGAGCGAAGGGGAAAAAAGAGAAAGCTATTCGATTATCGGAGCGCGAGGGGGAGCGGCAACCCGATTTTGTGAAAAGTTTCACAAGCAGTCATCAAAAACCCTTTGAGAAACTTTCACCAGCCTTGCGGCTTTGGCGATTCACGGCATGAGTGCGATTTCTACAAGCTCCGCCGCATCCGAACGATCGCTTCCATGGCCGCCAAGCAATACCGCTTCATCCTTTGCTTCGACTTCGACGGCACCATGATTCATCCGGCGGGTAGCCCAGTGTATCATCCCGGCCTCGGAAACATGATTCAAGCCCTGCGCACCCAGGGTGCCGCGTGGATCGTCAACACCGGCCGGAGTCTTGTTCAGACCTTGGAGGGACTGACACAGCACGGCATCTTCATGGAGCCGGACTTTATCATCACTCAGGAATGCAACATTTATAAACCCGGCTTCTTCAGCCGGTGGAAGGACTTCGGCACCTGGAATCGCGACGCCCTGCGGGCCCAAGAGCGCTTCGTCCGCGACCACAAGACCTCACTCGAAGCCATCAAGCGCTTCGTCGAGACGCACACCCAAGCCAGCTTCCTGAACCACGGTGAAAACGAGCTCGGCATTGTAGGCACCAATGACCCAGAGATGGATGCCATCTGCGCCTACATCGACACCCACGCTGCCCAGTTCCCGGACATCGGCTACCACCGCAACAGCATTTACCTGCGCCTATCCCACTCGGGTTACAGCAAAGGCACCGCCCTCAGCGAGCTTGCCCGTCTGCTCGGTCTCACATCCGCCCATTGCTTCGCCGCCGGAGACAATTACAACGATCTCAGCATGCTCGACCAACGCCATGCCCGCATGATCGCCTGCCCCGGAAATGCACTCGATCCCATCAAGCAAATGGTTCGTGACCGTGGGGGATTCGTCGCCACCCAGCCCGCCAGCGAAGGCATGATGGAAGCCCTCACACACTACTTCGGCGGAGCTCCGGCACAGACTTAAGGTCGGATTTGGCCTTCTGCTCCACCGTGGCAAGGTCAGTGCTTTTTTAGCTTGCCGAACCGAGGCAGGTGTGGAAGTCTCCGCCCCCCTCGCTCCTGGCGTGGGCTAAACTCTCTCCCTCTTTCAGGCTATGGCATACGCAATCATCCAAACTGGTGGCAAGCAATACAAGGTTTCCGTCGGCGACAAGCTCGATGTAGAGAAACTCGTGGCTGCCGAAGGCGACACCGCCACTTTCGATCAGGTCCTCGCTGCAGGTGAAGGCTCCAATCTCCGTGTCGGTGCTCCCACCGTCGCCGGAGCCAGCGTCAGCGCCAAAGTTCTCAAGCAGCACAAGGCAGACAAGGCAACCACCTTTAAATTCCGCAAGCGCAAGGGCTTCCATAAGACCCGCGGCCATCGCCAGCCCCTCACGCTGGTCCAAATCACCGCCATCAACGCATGATCCTTAGTCTTTAACCCTCATTCCTCTCACTCCTCATGGCACACAAGAAAGGTCAAGGCAGCGTCAAAAATGGACGCGACTCCAACAGTAAGCGTCTCGGCGTGAAAAAGTTCGGCGGTGAAGCCGTCATCGCCGGCAACATCATTCTTCGTCAGCGTGGCACCAAGTGGATCACCGGCAGCAATGTCGGCATCGGCAAGGATCACACCATCTTCGCTCTCGTGGACGGTAGTGTTCGTTTTGACAAGGACGGCCGCCGCGTGAACGTCGATCCGGTCGCCCTCCAAGCCTAATCGATTCGAACAATTCGTTTTTCAAAAGGGCGTGGATCACCTCCACGCCCTTTTCTGTATCCGAAGGCCAACCTCCCTTTTCCATCGAGAACATGGCTTGATCTGATGACTGGTTCTAGACTTCTTTGAAGTCCGGCTGACACCTTGTTAGAGCTTCAGGATTGCATGCATGGCCGTGAACTGTTGAAGATTCTGCCCCCTTCATTCAAACCATTGGCAGCAACTTGCTCAGCCCCAGCGTCACCAGCAGGCCGATAACGGAATCTGCCGTGAGCTGAACGCTCCATGTTCGCAGTGTTTCCCTCTCAGTCATGCCGCTGAGTCGGCTCACGACCCAGAAGCCGCTGTCGTTCATCCAAGACATGAACATCGCGCCAAAGCCAATCGAGGTGAAAAGATACAGTGGATGGCAGTCAAGATTTCCACCAGTGATCATCGGGGCCATAATCGAGGCGGAGGTGAGCATCGCCACCGTGGCAGACCCTTGGGCGACACGCACTACGGCGGCTACCAACCAGCCCAGCAGGACCAAATTGATGTTGTATCCCTTTGCGAGATGCTCCACCGCGCCACCCACGCCCGCACTGCGCAGGGCGAGGCCGAAAGCGCCGCCGGCGCTCGTAATGAGAATGATCATGCCCGCCGTCTCCAGCGGTGGCCCTACGAGTTGTTCTAGCTTTTTCAACCCAAAGCCACGCTGCCTCGCCAGCACCCAAAGCGAGATCACCGCACCGATGAAAAGCGCGATGTTTTTGTGCCCGATGAAGTCAACCCAAGCACGCGCGGCATTAAAGCCATCTTTGCCACCTAATAGGTTCACCATTGAAACACCCCAAGCCGTGCCTTTCGCCGCCGCGCCATGTGCCAGCTCAAACACAGTCGTCAGACTAATGAGAAAAATCGGCAGCAGCACCGGCGTCATGCTCCAGAAGAAGGAAGGCAGCTCGCTCTCCGGCTTGTCGCTCACGCCTTTCAGCTCATGGAGCGAAAGACCGTTCGTCTCACGCAGCGGCACATCGGTGCGGGCATTGAGCCATTGGCTGACGAGAAACCCGAAGAAGCAGGTGATCGCACCGATGACCATGCCGCCGAGAAGAGACTCTCCCACATTCAGGTTCAGGCTCTCCACCACAGCCACTGGGCCAGGGTGGGGCACCGTCATCGAATGCGTCACCGTGCCGCCGCAGCAGACTGCGAGAATGTAAAGGGTGTAATCCTTACCTGTTCGCATGCGCAGCGCCATCGCCAGAGGGGCCATGAGCATAAACATCGTATCGAAAAAGATCGGGGCACTCAAAATGAACGTGCTCCACAACAGCGCCCAACCCGCACGCTTCTCGCCAAAGAAAGCCAGGAAGCGCCGCACGACCTTGTCCGCGCCGCCGCTCTCCATCAGGCACATACCGATCACCGCCGCGAGGGCGATCGAGATGGCGATGTCACGCGCCGTGTCGCCTAGCCCCTTCGACACCATCTCCACCACGCCCACCATAGCGGTCATCGACTTCACCTTGCCGTCCTTTTGTACGATGTCCCACGAGTCGTTGTCGGTCATCAGGCCTGCCAGCATCGCCGCCAACACAAGCGCGAGAAAGGCATGCAGCCGCAGCACGCTGATACCAAAAATGATGAAGGCCACGCTAACGGTAAGAACGACAAATGGCCAATAGCTGGCCGAGGCTGCGGCAAGGAAAGACATGATCGCGATGCTGGCGGTTGGCAGCTGAGGCGTCAAGACATGCCCGCCGCCAGAAGTGAATCTTTGCCACGCTGGGAATCTCAGCGTTCATATCAAGATTTCCGAGGTTATAGTCACAACATGTCCAATTCACAGGCCATTACGAATCGTTTCCGCCCCCAAGAAAGGCCTTGTTGCACCCGTAGATTCCCAGCTAGCCTACCTCCTTAGTCTTTCATCACCCTCAATCTGATCCCATCGTGAAGTTCAAATGTCCCTCTTGTGAAATGCAGCTCAAGGTCGAGCCCGAAATGGCTGGCAAGATCGTCCGCTGCCCCGGCTGCAACACAAAGCTGAACATCCCCGCCGAAGCTGCTGGCGGTCTGCCATTCCCCAGTGGACTGCCTGCGCCGAGCGGACTTCCCGCTCCCAGCAATCTTCCAGCTCCGGATGCTGCGATGTCGCATGTGCCCGAATACACTGACACGCCTCCGTCACCCCAGCATGAGCTTCTCGTTGAACAGAACCGTAATGCCCGCGGCGGCTGGGAGGAGGCCGACCCCACGAACCCAAACCCCTTCCTTGCCTTCGGCGTCGGCTTTATAATCTTCCTCGTGTGGGTTGGCATCCTGTATCCCTTCCAAGCACCAGAGAGCACGCCGTCAGCCAAGTTTAGCACAATGCAGTTTGTGGCCTCGTTGTTCTACAAACACGCCGCAGTGAGCTTCACCAACACGCTATTCTTCACGTGGTCGATGGCCATCATTTACCTCAAGATCCAGAAGCTACGGCACCAGCGCCGCGCCCTGCTGCTCGATGTGCTCCCATGGGAGCTCGGTGCCGAGATCAATCGCGACAACGTCGGCTCTTTCATCGATCACCTCTACAAACTACCGCACCGCCTACGTGACAGCATGATGGTGAACCGCATTCGCAAGGCGCTGGAGCTTTTCGAGGTCAAGCAAAACGCCGGTGACGTAACAAACATGCTCTCCAGCCAGAGCGATATCGACGGCATGCGCATCGGTGGCAGCTACACGCTCCTCAAGGCATTCCTGTGGGCCATCCCAATCCTAGGTTTCATTGGAACCGTCATCGGCCTATCTCATGCCATCGGCGGCATGAATTTCAGCGATATGGACGACCTTAAGCAGGTGAAGACTACGCTGCAAAACGTGACCGGCGGCCTAGGCACCGCGTTCGATGCCACCCTTCTCGGTCTTGTTCTTGCCACGCTGCTGAACTTCCCGATGAACACCCTCATGAAGGCAGAGGATGATAACCTCAATAACATCGATGCCTTCTGCAACGAAATCCTCCTTCCTCGTCTCAATGACGGCGGCAGCATTGGCGGCGGCGACACGGGCGGCATGATGGACACGCTCGTCAAGGCGGTCGCCAATGCACAGAAAGAATTCCTCATCGACCTCAATACGCTATCCTCCAAGATTCTGGAACAAGCGCAGAACCTCGACAAACGCGCTTGGGCACACCAAGAACGTGTCGATCGTGAATTTGCTACTGCGCTTAATGTCATGCGGGAGCAGATGACTAAGTCCGTGGCTGATAGCGTAGAGAAGACTGGGGACTACATGCGCGCCATGGCCTCAGGCATTCAAAGCCTTAACAACGTCCTAGCCCAGCTCGGCGAGAAGCAGGTCATCATCCACCAAGTGAAGAAAAGAGGTTGGTTTAGCCGCGCAGATTAATCCAGCCCTACCATCAGCCACCACTCCCACGATTCATGGCCAAGCGCAGACATGGAGCAAAAGACGAGATTCTTCTCGTTCCGTTCCTAGATATTCTCTGCTCCCTCATTGGCGTGCTTGTCCTTATCATTGTGGTGTTATGTGTCTCCATGACCGAGCAGACAGATGGCCGACCTGAGGCTGAGGTAGAGATGGCTCAGGAAGCCAAAAAGCTCCGCAAAGAGATCGATTCTCACAAAAAGATTGAGGTCATTGTCAACGAGAAGATTGCCACACTGGATGAGCTCCAAAAACAGATCGAGGATCGCCAGCAACGCTATATCAAGCTTCGCAAGCTGCAGTCCACTTCGAAGGAGATTCTTGAAACCAATCAGAAACTCTCCCAGCAGATGCTGAAGGAACTCGACGACCTCCTTCTAGAACTTGATGGTCTCAAAAAACAGCAGGTTGAATCCAAGGCTGAGATAACCAAGCTGCTGACTGAGCTGAAAAAACGCCAAGTGCCTGAGGACAAAAAAGTGCCTCCGGTCATCGTGCAGCCGTCCGGCAGCGGCATGGCGGAGGATACGAAGGTTTTCTTTGTCGAAGCAGCCGGCGGTGCTCTCAAGATACTCGGCGCTTGGGGCACGGAGGACTACCGCCTGCCTGCCAATGCAGAGACAATCATCGGTGATGTGACTTATAACCACTTCCTCACCGAAGTGGCCAAGCTTCCAAAGGCACTCGTGCTCTTCCTCGTTCGCGATGACGGCCAAGGAGCTTTCAACAATGGCGCCGGCCGTGCGGACAACGATTACAAGGTGCGCATTGGCAAGCTGCCAATCCCTGGACGCGGCACGCTCGACCTGAAAACCTTCGACAAATACCGGGGGAAGATCACTCCACCGCAAGCCGAAGCTCTGAAGGCCACTCCAATCCCTGCCCCACCACCAAAAGCTGACACCAAGCAGAAGGCAGAAACACCCCAAAAAGCCCGTTAGCCATGTCAAAACGCAAACACGAGGAACACGAATTGCCATTCGTCGCCCTGATGGACACGATGACGAATGTCGTCGGCGTTCTCATCATCGTGCTCGTCATGGTTGGACTCAGCGTAGCAAACGTCGTCAAGACTGTCCTGTCTGATTTACCGCCTGTCACACCCGAAGAACTCGATAAAATTCGCGAGCAGTCGAAACTCCTCCCGAAGCTCAAAACGCCCGAGCAACTCGAAGAGGAGAAAAAGAAGGCCGAGACGGATTTGAAGAAAATCATCGAGGAGCTCAAGACGGTCGATGTCTCCGACTTCGAAGCCAAAATGAAGGCTATGGACCTCGACGTATATAAAAAACAGCTCGAGGCTCGTAAGAAGGAGCGTCTAGAACAAAAGGCCGCCTCAGAAAAACTTCTGACCGAGGTCGAGCGACTGAAAGCACTGCTTGATCAAACACCTGTCTATCAACCACCGCCCTCGAAATACGTCCGCCTGCCGAATCCACGCCCATATCCTGAGAAGCCAAATGAAACCCGCGTGCTTGTGGCGAAGCAAGGAGTGCTCACCTTCAACCAGCCAAAGTTTGTACAGCCCATTCTCGACGGCATTGAGAAGGTCAAATCACAACTCGAATACCAGCGTGTCGAATATACGCCGTTTGCAAAGCTGATGGAAAAAATCCTCGGCCCCGCCGCCACCAAAGCTTGGCCGGAAATCGCGCCGCTCGTGAACCGCATGCAGATCGAAAACGTGGCAGAGGCTTACAAGGCACTCGCCGCAGCGGGCATCACGCCCACCAAGCCAATCCTCGAAGCCATAGCCGACATCTCGATGAAAACGAAAGGCGGCAGCAGCGGGACGAACCTAGTCGTCACCACCGATGCCATCATCAGCGCCACCAAGGGCAGCCTAGCTGAATGGAAAGCCCTCGATCCCTCACGTGATCCCGCCACCCCCATCATCAAGGCCACCGCCTCCGGCGGAAAGGTTACCTTTGGGTGGGGAGCCAAAACGAGCGAGGTGAAAGCAAACCCCAAGGAAGTTCTGGACTACTTCGTCAAGGACCTCGCCAAAGTGAAAGGCATCGAGGATTCGAGCAAGGCACGAACGGTCTATGACGGCTCACGCATGGCGGTGCTGCTCCAGCGTGCGGCCACGAATCCGCTGCTCACCGGTTCCTACACCTTCGAGGTCGATCCGCAGCCCACGCTGTCGTACATCCGCCTCGCTTTGAAACCCAAAAGCGGTGGCGGCGAAACTGTCGAAGCTCTTAAGCAGCCCAACTCCGCCTACATCCGGCTGCTGCGGGATGTGAAGCAGGATCCAAATGGTGTCGTGGTCTTCCAAGTCATGCCAGATGCTTTTGACGCTTATCTTGAAGCCCGCCAAGTAGGGGATGAAGTGGGAGTCGCCGCCACTTGGGACTTCCTCACCAAGCTCGACATCACGGTAAACCTTACCGCTTATGAGATTCAGCGTCTCGCGCCTGCAGGCACAGCGCGTCCACGCCCCGCCGGTTCAGCACCTCTTGGCATCGCTCCACCAAAGAAGACGCTCGATTGATGCCACGATATGCGCGCCACGCTCGCCCTCATCCTTTTGGCATCTGCTCTGGCCCATGCAGACACACAGATGGACATCGAGTATGCCCGGGTGAATGACCATGCCTTGCTACTCGACCTTCACAGGCCCTCTAACGTGAGAAATCCACCGCTGATTGTCTATGTGCACGGCGGCGCGTGGCGTGCAGGATCGAAGAGTGATGTGCCCATCGCCGGACTGCTTGATCATGGCTTTGCCATCGCCAGCGTGGACTACCGGCTCTCGACGCAGGCACGTTTTCCGGCGCAGATTCACGACATCAAGGCCGCGATTCGCTTCCTACGCGCCAAAGCAGCCGCGTTAGGCATCAACACCGATAAGACCGCCATCATGGGTTCCTCCGCAGGCGGACACCTTGCCGCCCTAGTCGGTGTCACAAATGGTCACCGCGAACTCGAGGGCGCTGTGGGTGATCACCTCGATCAAAGCAGTGCCGTCAGCGCCATCGTGAGCTTTTACGGAGCCTCGAACCTCCTGTCGATCCTCGGTCAGAGCACGGAATTCGGCCTCACGGTGCGACTTCCGGCCCTGAAGCTCCTACTGGGTGATCTGCCAGAGAAAGTTCCTGCCCTCAGCAAGCTCGCCAGTCCTGTCACCCACCTCGACAAAGAGGATCCGCCGCTGCTGCTCCTGCATGGCGATGCTGATCCGCAGATGCCGCCTGCACAGTCGGCGGAGTTCGCGAAGGCCTATCTGGGCAAAGTTCGCTTGATCACGCTTCCGGGCTCGAAGCACGGCGGCGATGAGTTTTACGACGTGGAGCACCTGCGGATCGTCGCGGACTTTTTGCGCTGAAGGACACTTCGTGGCATTCGTGAGCCATGACCGCTCTTCTTCTCGATCCGATCTACCAGCAGCACGACACCGGCCCCGGCCATCCGGAGAGCATCCAGCGTCATGTGGCCGTCATGAAGGCTCTCAACGATTCCGGCCATGTCGAAAAAGCCCTTCGAGTGGCTCCGCGTGCAGCCAGCCTCGATGAGCTCGCGCTTTGCCACACTCGCAAATACATCGAGACTGCGAAGGATGATGTCGAATCCGGCCTCGATGACCTCAGCACAGGTGATACCTCCATCTGCGCGAGGTCTTACGAGGTGGCCGTGCAGGCTGTGGGCGGCGTGTTGAATGCCGTCGATGCCGTTTTCACAGGCAAGGCCTCAAACGCCTTCTGCGCCGTGCGGCCTCCCGGACATCATGCGCGGCCTGCGCAGGGCATGGGCTTCTGTTTGTTCAACAACATCGCCATTGCCGCACGCCATGCGCAGAAGGTCCACGGCGCTCAAAAAGCCGCGATCATCGACTGGGACGTGCATCATGGGAACGGCACGCAGGACATCTTTTATGAGGATGGCAGCGTGCTCTTCGTCAGCACACACCAAAGCCCGCTGTATCCTTTCACCGGTCACGCGGAGGAGACCGGCTCAGGCAAGGGTAAAGGCAGCACGCTGAATTTCCCCTTCCCTGCCCGCACCGGCATGAGCAGGATCGGATCGGCTTTCACAGACCACATTCTTCCCGCTCTCGACCGCTTCAAACCGGATGTCATCTTCATCTCCGCCGGCTTTGACTCACGCATCGACGACCCGCTCGGTCAGTTTCGTCTCACCGATGAAGACTTCGTCATGCTCACAAGATATCTTATCGAAGCTGCAAAGGCGCATTGTGATGGCCGTCTAATCTCCGTCCTCGAAGGCGGCTACAACCTCCACGGCCTTGCCAGTGCCGTCACGGCCCATGTCGGAGCTCTGATCTCATCGAAATCATAGGGGCGCGAATCAAATCCCGATCTTCTTGCCTGATCCGACATCAGAATCGGCCGACAAGCAGCTCGCGTTGATAGTAAAGCTCTTTGGGCATATCGTCGTAGAGGTCAAGATAGAGCTCTTCGGTGGACATGATCTCCTGGCGAAACTCACGGGGGTCAACATGCATGAGCTCGTTCCATTGCTCGCGTGTGAATTCGAGACCGTTCCAATTGATCTCCGAATAGCGTGGCATCCAGCCGAGCTCAGTCTCGTGACCGCGACCTTCACCTCTGCAGCGTTTTACGATCCATTCGAGTACGCGCATGTTTTCACCAAAACCGGGCCAGAGAAACTTTCCCTCAGGACTCTTGCGGAACCAGTTCACATGGAACACGCGAGGCACCTCTTTGAGGAACCGTCGCATGCGCAGCCAATGAGCAAAGTAGTGACCCATGTTATAGCCGCAAAAGGGTAGCATGGCCATCGGATCGCGCCGCACTTTACCGATGGCTCCAGCAGCGGCGGCGGTGGTCTCACTGCCCATGTTGGCCCCGAGGAAGACACCGTGCGTCCAGTTGAAGGCTTGGAAGACCAGCGGGAAGGTGGTGGCACGCCGCCCACCGAAGATCAGTGCATCAATCGGCACACCTTCCGGCCTTTCCCAATCGGCATCAATCGTGGGAGTCTGCCGGGCGGGCACCGTAAAGCGGGAGTTGGGATGCGAGCTGGGGCGTCCGCAGTCTGGCGTCCAGTCCTGACCTCGCCAGTCGGTGAGATGCGCGGGCGGTTGCTGGGTCATGCCTTCCCACCACACATCGCCGTCATCGGTGAGTGCCACATTCGTGAAGATGGTATTCGACTGGATGGTTTCCATCGCGTTTGGATTCGATTCATACGACGTGCCTGGGGCTACACCGAAATAGCCCGCCTCAGGATTCGTGGCCCAGAGCTTGCCATCCTTGCCAGGACGCAGCCACGCGATGTCATCGCCGACGATGCTCACCTTCCATCCCTGCTCAGTATAGGACTTCGGCGGAACCAACATGGCAAAGTTCGTCTTGCCACAAGCGCTCGGAAAGGCGGCAGCGACGTAGTTCTTGCGTCCATCGGGTGATTGCACACCGCAGATGAGCATGTGCTCGGCCATCCAGCCTTCATCGCGGCCAATGACACTGGCAATACGCAGCGCGAGACATTTCTTTCCCAGCAACGCATTGCCGCCGTAGCCGCTACCATAGCTCCAGATGCTGCGCTCCTCAGGGAAATGCACGATGTACTTCGTGCTGCTGCAAGGCCACGTCACATCAGCCTCGCCAGGGGCGAGCGGTTTGCCCACGGAATGCACGCAGGGCACGAACTCACCGCCCTCGCCGAGCTGCTCGAGCACGGCCTTGCCCATGCGCGTCATGATCCGCATGCTGACCACCACGTAGGGCGAGTCGGTGATCTCGATGCCGACCACGGAAAACGGCGAGCCAAGCGGACCCATGCAAAAAGGCACCACATACATCACACGGCCTTTCATACAGCCAGCGAAGAGAGCTTGGAGCGTGGTTTTCATCTCACGCGGGTCCATCCAGTTGTTTGTGGTGCCAGCATCGTCCTTGCGTCGGCTGCAAATGAAGGTGCGGTCCTCCACCCTAGCCACGTCGTTCGGATCGGACCAAGCGAGGTAACTGTTTGGACGTTTGTCCGGGTTCAGGCGGCAAAACGTGCCTTTCTGCACTAACAATTCGCACAGTTCATCGTATTCACCTTGGGAGCCATCGCACATGCGAACGGAATTAGGTTGGCAAAGATCTCGGATTTTTTCGATCCATGCGAGAAGGGTGTCGTGTCGGGTCATGAAATGGATTGGTAGGATCTAGCTTATGCAAGAATCGTGCCGTTCACCGAGCGGGTAAACAAACAAGCCAAGCCTATGCTTGGGAAATAGGAGCTGAAAATGCGACACGCATTTCGATGGCCTGCACAATCGCCTTATACGCGTCTTTGCCAGCAGCTCGGCGCCTCGTTCCTGTGGAAGCCAATGGTGTCACGATGCCTCAACAAGAAGTTCACAGCCATCATGATGATAAGATGGGTCAGAAGCCTGCCCAATTCGCATATCCCATTCAAGGATGAGCACTCGTACCATGCGAATTCTCTTCTGTGAAATGAAAGGTTACACCAGCAGTTCGTAGGGTTGACCGAAATCAAGAGCGAAGCTCAGGATTAGCACTGTAACAATTTTACCATTATCCAAAAGGCTCACGGGTCCAATGAACTATGCTTCTTATCAGGAATCCATTTTTCAAGAGGCACAGTAACCGTTGGCATGGACTTGGGTGATTTCTCAAGTTGGGGATAAAAGGCTACTGTCACAGTAGTTTTGCCTTTCATGGCCGGCATGCGGATCTGCAAAGTTCGGTATCCCATCAAGGATAAAGGAGGATTTTGGACGGGGGCCTCCTCAACAGTGAATCTCGCTTCCTTTGGCGAAAGAATAACGGCCATCATGATTTGGTTTTCTTGTTCGAGTATAGCCTCACCTGCGCGAATGCGAACATTTGCACGCGTATTCATCTGCCAGACCCAGTCGACCTCATCCCGGGTGTTGACTTCGTCTTGAACAAGAAAAAAACCTTTATGATCTTTCCCATTGCTCACAGGCTCTATGAAGAAACCACGTTTCCAACTACGCAGGTTGGAATTCGCGCACCGATGCTCAAGAATCGCCATGGAGTTGGTATCTGTGAACCGGGAATGAGTGAAATGTGCCTTGTCTTCCGGCTTAAACGGCACGCCTAGATCCATTCCGTTGTAAGCACTTCTCCGCGACGTGTAGCCGCTTTTTAAAAGATCCACGCCAGCCTGTCTGGGCAAATCGCGCAAATTGAGCCCCCAGTCGACCCCGTTGGCGAAGAGGGAGAAGGTGCCCATGTCCTCAAGAAAGGGATTGGGGATGGCATCCATGGCCTTGACGTCAACAACCAGAGCATCAGGATTCCAACCGGTCCGCATGACCAGAGAAGAAGATTGATCCCAGTAAGAACACAACTCGGAAGGTAAAATGCCATCAGCAGCAGCCCATGGGTTAAAGTGAAGAAGATGTCCCGCCGTTCCAAGATGGGCGGTAGAATAAGATGTTTTGGCTTCGGCGACCAATCCCGGATAACCGGGATTTCCGTATCGGCCAGACAGCCAAGTTGAGACCGGTCCAAGCAGCATTTTTTGAGAAAGCAGGCCAAATCCACTTCCGCCGACGTTGCTAAAGGCACCCATCTTCATGATTCGAGCGCGGTTGGCTTGTGCAAAGCCCTCGAAAAGATCAAAATTACAAGGCAGCTTGTTGGAGGCAAAAGTCTCCAGAATGGGAGCAGAAGAGAAGAGAATCTCCTCGCCATCCATCATGCCCTCCGGCCAAATCCCATCAGGTGAAAACCTAGACAATCCCGTCACCCATTTCTTCAGCAGTAAGGAAAAATTTTCGTGTGCCACGTCGTGCATTTCGCCATGAAAAGTCATGCAAAAGATCAAAACCGCCGCCATGGCATTGAGGCCGTCACGGCCCATTTCTTGATCTCGATTCATTTGTTTGATCTCCAATAGAAGAGGCTGCAGACCTTTCTGAAGAAGATTTTTTTGAATGCCTGATAGCGATTGTGGATCCATCGAACTGGCAAACCA
>Ga0208783_10001434_pt1 | contig 14110 bp, 11 predicted proteins | sample DEB19_08_DNA_2_FD_184529 | JGI IMG/M metagenome (GOLD analysis project Ga0208783, IMG submission 184529) | Aqueous microbial communities from the Delaware River and Bay under freshwater to marine salinity gradient to study organic matter... | ecosystem: Environmental > Aquatic > Marine >... | reverse complement strand
GACGCGACTGGGAGCGACGCCGATCTTCGCCGACATCGACCCAGTCACCTACCTGATCGACCCCCGGGACGTAGCCAAGAAGATCAGCCGTCGGACGAAGGCCGTGATCCCTGTGCACTTGTTCGGCCGCACGGCGGACATGGACGCCCTGCTGCCGATCGCACAGGCCGCGGGCGTGCCCGTCGTCGAGGATGCGGCACAGTCGATCCTCTCGACCTGGCACGGCCGCTACTCGGGCAGCCTCGGCGACGTCGGCTGCTTCAGCTTCTATCCCACCAAAAACCTCGGTGGCGTCGGAGATGGCGGCTTTCTGACGACCGTGCGCGACGATCTCGCCGCGAGGCTCAAGCTGCTGCGCGTGCACGGCATGGAGCCGCGGTACTACCACCAGGTCGTCGGCATCAACAGCCGGCTCGATTCCCTGCAGGCGGCGGTGCTGCGGGTGAAGCTGCCGCACCTCGACGCCTGGACCACGGCGCGGCAGGCGAACGCCACCCGCTACATCGAACTCTTCTCCGCATACGACCTGGCCGACAGGATCGTCGTGCCCGGCGACGAGCATCGGGGCCGTCACGTCTGGAACCAATTCGTGATCCGCGTCCCGGGAGGCCAACGCGACCCGCTGCGCGCCCATCTGGCCGCGTGTGGGGTCGGCACCGAGATCTATTACCCGGTGCCCCTGCACCTCCAACAGTGCTTCCGGCACCTCGGCTGGGCCAAGGGAGATCTTCCGCAGACCGAACTGGCCGCCGACGAGACGCTCGCGCTGCCGATCTTCCCGGAACTGCGGGAGGACGAGCAGCGCACGGTTGTCGGCCGCGTCGCCGAATTCTTCCATGCCCTTCCAGCGCGGCGGCCGAGCGAGGCCACAGGCACGACGGGCCAGCAGCCACCGGCCGCTCTCGATGCACCGCATTTCCTGCGCAGGATGAACGCGGTGGGCAGGGCCGACGACGTCCGCTGCTGAACACGGGCTCGCCAAAAACTGGCCCTGCGGGCGGTCGTCACCCCGAGGCCGTCACGGCGTGTCTTTCTTGGCCTTCTTCCTGTCCGCCAGCGCAGCCAGAGTCTCGAGGCTGAAGCCGGCCGGCCTGCACACGACAAAAAGTCCGAGCGAGATCGCGAGCACCATCATCACGTAGCTCGGCCCGTACTTCAGCAGAAAATTCTGGAGCGATCCTCCGGCGGCAGCCCCGCCCGTGGCCGCGGCGGCGGGCGGCCCGGCGGCGGCTGGGGCCGCGGCGTCCGCAGTGCCGGCCTTGTTGAAGTTGTCGGCCATCTTCTGGGCGCCGGCCGGCACCGCAGGCTTGGCCATCTGCTCGACGCCCCCGGGGGCCACCAGCCCGGCACCCGCCTGCCCGAAGAGAGGAGGGCGGAAAGCGGCGGCTGACGCGATGCTGCCGAGCGCGCCGGCCCAGAGTGTCGCAAGGAGAACCACGACCGCCCGCGTTCCCGACACCCATTTCGCCATTGTCGTCGGCCCCGGAAAAGGCGTGGGCTGGCGTGACGTCGCCGCATCAGCCCCAAAAATGCTTCTGCACACAGTCTACCCGGCACGGGCCCAGTCGGCGAGGTACATTGCCGGCCTTGCCGGACGCCGCTTTGCGGCCGGTCGCGTAGCGACCGAGTGGCAGGTAGGACATGCAATCCAGGAGCTGCCATGGCCTCGAAGACCAAACGTGCCCCCAAATCCTCCGCAGCCATCGGCAAACTGCCGCCGGTCGACGTCAAGACGCGACGCCTGATCGTCGATCTCGCGGATGAGGTCGCCACCGCCGCCGAGAAGCGGCGTGACCCGCACCTCGACATCCCGGCACGGAGCCTGTCGAACGTCCGCTTCAACAAGTCGCACAAGATCATCGAGATGGGCGGGCAGAAGAACCGCCGTCAGCTCTTCAACCTTTCCCAGGCGAAGAGCTACATGCAGACCCTGCTGGTGGCCACCGGCTGCAAGCAACTCATCGAACAGCAGAAGACCACCAGCATCCGAGGCCTCTACTACCTCCTAAAGCACACCATCGAGGGTACCCGCGAGGAAACGTTCGCGACCCAGGAGGAGTGTGACCCGATCATCGAGGACCTCGAAGTCACACTCGAAAGCCTCCGCGAAGAACTGCACGTCTACGCCAGCAACCGTGGCGGCATGGTCGGACCGATCACGCTCATCGACTCGGGAGACGAGATCGACTGCTCACGCATGGGGTCGGGCGGCTATAGCATCCCTTCGATAGTCGAAGCCGACATCGTCAAGTTCAAGTCGTGCGACGCGAAGTTCATCCTGCATGTCGAGAAGGATACGGTTTGGCGGAGGTTCAACGAGGACAAGTTCTGGAAGAAGCACAACTGCCTGCTGACACACGGTGGCGGCCAGCCGCCGCGCGGCGTGAGGCGGATGCTCTACCGGCTGCACAACGAACTGAAGCTTCCCGTCTACTGCCTGCTCGACAACGATCCTTGGGGTTACTACATCTACTCGGTGCTCAAGCAGGGATCGATCAACCTCGCCTACGAGTCGAAGCGGATGGCCATCCCCGAGGCCCGCTTTCTCGGCATCCGCTCCCGCGACTACGACCGCTGCAAGCTGTCGCAGAGTGTCCAGATCGCCCTCAACGACACCGACATCAAACGGGCCAAGCAGATCGCCGCCTACCCGTGGTTCGCGGGAAAAAAGGCGTGGCAGAAGGAGATCGAGACGATGCTCAAGAACGGCTTCAAACTCGAGGTCGAGTCGCTCATCTCAAAGGACATCAGCTACGTCACCGAAACCTACACGCCGGAGCGGCTGGCCGACGCGGACTGGCTGGACTGAATACACGCGAAACATGGCCCTCCGGGCCATTTTCGCTTGGCCGGCATCCGCCGGCTGGTGCTGCGCGTCGCATCCATGCGACGCTGCACGAAGCAAGCGCAACCCCTCCTCCCCCTCACGCAGCCCAATGGCTGCGCTTGAGCCAGTCGCTTGGCCGGCATCCGCCGGCTGGTGCTGCGCGTCGCATCCATGCGACGCTGCACGAAGCAAGCGCAACCCCTCCTCCCTCTCACGCAGCCCAATGGCTGCGCTTGAGCCAGTCGCTTGGCCGGCATCCGCCGGCTGGTGCTGCGCGTCGCATCCATGCGACGCTGCACGAAGCAAGCGCAACCCCTCCTCCCTCTCACGCAGCCCAATGGCTGCGCTTGAGCCAGTCGCTTGGCCGGCATCCGCCGGCTGGTGCTGCGCGGATGCTTCACGAAAAACATCGCATCCTGCGATTTTTTCTTGGAAACCTCCGGTTTCTGGTGCTTCACTCGGCTTCCTGCCGAGTCATCCGCGCCTATCGCATCGTCGACGAGGGGCTGCACGTGGCCCGAGAGCCGGCGTAGCTGGCTCGCGCAGCCCAGGATGGGCGAAGCGCAGCCAGCTTCGAGCGAGCGGAGGCCAGGATGGCCGCAGCGAGAGTCCGGCGACGGGACACGGGCAGACCCAGCGGGCTCGCGTCGCGCACCACATCGCATCCTGCGATGGTTTCTTGGAAACCTCCGGTTTCTGGTGCTTCACTCGGCTTCCTGCCGAGTCATCCGCGCCTATCGCATCGTCGACGAGGGGCTGTCCGTGGCCCGAGAGCCGGCGTGGCTGGCCAGCGCAGCCAGGATGGCGAAGAGCCGCCAGCTTCGAGCGAGCGGCGGCCAGGAAGGCTGCAGCGGGCGCTCGGCGACGGGACACGGGCAGACCCGGACCGGCCCACACCAGCTACGCTTCCTCGCGCAGCACGGGCGGCGGCTCGTCGAGCTCCTCCAGCTCGGGTGGCAGCTGCAGCTGTCGCATCGTCTCGTCGGTCCGCCGCATCCCCTCGGCCACCTCGTCGACCCGCCGGGCGATGTCACTCACGTCCCGCTTCGCCACCGATCCCTCGGCCAGCGCCGCGATCTTCGACTCCAACCGTTCGATCTCGGCCGCGACCACGTCGAGCTTCCGCTTGGCATCCTCGATGTTCTCCAGTCGCTCGCGGCTCGTCTTCAGGTTGTCCTCGAGCGAAGCCCGCAGCTGGGCCGCGTCCGCGCCGCCGGCGGGCAGCCGAGCCAGCCTCTTCTCGAGGTCGGCGATCCGCGCCCGGATCGACCCGTCGTCGGTGTGGTCGAGAAACTCGGAGAGCGTCGCCGCGCCCCAGATCATCCGCAGGTAGCCCCAAAGCAGCCTGTCGAGCGACTCGAGCGAACCCTCATCGGGACCTGCGGAGTCGGGGCCGCGGATGCTGCTTGCGAGCTCCACGAGCTTCTGACAGTGGTCCCGGAGCCGGTCGAACCGGGCCAGGAGCGCCGGCGGAAGCCGCTTGCGGATCCGCTCGTAGGACTCGCGTGCACCCACGGCATCCTCGGCACGGCGGGCTTTGGCTGCCTGGGCATCGACGGCACTGCGGAACCGGTCGTTCGCCAGCATGCTGGCGAGGTAGTAGATCTCCCCCGCCGCCACCAAGGGCAGCAGCACGCCGGGAAATCCGCTGATCACCGCCGCCGCCACGCCGCCGCCGAAGAGCAGCAGGTTCCAGCGGGTCGTGAAGGCCGTGCGCAGATAGGAGCCGATGCGGTTGATCACGTCCTCGCCGCTCCGTTGAGACGCTTCGCCTCGGCCTCGATCCGTTCGATCCGTTCGTGCAAGGCGCGGACGTTGTCGTGAAACCAAGGCTGCGACTGGATCTCGCGGGCCGGAGCCGACGCCGCAGGCAGCCGCAGGTCCTCGACGATCCTACCCGGCGTCGTCGCCATGACGAAGACCCGGTCGCCGAGGTAGACGGCCTCCTCGACCGAGTGCGTCACGAAGAGCACGGTCGCCTCCGCGTCCCGCCACAGCCGGACGAGCAGATCCTGCATGTCGAGACGAGTGGCGGGGTCGAGCGCCCCGAACGGCTCGTCCATGAGGATGATCCGCGGCCGCAGGATCAGGGTCCTGGCGATCGCGACCCGCTGCCGCATGCCGCCGGAAAGCTCGTGCGGATACTTCCGGGCGTCGCGGCGCGGATCGAGGCCCACCTTCTCGATCCACTCGAGCCCCTGCGCACGCCGCTCCCGGCGGGGGACTCCGCGGCACTCCAGCCCGAACGTCACGTTATCGAGCACCGTGCGGTTGTCGAAGCTCGTGTAGTCCTGAAACACCATGCCGCGATCGGCGCCGGGGCCGACGACCTCGCGACCGAGCACCGAGACGCTGCCGATCGTCGGCGGGTGCTGGGGCTCGAGGCCGGCCACCAGCCGCAACACCGTGCTCTTGCCGCAGCCGCTCGGGCCGAGGAACGAACAGATCTCGCCGTGCCCGACCACGTCCTCGATCGTAAAGCTCACGTCGGAGATGGCGATGTACTCCCGCGGCGTGCCCTCACCGTAGACCTTCGTCACGCGACGAAACTCGATGGCGGGCGGACGCGGGACCGCCGGTTCGCCACCGGCCGGCGCAACCACGTCCGACGTGACCGCCGGGACGTCCTTCGGTCCGACGTCGCCACCACCGCTCTGCACGCTGTCCGCGCTCACGAGGCGGCCTCCCGCGATGCGGCAAAGCCGTGCCGTAGTCCCTGCCAGAGCCGCGGCACGATCCCGCGGCCACCGTAGCGGTGCGGGAAGAGATCGCACTGGAGCCACCACAGCGCTCGGTCGATCGCATACGCGATCAGCGGGATGATCACCAGCACGATGAGGATCGGCTCACGCTCGCCCCGTCGCTGCGACACGTTGATCAGGTCCCCCAGGCCGCCCGTATCGCCGCCGAGCTTCACGACCTCGGCCAGCATCACGTAGCCGAAGGCGATGCCGAAGAGCAACCGCAGCGAATTCGCGATCGCCGGCGCCGCCAGCGGCACCAGCACCTTGAGGATGATCTGCAGCCGCGACGCGCCGAGCGTGAGCGCCGTGTCGACGTAGCGCTGCGGCACCTCCAGCACCGCGGCAGTCGTGTCGCTGACCACGAAGGCCACGCTGGCGATGAACAGGAACATCACCTTTTGTAGCTCCCCGATCCCGAAGAAGAAGAACGTCAACGGGATGAGCGCGGCCACCGGAATGTTGCGGCCGAAGATCGTCAACGGGGTCAGGAACGAACGGAATGCCGGGAAGCAGGCGGCGAGCACGCCGAGCGGCACGCCCACCAGGGCGCTCAGCCCGAATCCCAGGCAGACTCGCCCCAGCGTCACGAGCGTGTTGGGAACGAGCCGCCGTTCGCCGAACACGGCGGGCACGGCTCGAAGTGTCTCCCCCGGGCTCGGCAGCGTGGCGGGACTGATGAACCGCGTCTCCGCCTCGCCTGCCGTCGCCACGAACCACAGCGCGAGCACCGCGGCGATGCACGTCACGCCCCAGAACACCGCGGTCGCCACGGGACTCTCGCCCCGCAGCGGCTTCGCCGGCTCGGGGGCCGGGGAACCGGACGGTGCGGCTGGCGTCATCATTCCTTTTCCGGCGTGTAGATCTTGATCTCGACCCGACGGTTCAGCTGGTCGTTGTCGGGATGGTCGTCGTCCGCCGGACGATCCCAGCCCAGGCCATCGACGGCGAACCGCGCCGGCTCCAGCTCGTACTGCCGCACGAGCGCATCCCGCACCGCCTTGGCGCGATTGAGAGACAATTCGCGCACGTCCTGCACGGGCACGCGGCCTTTCATGGAGGCGTCGGTGTGCCCTTCGACGATGATCCGCGAATTGCCCATCTGCGCGGCGAGCCTCGCCACCTCCTGGAGCACGGCGTCGACCTTCGGGTCGTAGAGCTCGTCGACGACGCGGCCGTCGGCGAGCCGGCTGCTCTTCTTGAAGTGGAGGTCCCAACTGTTGGGATAGAACTGGATGCGGATCGTGTTGGTGAGGATCTCGTCGCTCTCGGCCCGGATCTCCCGCACCGACTTCGGCGGCAGTGCCGACACGTACTCGTCCTTCGTCTCCGCGTACTTGGGCTCGCGGCCGAGCTTCTGGATCACGGAGAAGTCCATGACTTGATCGAACGGCACCGGACTGTTGGAGATCGCGCCCACCTTGCGGTAGAGGTAGTAGGCCTGCTTCCACAGCTGCTCGAAGTTGGCCGGGTTGTTGCGGTTCAGGAAAAACTGGTAGTTCTCCGCCCAGTTCGTGCTGTGGGCGTCTCCCAGCATCTTGATCGCGTCGTCGGCGGGGATGGCGTAGCCGGAGGCCATCAGTGCGGCGACCTTCTTCCGGGCCCCTTCCCCCTTGAGCTCCTGCATGGCATCGAAGATGCCGCGGGCGATCGCCTCGATCTTGTCGGGGTGATCCTTGGCGAAGTCGGCCCGGGCGAACCACAGATCGGCGATCAGCCGGTTGGCCGTCTGCGTGGTGACGAGCATGCGGTTGCCCTTGGCGTCGGCCAGGCTGTAGATGTCGGGGGCCCAGGAGACGCACCCGGCGAGGTTCTTGTCGCGATTGAAGGCTGCCGCCGCCTCAAACGCGGTGTTGACGTAGACCATCTGCACGTCGGCTGGCTGCACGCCCCCCGCCACGAGCATGTTGAGCGCAAAGAACTGGCTCGGCGAATTCTGCGCCATGACCAGCTTCTTGCCGACCAGGTCCCGCACGGTCTTGATGGAGTCGCGAACGACGATGCCGTCGCCGCCATTGGAGAAGTCGACCTGCTGGTAGACCCGCGGCATGATCCGCGAGTCCTTGGCGAAGCTGTCGACGAAGAGCGGCAGCATGTCGAGCGTTGCCCAGCCGATGTGCACCTCTCCGGCCGCGTACGCGTCGCGCATCTGCACCGGATCGTCGATGAGCACCAGTTCCACCTTGAAGGGCTTGCCACCCGGCGCCTGCCAGACCCGGCCCGCCTTGAAGCCGTCGTTGGCGAGGATGATCGGGCTCCATCCCGCCCAGACATTCAGTGCAAAGCGGACGGTGTCGTCCTGAAGCGGCTTGTAGCCGCTGACGCCCTTCACCGGCGGCAGTTTGTCCGCAGGCCGGAACGTGTATTCCTTGACGGTGGTGGCCACCGACCCGTCGGGAGCCTCGGTCATGCCCTCGGAGCCGGCGCCTTCGACGCCACCCCCAGCGGGGCCCGCCGGCCCACCGCCACCGCCACCCCCGGCGACCGGCCGCTGGCCGGCCGCTCCCGGTCGCCCGAGACCGAACTGCTCGAGCATCCCCGCCCGCCAGGCCGCCAGCCCGACCAGGCCCAGGATGACCATCCACACCGCGAGCCAGAACGGAGCCTTGGGCTGACCTGGAGCCGACATCGTGCGCCTCGTGCAGAGGGGAAAGGGGTTCCGCCGGCCGCCTCGCGGCCCGCCTGAAAACTACCCGCGAAACTTCGTCCACGGCCGCGATTTGCCGGCCATGTGGAAGGCGTTCATCAGATCGTAGGCCGTCACCTCGCACAGGAGACGGGTCACTTTCTCGTGGGCCTCGGGAGAGAGGAGCGGTTCGACCTCCTTCATGAGCGACACGACGCGATGCTCCTGCGCCTCGATCTCCTTCGTGTCGACGCGGCCGTCCGCCACCACGTCGAGAAACGAGTCGAGCTTCCGCGCGTATTCGGCGATCAGCGGAGCCTCGCTCGCCTCGTCGAACCACGGTGTCCTGCCTACGGATGCCTTCGCCATGTCGTGAATCTCCTCTGGAGTGATACCGATGCTGTCTGGAACTCTTGATTGGAAACGACGGGTCGTCCGAACAACGGATCAGCTGCCGATCACCTCACGGATGGCCGCGAGCCGCTCCTGGAGATGTGCCCTGCCGCCGGGCTTGCCGACCTGCTCCTTCCACCGGTCTGGCAGGAATCGCTTCTCGGTGCATTCGAGCACGGCCGCGATCTCCTGCATCTCCTTCTCGAGCCCCTGCGCCGACGGCATGAAGTCGTCGAGCGCCGCGGCCAGATCCTCGGCGGCGATCGTGTCGGGCGCCGGCCGGCCGGCATCGGACGCCCGCTCGAGCCCCTTCCGCCGAGCGGCCATCACGACGCTCTCGATGTCGGCGCCGGAGAGCCCCAGCCCCAGGTCGATCGGCCCCGGCAACCCGGGAGCGAGCTTGACGTGGCTCTTGCGGGCCATCGCCGTGAACATCGCGTCCATCTCGGCCTGGTCGTGCGGATAGAACAGCGGGATATGCACCTCGGCGCGGCCCTGACGCTTGAGGTCGATGGGAAGCAGGTCGGGACGGCTGGTCAGCAGCATCCAGACGATCTTGCCCCGGTAGCGGGTGTCGCCCATCTGCCGCGCGATCATGGAGAAGACGCGGGCGGACGTGCCGGAGTCGCCGTCCGACTGGCGGTTGCCGAGGGCCGCGTCGGCCTCGTCGATGACCACCACGACGGGGCCGAGCCCGCGCAGCACGTCGAGGGCGTGCTCGAGGTTGCCCTCGGTCTCCCCGACGTACTTGCTGCGGAAGTTCTTGAGCACGGCGCAGGGAATGCCGACGCTGCCCGCGTAGCACTCCGCGATGAAACTCTTGCCGGTGCCCACCGGCCCGCAGATCAGGTAGCCCATCGGGGCGCTCTCGAACTGCCCCCGCTTGATGGCCCGCGCGTCGGACTCGAGCCGCTTCTTGGCCTCGGCGTGGCCGGCGACCGCGTCGAGCGTGAGCCGCGGCTGGATGAACTCGATGAGCCCCTGGCACGATCGCTCGATCAGATCCTTCTTCTTGGCGGCGAATTCCGGGCCGTCGGGGGGCGAGCCGTCGCGGGCCGACATCGTCATGACCGCTCGCAGGCTCTCGAGCGTCAGACCACCGGCGACCGCGGCCGTCCGTTTCACGGCATCCATCTGCCCGGCGGGCATGCCGGCCGCCGCAGCCGCCGCCAGGGCGAACCGCTCCCGCTCCTCGGCGTCGGGCAGTGGCAGGTTGATCGTCGTCACGGCGGGATTGGTGACGAGCTGCGGATGCATCTCGGCCAGGCTGTCGGTCAGCATCACGATCGCCACGTTCACGCGACGCAGAAGGGGGTTGGTGGCCCAGCTCAAGATCCGCACCAGGCGTCCGGCACCGGCCCGGGCGCTGGCCGCCACGTCGCCGGCGGGCGCGAGGTACTGGCCGTAGTCGAGCACCACGGCGATCCGCTTCCGCTGCTCCGGCGGATCGATCAGGTTGCGCTCGAGGATGGCGTCGATGGCGGCGACCGCCTGATCGGGATCGCGCGGCCAGTTGGCGGCGTTGCCCAGCCGCTCCGTGAGCCACTGGACCATCGTCCGCAGCCGCGCGGCATCGGGGCCGGCCAGCGGCCGCAGCCCCTTCCCGACGTCGTAGGCCAGCACGACGTCCCATCTGCCGAAGAGCTCCCGGGCCAGGAAGTCGGACGCCGTTCCCCAGCCCGCCTGCGGCTGCGACTCGGGCGGGCCCAGCGGCACCAGATCGCGGACGTTGCCATGCAGCAGGAAGACGCAGCTGGTGCCGGAGAGGTAGGCATCGCCGAGCCGCTCGGCCCAGGCAGGGCACCAGGAAGGCAGCGACGCCGCAGGACCCGACGCGGCCACCGTGCCGAGCTGGGGCGTTGGCGCACCGGCGACCGCCGGACTGCCTCCCGAACCGCCCGACGGCATGTCAGCGCGCGACGCAGCCGGCTGGCCGCCGGCCTTCTGCACTGCAGACGAAGCTGCATCGGTCACGATCGGTGCCTCCGGGATGGGCTCGGGGCTGGGATCAACTCGAGGCTTCGCGAACCTCGGACAGCCTCGCGTCAGCGGGCCGTCTGCCGTACCTTCTCGCCGCCGCCGAGTTCCTTGTCGTCGGCCTTCACGCCGGCGGTCTCGGGCGTGACCATGCCCATCTCGACCTCGAACTCGCGGAGCGCCTGATCGGCCATGTTCCTCTCGACGGCCTGCTCCGCCTTGATCTTGTCGAGCCCGTCGCCCGACAGATCCGCGGCCACGCGGACCTTGGCGCGGTTGAGGCCGATCTTGTCCTGGATCACGTCCTCGATCTGACCGAAGTCGGTCGTGATGTCGAAATTGAAGCTGTTGGCCAACTTCGCCAGCTCCGCCTCCGCCCGCGAGAGCTTCAAGTCGGCGTCGTACTTCATGATCTTCTGCTTCAGGTCCGCCAGCTTCTTGGTGGCATGCTTGACCTTCGTGACGTTGTTCTCGTAGGCGGTCTCGTGCAGCTTGAGCTGCGCCTCGTTCTCGGCGAGATCCTTTCTGGCCTTCTGCAGCTCGAGGGCGAACTTGGCGGCGGTCTCCCGCTCACCGGCCTGCAGGTAGGCCTTGACTCGGGCTTCCAGCGATGCGACGTGGTCGCGGCAGCCCGCCACCTGGCGCGCGACCCGCTCCACGAGCGCCCGATACTGCTCCAGCCCCTCGCGGCCCTCCTTCATCTGGTCGACCGCCTTGTCGTACTCGTACTGCAGCTGGGCGATCGGATCCGCAGTCCAGAAGAAATTGGCGATCTTGTTCATCTGCGCGGCGAGCGTCTTCCAGAGCTTGCCCAGGATCATGATCGGAGTCTCCGCGTGGGATGGAGTGCGGGAAACCGGAAGCGTTCCCCGTCGTGGTTTGATACCGCTCGCACTGGGGAGAGTCAAACCACCTGCGTGAACCGCGCGATGCACACACCGGGACGCAACGACGTCGCCCGCCGGCCTCTCCCCGCGGGCAGCTGCAGCCGTTCTCCAAAGGACGGGCCGTTTCCGCTAGACTCTTCACCACGGGGACCACCATCCCGTCCTCCATACGATCCTGACGTCGTCCTCGACGCTGCCGGACGGTCGCCCGGCGCGGCCTCGATCACCACCGTTCCTCACCGAAAAAATAAGGAGCTTCCCATGCCCGCAGCCTCACGCCGCACCTTCCTGCAGACCACGTCCCTGGCCGGGGCCGGCTATTTCATCGCCGGCGGCACGCGCACCGCCTGGAGCAACGCCGCGAACGAGCAGCTCAACGTCGCCTGCATCGGCGTCGGTGGCAAAGGAGGCAGCGATTCCGACAACGCATCGCTCTTCGGCAACGTGATCGCCATCTGCGACGTCGACCGCAACACCCTCGAGAAGAAGGGCAACTCGGACAAATTCAAAGCCGCCGAGCAGTTCACCGACTACCGCGAGCTGCTCGCCAAGCACGGGAAGAAGATCGACATCTGCACCATCAGTACGCCCGACCACATGCACGCTCCGGCGACCCTCGACGCGATGCGGATGGGCATCAGCTGCTACACGCAGAAGCCGCTGACGAGGACGATCTACGAGGCCCGCCTGCTGGCGAAGGTGGCCGCCGAGATGGCGGGCAAGGGCGTCTGCACACAGATGGGCAATCAGGGCACCGCGCTCGACTCCTCCCGCGAGGCGATCGCCCAGATCAAGTCGGGGGTGCTCGGCCCGCTCAAGGAGGTCTACGCCTGGTCGAACCGTCCCGTGTGGGCCCAGGGCCCGGGCCGTCGGATGAACCTCAAGAAGTTCGAGGAAGCCGCCCGGGCGGAGATCCTCGACGACGAGGGGAAGGATGCGCCGGCCGACAAGGTGTCGAAGCTGGTCGCCGAAGTGATGAACAAGAAGAAGGGGGAGATCGCCAAGGCGCTGGAGCGGCTCGACTGGAAGAGCTGGATCGGCGTGGCTCCCTACCGGGAGTTCTGGCCGGGCCTCTACCACTCCTTCCAGCATCGCGGCTGGTGGGACTTCGGCACCGGGGCGCTCGGCGACATGGCCTGTCACCAGCTCACCGTGCCCTTCGCCGCCTGCGGCCTCCGCGATCCTGTCTCGGTCGTGGCGCGGACCACCGGCCACGACTTCGACAGCTTCCCGGCGAGCTCGATCATCAAGTTCGAGTTCCCCGCCACGGCGGAACGGCCCGCGATCCCGTTTTGGTGGTACGACCGCAAGGGCAACAAGCCGCCGGCGGAGGTGTTCTCCAAGTGGGGCATCGACAAGATTTCCGACAGCGGCGTGCTCGTCGTGGGTGAGAAGGGCGCCTTCTACAGCACCGACGACTACTGCGGGAAGTACGAGCTCCGCGGCGTGGACAAGGTGACGGTCGACTACGAGAAGGCCGAGGACCAGGGCAAGGGCAACGACGTCAACAACATGTTCGAGCTGTTCCGTGCCAAGCGGGCCGGCGACCCGAAGATCGCCAAGTCGAACTTCGTCGATCGCGCCGGGCCGCTCACGGAGACGATCCTCCTGGGCAACCTGGCCGTCTGGGCGGCGGCGAAGGGGGGGGCGAACGGCGAGATGGGCGACTGGGGCGAGAAGGTCGAATGGGACGCACGAAACCTCAAGGTGACCAACCTCGCCTCGCTGAAGACGCCGAGGGTTGCGGACCTCATCAAGCCGACCTACCCGGCCGGCTATCGCCTCGACGTGTCATCGAGCCCGACGCTGGCCGGCAACGGCTCTGCGGAGGTCCGACCCGTCGACGTCGGCGCCCATATGCCGGCGCCGGCGGCCGACGTCTCCCCGGCGGCCGACGTCTCCCCGGCACCAGCGATGGCACCGGCACCGGCCGCGACGCGGCAGTGGCGGCCGATGCACCGCCGGTTGTTCCGCCGGAGCGGCCGCTAGACCTCTCATGCGTCCCCGACGACCGTGATCTTGCACCCTCGAAGGAAGGCGACCATGCACCTGCGCTCGGTTCGACGGCACGGCGTGAGCCTGGCATTCGGGTGGGCGCTGGCCAGCGCCTGGGTGGCTCCGGGCGTCCGGAGCCAGGCCCAGCCCGTGTCCGCCACCCGGGCAGCCGCTGACGACGTCGCAGCCGCGAAGCGGCGGCTCGACGCGCTGGGCAGCGAGTCCAAGCACAAGGTCGACGAGGCGGGCAGGCTCGTCGAAATCTCGATCGAGGACGGTGCCGAGATCTCCGCCGCCGACGTCGCGCTCTTCGGCCGCCTCCTCGATCTGCGGTCGCTGAAGATCCTCAACTGCCGCGCCTTGAACGACGCCATGGTCGGCCAACTCACGGGTCTCACGAATCTCGACACGCTGGCGCTGACCAACAGCGGCATCACGGACGACGGCGTCACGGCGCTCGTGCAGGCCTTTCCCAACCTCGTCGAGCTGGACCTCTCGTCGAACGTCAACATGACCGGCGCGGCACTCAAGCAGATCGCCTCTCTTGCGAAGCTCGAGCGACTGACGCTGCTGCAGAACCGGTTCAACGACCTCAACACGCGCCGGCTGACGAAGCTTCCGGAACTGAAGTCGCTCGACCTGCGGGGCAACATGGAGGCCGGCG
>Ga0208783_10001432_pt1 | contig 14119 bp, 7 predicted proteins | sample DEB19_08_DNA_2_FD_184529 | JGI IMG/M metagenome (GOLD analysis project Ga0208783, IMG submission 184529) | Aqueous microbial communities from the Delaware River and Bay under freshwater to marine salinity gradient to study organic matter... | ecosystem: Environmental > Aquatic > Marine > Coastal... | reverse complement strand
CGCACGCGTAGGCGGCTCCGATCGAGATGGACACTCCCCCCGTGAGTCCGCTCACCGTCGACGGCACGAAGGAGTCGCAGTTGCTCGGCGTGGAGTACGGCATACAGGGGAGGTTGTTGCCGAGCTGTCCCGAACCGTTGAATCCCCAGCACCGCGCGGTGGCATCAGCCAATACTGCGCAGGCGTTGTACTGGGCTACGTCGAGGCGGGCGATTCCGGTGAGTCCGACGGCGGCCGGCACCGGCACGGTGGAGACGTCGAGCCAGGTGCCGTTGCCGAACGTGCCCCAACTGTTGCTGCCCCAGCACTTCGCCGTGCGGTTCGCGACGACGACACACGAGGTCCCGAAGCCGGCCGCGACATCGATGACACCGGTGAGTCCGGTCACGGGAACGGGCAGGAGGGAGCCGGTCGTGGTGCCGTTGCCGAGTTGTCCGGAAGCATTCGCGCCCCAGCACTTGAGCGTTCGGTTCGCGGGCACGGCACAGACGTGAGACGGACCGGCACTGAGCGCGACGACCCCGGTCAGTGGGGTCGGGGGGGTGGCGGCAGCCAGCACGGGCACCGGTACCGACGAGCCGGTCGTGGTGCCGGTGCCGAGTTGACCGTCGCTGTTCGCGCCCCAGCACCGGATGCCTCCCGAGTCGAGGAGGGCACACGTGAAGTCGGACCCGGCGTCGAGCGCGATGACCCCGGTGAGACCGGACACGGCGACCGGTACCGACGAGTCGGTATTGGTGCCGTTGCCGAGTTGACCGTTGCTGTTCGCGCCCCAGCACCGGACCGTGCCGCCGGCTGCGAGCAGGGCACAGGAGTGACGGCCACCGACGGTCACGGCGATCGCACCACTGATGCTCGCTACGGGAACCGCGACGTCGAAGATGTCGACCACCGGATTCCCCAGGGCACCGTAAGAGTTGTCGCCCCAACACTTCACACCGCTCCCGGCGGCGAGTGAACAGGAATGGGCACCGCCGCTGGAGATCGGTGAGCTGCGAACGGCGATCGCGGCGTCGTTGAGGTCGAAGAAGATGTTGCCGACGGCCCGCACCTGGATCCGAGCCGCCGCGGTCGCGATCGGTGGGATCGCGACGACCTGGCTCCCGTCGTTGGCGGTGGCGACTGCCAGCGGCATGAAGCTCAGCCCGTTGTTGGTCGTGAGCCGGATGTCGACGTTGGCGACGTTGTACGGCGCGGCGTTCGTGCCGGCGACGTTCCAGGTGACCGTGATCGACCGACCCCCGTTGACCGACGTCGTCGTGTTCTGGGAGGTGACTCGGAAGGGCGTCGCCCCGGCCACGGTGACGGTGGTGTCGGCGTTGGCGACCCCACCTCCCGCGGCTCGGTTATCGCGCGCGGTGACCCGGAACTTCATCGTGCGGGCCGCGGTGGGGAGGAACTCCGCCCAGCAGTCGAGCCCCGCGGGCAGGGCCGGACAGGTGCCCGAGACGGCGTTGGTCGTATTGGCGACGATGCTCGCCATCCGGGGGAACGTCCGTGAGGCCGATCGTCCGGTGGTGGGAGGGAACGACCGGAACAACGCACCGGTGGTCTTGGGAGTCGCGGTCAGGGCGCGCAGCGCGCCGCCGTCGTACTGCTCCCACTGGAGGCTGACGGCGTCGGCGGCGTTGGCGTCGGTGGCGGTGGCCGAGAGCACGAACGGGGTCCGGGGCGGGATCGTCCAGGCGGCGCCGCCCGTGGGGGTGACGGTCGGGGTCGCGTTGCCCGTCGCCGAGAGGACACCGCCCTGTCCGGGCTTGGCGAGCACCGTTTGGATCTCGTCGAAGCTCTTGGCGTGGAAGAACGGGTCGGTCGACCCGCCCGGGCCGGTTCGCTTCTGCAGGTTGTCGATTCCGCAGATCCCGGCGTAGCCCATGATCGAGCTCCCGCTCCCCGGTTCTACCGCCGAATCGGCGTCGCCGTTACCGGCGCAGTTCCCGGCAGTTCCGCTGAACGTGTGCTCGCCACCGAGTTGGTGGCCGAGTTCGTGGGCGACGTAGTCGACCCAGAACCCGTCGTCGACGGGCAGCGCCTTGCCCGTTGCCCCACGCGCCTTGGTCCCGATGATTCCCACCACACCGAGTCCGGCGAGGCCTCCGGCACCGGTCGAGAAGACGTGGCCGATGTCGTAGCCGGCATTGCCGATCACGGCATCTACGCGCGTCTGGTTCTCGTTGATGAGTGCGGCGACGTCGCCGTTCGTGTACGGATCGGTCGCCGCGTCGAGGTGGATGAGGCTGTCGTTGTTCGCGACGAGGACGAGGCGCACCCCGAGTTCGGGCCGGAAGATGCCGTTCACCCGATTCACGGCCGCGACGAGTTCGTTGTGGACGAGGGGAACCGTGCCACCGTGGAACGTGGAGTACTCGCCGGTCGTGGCCAGGGCGAGTCGGTAGGTGCGCAGTTGCGGGCCGATCGTGCGGGCCAGGGGCGCGGGCGACGCGGCTGCCCGCTGCGCCGGATCCGAGCGGCCCGGGAGGTCGAGCGGCGCGAGCTCGCGCCACGGGCCGTCGGCGGAGAGGAGGTCGGCCCGCCGGTAGGCGACGTGGCCGGTGGCGTCACCCCGCGTCTCGGGGTCGATGTACCAGCCGCCCTTCGGCGCGCGGACCTGGGCGTGGAAGCCGACGGGCCCGAGGTCGAGGCGCACCGACGCGGCCGGATCGTCGAGGCCGGTCCCGGCGTAGGTACGGGTCTCGGGGTGGCGCCGACCGAGCGCGGGTTCGACCACGGGCGACTCGGTGATCGCGAAGCGGACCGCCCGTCCCTCCGGCGTGGGCAGGCCGAGGACGACCGGTGCGCTCCGAGCGCGTGTCCCCTCCAGCGGGGCCGGGGCCAGGGCGGCGCGGAGGGGGCCGTGATCGAGCACCAACCGGCGCCCCTTGCGCACCCGGACCTCGGGGGCTTCCGCGCCTCGTCCGGCAGCGGCGATAACCGGTCCGGCGTCACCCCATCCAGGAGCGCCGACGAGGTTCGGGACGGTCGGCGTTGCCACCGAGGCCGCGGCCGGAGCCACCGTGGCTCCGGAGTTGCCGACGGCGGCGAGGAGCATCGTGACGGCGACCGATATCCGCACGCGGCGGACCGGCCTCGGTCGCATCGAGCGCCCCATGCGGCGCGACGCTAACGGCTCTCGCCCCCGGCCGTTCAGCGCGGAGCGGTCGGGAGTGCGGAGGCGCCGATCCCCGAACCGGTCCCGGTTCCGGGCATGGCGCCGGTAGGGTCCCAGCACTTCCCTCCGACCCTCTCGAGGCAGCCGTATGAACCGTAGGACACGATTCGCAATCATCGCTCTCGTCGTGGTCGTGGCCGCGGCGGTCGGCATCGCCGTTGTCCTCGGGCAATCGTCGTCCACGTCCTCGTCGGTGCCGAAACTCCCGACCGGGACCCTGAGCGCGAAGGACCGAGCGACGCTCGACGCGGCAGCCCAAGCCGTCGTCAAGGCCCCGGCCCCGAAAGGCTCCTCCGTCCCCGCGGTCCCCGGTCTGTGGTTCGGCCTGTGGGACCCGGAGAAGGGCGCGTACGTCAGCGCCGTCGGTGAAGCCCGCGCGGACGGAACCGCGGCGACCGTCGAGGACTCCTTCCGGATCGGCAGCATCACGAAGACCTTCACGGCGGCCGTCGTGCTCGATCTCGTAGGCGACGGCAAGATCGACCTCGACGGAACCGTGAAGCAGTACCTTCCGGCCCTCGCGGCGAAGCACCCGCAGATCGCCGACATCACGGTCGACGAGTTGCTCCGCATGAAGAGCGGGATCCCGGACTACGCCAACGTGCCGACCAATGGCGTGGTCCCCCAGGTGATCAAGGACCCGACGCGAGTCTGGAAGACCGACGAGCTGATCGACATCGGTGTGAACGGCGGGGTCACGCGCGGCAAGGCGGGTTACTCGACCACCAACTACCTGATCCTCGGCGAGATCGCGGCAGCGGTCACCGGGACGCCGATCGAGAAGCTCATCACCGACCGGGTGGCCGAGCCGCTCGGGCTGCGGAAGACCTCGTTGCCGGAGCCCGCGTCCACGGCGGCCCCGCAGCCGCAGACCCGCGGATACGTCACCGACGCCCAGGAGATCAAGGCCTTAGGCGGTGACCTCGAGCTCGGAACCGACGTCACCGACTGGAACTCATGGGGCCAGGCCGGCGGCGGGATGTGGTCGACGCTCCGGGAGTTGGGCACGTTCGCCGCATCCGGCCTCGGTAACTCGCTGCTCCCCGACGACGTGGTGGCGAATCGCATGAAGGCGGCCGACATCGGCGACGGCTTGCGCTACGGCCAGGGGATCATCAAGTGGGGCCCGTGGATCGGGCACGAGGGCGAGGCGCTGGGTTACGAGGCCTGGGCTCTGCACAACACGGAGACCGGCGTCACCTACGTGGCTGCGCTCAACGCCTGCTGCGGCAGCGAGGCGTTGGCCGCTCTCGGACCGCTGCTCGCGTTGTACCCGAACGACGCCAAGTACTTCCTGTAGAACCGCCGAGGAGACGTCGATGGTCGAAGGTCCGTCAGCCACCGCGCCCGACGCGCCCGTCGGGCTGCCCGACGGGCAGTGGGCCGCGAGCGTCTACGACGCGGTCAAGACGTACGGCGAGGGTGACACCGCCGTCCACGCCCTCGCCGGGGTGACCGTCGGATTCCGGCGCGGGGAGTTCACCGCGATCATGGGCCCTTCGGGTTCGGGAAAGTCGACGTTGCTCCAGTGTGCTGCCGGCCTCGACCGTCTCACGTCGGGCCGGGTCTTCATCGGTGATGTCGAGATCGGGCCACTCGACGAGACGGGCCGCACGCTCCTGCGGCGCGACAAGGTGGGCTTCGTCTTCCAGGCTTTCAACCTGATCCCGTCGTTGCGGGCCGACGAGAACATCCTCCTGCCCTTCATGCTCGCCAAGCGCGAGCACGATCCCGAGTGGTTCGATCTGGTCGTGACCGCGGTCGGGATGGCCGACCGCCTGTCGCACCGGCCCGGCGAACTTTCGGGCGGTCAGCAGCAACGGGTCGCCGTGGCCCGGGCGCTGGTGACGAAGCCCGAAATCGTGTTCGCCGATGAGCCCACGGGGAACCTCGACTCCAACTCGGGTGCCGAGATCCTCGGGTTCATGCGCCGGGCCGTTGATGACCTCGGGCAGACGATCGTGATGGTGACGCACGATCCGCGGGCCGCGAGCTACGCCGATCGTTCGCTGTTCGTCGCCGACGGAGTCGTGAAGGGGGAACTGACGAAGCCGACGTCGGAACAGGTCCTGGCCTTCCTGCGCGACCTCGAGGTCTGATCCCGATGCTCCGTCTCGCGCTGCGCAGTATCAGGGCGAACTGGGCCCGGCTGGTCGCGACGGTTGTCGCGATCGTTCTGGGGGTCGGGTTCCTCGCCGCGGGGCGCATGCTCACGCAGGCGGTTTCGAGCTCCCTGCGGGCGTCGGCCGCCGATCAGTACCGCGAGGTCGGGGCCGTCGTGACGGTGCCGTCCGAATCGGCTGACGTCGGGGTTCAGGTTCCCGACGAGACCGTCGCCGCGATTCGGGGTGTTCCCGGAGTGGCGGCTGCGGCGGGGCGGCTCGACGGAACGGTCGCGCTGCTCCGTAACGGAAAGCGGGTCGACCGTTCGGTAGGGCGGAGTTGGGTGCGCGATGGTTCGCTGACCTCGGTGACGCTCGAACGGGGTCGAGCGCCGCGGGCTACCGACGAGATCGCAGTCGACCGCGGCCTGGCCGACGAGGCCCGCGTCACGGTCGGGAACACGGTGCGACTGGCCACCGCGGCCGGCATGGTGGAGATGAAGGTCGTCGGCATCACGCGCTCGGGCAACGCCGACACCCTCGACGACGGGGGCACTGTCTCGTTCAGCGAAGCCGGTGCCTTCGAATACCTCAACCGGGGGAAGCGGGCCTTCACCGATGTCTTGGTGCGTTCGGACGGGGTCTCCGAGGGAGTACTCGTAAGGCGTGTCCGCAGCGTGCTGCCCGCCGGGCTCGAGGTCCGCACGGGTCAGGACTTCCGCGACGAGCAGGGCGCGCTGGCGGCGTCGATCGCCGACGCGTTGAGCCCCGTTCTCCAGGCGTTCGGTTTTCTGACGCTGTTCGTATGCGCCTTCGTGATCTACAACACCTTCTCGGTGGTCATCGCCCAGCGCCAGCGCGAGTTGGCGCTGATGCGAGCGATCGGCGCCACCCCGAAGCAGGTGCGCCGGTCGATTCGCCTCGAGGGACTCGCCGTCGGCCTCATCGGCAGCACGATCGGACTTGTGGCCGGAGCCGTCTTCGCCAAGACCCTGCAGTTCGTGCTCCGGGCCGCCGGTGTCGACATCCCCGGTTCCGGAGTGCAGATCACGCTCGGCACGATCGTGCTCGGCCTCGGGGTCGGCAGTCTCGTCACGGTCCTCTCGGTGCTCCCGGCCGGCCGCCGAGCCGCCCGCACCGCGCCCGTAGAGGCACTGCGGGCGACGACGGCCGGTACGACCGAGGTGGCCGGAAGCCGCACGGCCGGCGGCCTGGTCCTCGTTCTCGGCGGGGGTGCCCTCCTCGTCGGGAGCACCGTCGTCGATCTGCCCGGGCGGCTCATTGCACCGGCAGTGATCGGGTTCATCGCCGGGATGTTCGTAGCCGGGCCGACCTTCGCCCGAGCGGTCGGTTCCGTGCTGCGTCGTCCCCTGGCCCGGCTGGGATTCCAGGGCCGCCTCGCCGCCGACGGCTTGCTGCGCAACCCGAAGCGGGCGGCCACGACGGCTAATGCTCTCGTCATCGGCGTCTTCCTGGTGACCCTGGTCACGGTGGCCGGCAGTTCGCTGCGCTCGTGGGCGGTCGAGAAGATCAACTCCCTCGACTCGGCCGACTTCACGCTCTCGACTCAGTCGGGTTCGCTGCCGCCCACCGTGCTGGACGCGGTTCGGCAAACCGACGGGGTCACGATCGTCGCTCCGGTGACCGCCGCCCCGGCGTCGATCGACGGGCAACCGGTCACGATCTACGGAGGTGCGCCGGACGGGCTCCGTAATGGGGCCGAGATCGGGGTGTCGGCGGGATCGCTGAACGACCTCACCGGGGGCGGCATTGCCGTGGCCGACCTCACGGGAACGACTCGGGTGGGCCAGAAGGTAACGGTTGTGACCGCTGACGGAAAGACCCGGCAGCTTCCGGTCGTCGCGATTCTGAAGGTGGGCATCGCGACGATCGGCCTCGACCGGATCGTCGGCCCGGAGACGTTCCGGGCGACGTTCGGTGCAGTCGAGCCCCAGTCGGCCTTCGTGCGGGTGCGCAGTGATCGCTTCGACGAGGTGCGACGAGAACTCGACGGGATCGTGGCGCCCTACGCCAACATCGAGGTCTCGGCGGGCAACGATCTCGGGCGCCTGGTGGGTGACGTCATCTCGTTCCTCATCGACGCGGTCAACGGTCTGCTCCTCATGGCGATCGTGGTGGCTCTGGTCGGGATCGTGAACACGCTGTCGCTGGCGATCATCGAGCGCCGCCACGAGCTGGGTCTCCTGCGGGCGGTCGGTATGACCCCCGGTCAGGTTCGGTCGTCGGTGCGCTGGGAATCTTTGGCCATCGCCGGTATGGGAACGGTCGTCGGGATGTTCGCCGGTGCGCTACTCGCTCTGGTCGCCGTCTCGGCGATCGGGGTCTCCGACGTGCTGGGCTCGGTCGACTGGTGGCGTGTGGCGGTGGTCGCCGTCGGTGGGATCGTCGTGGGCGTGTTGGCTGCGCTCGTGCCGGCGTGGCGAGCGACCCGGATCGACATCCTCGACGCGCTCCGGGCCTCCTGAAACCAGCGCCCGGTCGGTGAGGTGGTGGCGCTCGGCGGGGTGCTGCGCCACCGGCATGACGGGACGTATGCGAAACCGATCCGAGGGACCGGTGGCTGGAGCGGGTGACGAGAATCGAACTCGCGTTCTCAGCTTGGGAAGCTGATGTTCTGCCTCTGAACTACACCCGCGGGGGATGACAACGGTAGCAAGCCGTCGGCATCAGGCGTTCTCGACCGCCTCCCAGAGGATCTCGGCGATGTCTTGCACCTGCACCTGCTCCTCGGCGCCCTCGCCTTTCACGCCGTCGTCGAACATGACGTAGCAGAAGGGGCAGGCGACGGCGATGCGGGAGGCCCCGGTGGCGATGGCCTCCTGGCTGCGCTCGGTGTTGACCTTCTTGCCGGTGTCCTCCTCCATCCACATGCGGGCGCCGCCGGCGCCGCAGCACATGGCCCGGGTGCCGTTACGCGGCATCTCCACGAGGTCGACGCCCGCGAGGGAGCCGACGACCCGGCGGGGGGCGAGGTACACGTCGTTGTGGCGGCCGAGGTAGCAGGAGTCGTGGTAGGTGACCCGCTCCTCGAGCGACGCCCCGGCGAGCGAGAGGCGGCCGTCGCGCACGAGTTCGTCGAGCAGCTGGGAGTGGTGAATCACCTCGTAGTTGCCGCCCAACTGCGGGTACTCGTTGGCGAGCACGTTGAAGCAGTGCGGGCACTGGGTGATGATCTTCTTCACGCCCATGCCGTTGAACGTCTCGACGTTCTGCATGGCGAGCATCTGGAAGATGTACTCGTTGCCGGAGCGGCGGGCCTGGTCGCCGTTGCACATCTCGCCGGCGCCGAGGATCCCGAAGTCGATCCCGGCCCGCTGGAGCAGCTTCGAAAGTGCCCGCGCCGTCTTCTTGTTGCGGTCGTCGAAGCTGCCCGCACAGCCCACGAAGTAGAGGTACTCGTGGTCGAACGGATCGCCGGGCTCGACGATGTCGACACCCTCGACCGACGCCGCCCAGTCGCCCCGCTCGCCCTGGTTCATGCCGTAGACGTTGCCGGAGTTCTCCATCGACCGGAACGTGTTGCCGAGCTGCACCGGGAAGTCGCTCTCCATGAGGGCGAGGTACCGCCGCATGTCGAGGATCTTGTCGAGGATCTCGATGTTGACCGGGCAGATCTCGTCGCAGGCCTTGCACGAGGTGCACGACCACAACTCCTCGGACGTGATCCGCTCGAAGACGCTGTCGGCGGAGATGGTGATCTCGTGGTCGACGCTCACGGTCGGGGAGACCACCGGGTCGCCCGTCGCGGCCATGACCTCACCGACCTTGAGCACGATCTCGCGCGGGTCGAGGGGCTTGCCGGTGTTCTGGGCCGGACACACGGAGGTGCAGCGCCCGCACACCGTGCAGGCGTCGGCGTCGAAGAGTTGCTTCCAGGTGAAGTCCTCGATCTTCACGGCGCCGAAGGATTCGAGGTCGGTCTCCATCAGGTTGGGCATCGGCTTCATGGCGCCCTTCGGGCGCTCCCGGTCGCGCAGGTACATGTTCATCGGCGACGTGAACATGTGGCGCAGCTTCGTGGTCGGGATCATCACGAGGAAGGTCAGGAAGGCGAGCACGTGCACGACCCACACCCACCGGTGGGCGTTCTCGAGCGTGTTGACCGACCACGAGTCGACGAGGCCCGATAGCGGGTAGCCGACCACCGACCACTTCTCGAAGGCCGGCCGACCCTCGAACGCGATGCGGAAGGCCTCGGCCACGAAACCGGTGATGCCGAGGAGGGCCAGTGAGCCCAGGATCAACGCGTCTTCGGGCTTGGTCTTGATCCGGATGCGGTAGGGCCGCTGGATGTAGCGGCGGACGATCGCCCAGCCGACGCCGATGAGGAACACCACACCGGCGATGTCGGCGGCCATGGCGTAGGCCTGGTAGGTGCGGCCGTGCAGGAACTTGAGCGGCTCGGGTACCTGGTGGTCGATCTCGAGCAGCACTGTGGCGATGAACAGCCCGATGAACCCGAAGTAGAGGAAGGAGTGCATGAGGCCCGCGGCGGAGTCGCGCAGCAGGGTCTTCATCCACACGCCGGCCCGGAAGTCGCGCAGGCGGCGCTTCACGTTGGCTCGGGTCGTGCGCCGGTCGTCGGGCCCGCCCCTCTGGTAGTTGCGCACCCGCTGGGCCGAGAGCCAGGCGACGACGAGCAGCATGACCCCGAGCACCCCGTAGAAGGCGGTCTTCAGCGGGGTGGGGATGTTGAGGAAGACCTCGCGGTGGATCGGGGAGTCCTCCTCCCATCCGGTCAGGGAGGGGGCGATGCCGCTCGCGACCGTGAAGACCGCGGTGGCGATGCCGATCGCGAGGACGACTTGGGAGGCCTTGGGGAGACGCCGCATCACGGCGGAATCTACCGCCCGGTACTCGCGAGGCCTGGGTGGCGGGTTACTGGACGCTACGAGCGTCGGCCTCGCGCACCCGGCGGGCCAGAGCGGTGAGCAACTTGTGAGCGAAGCCCGGCACCTCGTCGATGAGCGCCGCGAACTCGCGCTGGCCGAGCACGGCGAGCTCCATGTCGGTTTCGGCCACGATCGAGGCGTTGCGGGGGGCCCGGTCGAGGAGGGCCAACTCACCGAAGGCGGCGCCCGGCCCGATCGAGGCGACCTTGCGCCCGTGGCGGGTCACCTTGGCCTGCCCCTCGAGGATCACGAAGAACTCGTGGCCGAGTTCGCCCTCGGCGACGAGTTGCTTGCCCGCCTGGACCTGGATGTCCTCGGCCCGGCGGGCCACGAGGCGGAGGTCCTTGGCCGAGAGGGCCCCGAAGAGGGGGACGGCCCGGAGGTGGTCGATGAATGCGTCGGTGCGCCGCGCCATGGCCGGAACCTAGCCGCTGGCCGCCGGTACCGGGAGGGAGTGGGTCGGGGAAATCGGGTGGGACCGGGAATAACTCCCGCCCCGATGGGTTGACAACACCGTTATAAACTTATGCTCCACCGGAGCACTCAATCAGCCCACCCCCGATCCCGGACCGCCGGGACCGGGTATCCCCCACAGCAGGAACCCTCGGAGGCAGCAATGTCCAAGGCCGTCGGTATCGACCTCGGCACCACCAACTCGGTCGTTTCGGTCCTCGAGGCCGGCGAGCCGGTCGTCATCCCCAACGCCGAGGGCAGTCGCACCACGCCCTCGGTCGTGGCCTTCTCCAAGTCGGGCGAGGTCCTCGTCGGCGAGGTGGCCAAGCGGCAGGCCATTACCAACCCCGACCGCACGATCCGGTCGGTGAAGCGCCACATGGGCACCGGGTGGACGATCGACATCGACGGCAAGGGCTACACCTCGCAGGAGATCAGCGCCCGCACCCTCGGCAAGCTGAAGCGCGACGCCGAGGCCTACCTGGGCCAGCCCGTCACCCAGGCGGTGATCACGGTGCCCGCCTACTTCGACGATGCCCAGCGGCAGGCCACCAAGGAGGCGGGTGAGATCGCCGGCCTCGAGGTGCTGCGCATCATCAACGAGCCCACCGCCGCCGCCCTCGCCTACGGCCTCGACAAGGAGGGCCAGGACCAGACCATCCTCGTCTTCGACCTCGGCGGCGGCACCTTCGACGTGTCGGTGCTGGAGATGGGTGACGGGGTCTTCGAGGTCAAGAGCACGTCGGGTAACACTCACCTCGGGGGCGACGACTGGGACCAGCGGGTCATCGACTGGATGGTCACCGAGTTCAAGAACTCGCACGGTGTCGACCTCGCCGCCGACAAGATGGCCGCGCAGCGGCTCAAGGAGGCGGCCGAGAAGGCGAAGATCGAGCTGTCCAACCTCCAGGAGACGTCGATCAACCTCCCGTTCGTCACCGCGACGAGCGAGGGGCCGCTCCACCTCGAACTGACCCTCACCCGGGCCCGGTTCGAGGAGATGACCCGCGACCTGCTCGAGGCCTGCCGGGGTCCGTTCGAGCAGGCCATCCGCGACGCCGGCCTCACCAAGAGCGAGGTCGACCACGTGCTGCTCGTCGGTGGTTCGACCCGGATGCCCGCCGTCGTCGGTCTCGTCAACGAGCTCACGGGCCGCGATCCGCAGAAGGGGGTCAATCCCGACGAGGCCGTCTCGGTCGGCGCGGCGGTGCAGGCCGGGGTGCTGAAGGGCGAGGTGAAGGACATCCTCCTCCTCGACGTCACCCCACTCTCGCTCGGGATCGAGACCAAGGGCCAGATCATGACGAAGCTCATCGAGCGCAACACGACCATCCCGGTCAAGCGCTCGGAGGTCTTCACCACCGCCGACGACAACCAGCCGTCGGTCGACATCAAGGTCCTGCAGGGCGAGAGCGAGATGGCGTACCGCAACAAGCCGCTCGGCACCTTCACTCTCACCGGCCTGCCCCCCGCCCCGCGCGGCGTGCCCCAGATCGAGGTCACGTTCGACATCGACGCCAACGGCATCGTGCACGTGTCGGCCAAGGATCTCGGCACGGGCAAGGAGCAGTCGATGGTCATCTCCGGCGGCACCGCCCTCGGCAAGGACGACATCGACCGCATGATCAAGGACGCCGAGGCGCACGCCGAGGAGGACCGCCGCAAGCGCGACGAGGCCGAGGTGCGCAATACGGCCGACTCGCTCGTGTGGCAGACCGAGAACCTGCTGAAGGAGCAGGGCGACAAGGTGCCCGAGGCCGACCGTCAGAAGATCGAGGGTCCGCTGAAGGAGCTGAAGGACGCCCTGGCCGGCACCGACATCGATGCGGTGAAGCGGGCCCACGAGTCGCTGGTCGCGGCGAGCAACGAGTTCACCCAGCAGCTCTACCAGAACGTCCAGGCCCAACAGTCGGCTCCGGCCGGCGAGCAGCCGTCCGACGACGAGGTCGCCGACGCCGAGATCGTCGACGACGACCAGCAGAGCGCCTGATGGCGGCCGACGACGCGGTTCCGGCTCCCGACGGGGAGCCGGAACCGGCGGCCGACGCAATGCCCGCCGATCCGTTCGGTGACGACGAGCTCGCCGAGGCGGCGGCCCGCATCGCCGACGATCTCGCCGAGCTGCGCCGGGAACGCGACGAACTGCTCGACCTCTCGCGTCGGCTGCAGGCCGACTTCGAGAACTTCCGCAAGCGCACGACCCGCGAGCAGGCCGAGAACAGCGAGCGGGCGACCGTCCGGCTGATCGAGCGGTTGCTCCCGGTGCTCGACAGCTTCGAGCTCGCGGTGGGCAGTATGGAGCGGTCCGAGGTCGACGAGCAGGTTCGCAAAGGAATCGAGCTCGTGTTCGCCGGCCTCACCGACGTGCTCACCGCCGAGGGCCTCGAACGGATCGATGCCCTCGACGCACCCTTCGACCCCAACGAGCACGAGGCCGTCCTCCACGACGACGGTGAAGCGGAGCCGCGCGTGGTCGATGTTCTGCGCAGCGGCTGGCGGCTGAAGGGTCGCGTCGTGCGCCCGGCGATGGTGAAGGTGTCGAGGGAAGGCTGACGTGGCGGCCCAGCGCGAGTGGTTCGAGAAGGACTACTACGCCGTGCTCGGAGTGGCCGCGGGCGTCTCCGACAAGGAGCTCTCGAAGGCCTACAAGCAGTTGGCGAAGCGGTACCACCCCGACGCCAACCCGGGTGACGCCGCGGCCGAGGAGCGGTTCAAGGAGATCTCGGCCGCGTACGACGTGCTCGGCGACACGGCCAAGCGAGCCGAGTACGACGAGGTCCGGCGCATGGTCGCGTCGGGGGTCGGGCCCGGAGGTGCGGGCGGGTTCGGACCCGGGGGCTTCGGACCGGGCGGATTCGGACCGGGCCCGGGATCGGGCGGCGCGCACTTCGAGGGCGATCTCGGGGGCTTCTTCGGCAACCTCTTCGGGGGCGGGCGACGGGGTCGGCGCCCGGCCGGGCCGCAACCCGGCGCAGACCGCGATGCCGCCCTCCACCTCTCGTTCGCCGCCGCCGTCCACGGGATAACCGCGCCGGTGAGTTTCCGGTCGGATGCGACGTGCTCCACGTGCTCGGGTTCGGGCGCGGCGCCGGGCACGCAGCCCGAGACCTGCGCCGAATGTCGCGGGGCCGGTGCGGTCGCCGTCGACCAGGGTCCGTTCTCGTTCTCCGAGGTGTGCGGCCGCTGCGGTGGGCGCGGGCAGGTGATCCCCACCCCGTGCCCGACGTGTCGGGGGCGCGGGGTCGAGGTGCGCAGCCGTGAGGTGAAGGTGCGGGTGCCGGCCGGGGTCACCGACGGGCAGCGCATCCGGGTGAAGGGGCGGGGTGGGGCCGGAGCCAACGGCGGGCCGCCCGGCGACCTCTACGTGATCGTGCGGGTGGCCCCCGACGCGGTGTTCGGCCGTGCGGGGCGCGACCTCACGGTGCGGCTCCCGGTTTCGATGGTCGAGGTGACGCTCGGCGCGAGCGTGCGGGTGCCGACCC
>Ga0208783_10001429_pt1 | contig 14132 bp, 17 predicted proteins | sample DEB19_08_DNA_2_FD_184529 | JGI IMG/M metagenome (GOLD analysis project Ga0208783, IMG submission 184529) | Aqueous microbial communities from the Delaware River and Bay under freshwater to marine salinity gradient to study organic matter... | ecosystem: Environmental > Aquatic > Marine >... | reverse complement strand
GCAACATCACCCTGTGCAAATTAAAAACACTTTTTTAGGGGCTCACGCCGTGCCACCTGAATTTCAAGACAAAGCAGATGCTTACATCGATTCAGTGGTCGCCATGATTGAGCCGCTGAACTCCGAAGGTTTGATTGATGCTGTGGATGCTTTCTGTGACCGAATTGGATTTACATATTCGCAGACAGAAAAGGTTTTCAAAGAAGCGCAACGGCTGAATTTGCCTGTCAAGTTGCACGCAGAGCAACTAACAGACAGTCACGGAGCCTCCTTGGCTGCACAGTATGGCGCTTTGAGTTGTGATCATTTGGAATGGTTAAGTGAAGAGGGCGCAGTTGCAATGGCAAAGGCTGGTTCGGTGGCGGTTTTGTTGCCAGGTGCATTCTATTTTCTTCGTGAAACCAAATTGCCGCCCATTGAGCTCTTAAGACAACACCAAGTGCCAATGGCCATCTCTACCGATTCGAACCCAGGCAGCTCACCCTGCACATCTATATTGTTGATGTTAAACATGGCGTGCACTTTCATGCGCCTAACGCCACAAGAGGCCTTGGCTGGTGTCACCCGAATAGCGGCGCAAGCCTTGGGTTTGAAAGATCGAGGTGATTTGAAGGCAGCTCAGCGTGCTGATTTTGTTTTATGGGATGTTAAACATCCTGCTGAACTGGCCTATTCATTTGGATCCAATCCTTGTTTGTCAACCGTATGGGGTGGGCGAGTTCGAGAAACACCTTCAGTTCAAAATCATCATTAAAAAATGACACTCACTTTTAATCTACACCAAGGCACAGCGCCCTTACTTGTCAGCATGCCCCACTTAGGGATAGCCTTGCCTGCTGAGTTAAAACCAAACTATGTACCACGTGCTCTGGAAGTAGAGGATGCTGATTGGTACTTGAACCATTTGTACAATTTTCTGAAAGACATGGGCGCCAGTATTTTGACGCCTGTATTTTCTAGGTATGTGATTGACCTGAATCGTCCACCTGATGATGCACCGATGTACCCAGGGGCTTCCAATACAGAGCTTTGTCCGACACGTTTTTTCACGGGAGATCCTCTTTACAAAGCTGGTTGCGAACCAGACGCCACTGAGAAATTACGTCGGCGAGAAATTTATTGGCAACCTTATCACCAAGCCTTATCTGGCGAATTAAGCAGGCTGCGTTCGCTGCACGAGAATGTGCTTCTGTGGGATGCACACAGCATTCGAGGCGAGATTCCTTGGCTGTTTGATGGCAAATTGCCCGATTTGAACGTTGGTACGGCCAATGGATTATCTGCTGCTGAGTCTGTGGGACGTGCTGTCATGGAGGTTTGTGCAGAGCAAAATAAATTTACACATGTTCTGAATGGTCGATTTAAGGGTGGCTACATCACACGTTGCTACGGCAATCCTCAAGGTGGCATTCATGCAGTTCAACTTGAAAAATGTCAGTCTGTTTATATGAATGAGCTGCCACCCTATGAGTACAAGCCTGAGCTGGCTGCCCAAGTTCAGCCGCTACTGCATAAGATGGTGGCTGCTGCACTGAATCAAGTTAAATCATTGAGTCTATGAAATTCAAAGCTAAATTAGCCTGGATCGATGGCGCATGGGCTTCTAATGTTTTTTTAGTATCGGATGCGCAGGGTTTCTGGACGCACATTCAAAAGAATGCGACTGATGCAGAGTCACAGGGTGCTTTGGTGCTTGGGTGTGTCATACCGGGTTTGGTGAATGCACACAGCCATGCTTTTCAAAGAGCAATCGCTGGCCTGACTGAACACAGTGAGCGTTCGGGCGATGATTTTTGGAGTTGGCGCGATCGGATGTACCGCGTGGCGCTGCGCGTTAGTCCCGATCATTTGGAGTCCATTGCAACGTGGCTTTATAGCGAAATGCTGCGAAGCGGCTATACACATGTTTGTGAATTTCACTACTTGCACCGCAATCCAGATGGGCATGAATACGCCGATCCCGCTGAAATGACATGGGCATTGGTCAGGGCTGCCGAAAATACTGGAATTGGTTTAACCATATTACCAACTCTGTACATGAATCAGGGTTTTGGCCAGCCAGGTTTGAATTCAATGCAAAGAAGATTTGCATCTACACCTGATTCAATTTTGAATTTGCAGCAAGCAGTTTTACACCATGCCAAATTGAACTCAAGTCAATCTAAATTGACAGCTGGGGTAGCTATTCATTCTCTCAGAGCTGTTGCGCCAGCTGAGATGCTTAGTTTGACTTCACAAAGTGGGTTTGCGCCAGTACATATTCACATAGCCGAGCAGACAAAAGAGGTTACAGATTGTTTGGCACATACAGGTCTTCGGCCAGTTGAATGGCTGCTTGCAAATGCGAATCTCGATTCGCGTTGGAATTTGGTGCATGCAACTCACACATCAGCAACTGAAATCCAAGGTATTCAAGCTCAGCAAGCCTCTGTTGTCATTTGCCCGACAACTGAAGCGAATTTGGGTGATGGTTTCTTTAACTTCATTGAGGCCATGCAGCAATCTATGCGATGGTCAATCGGTACAGACAGTCATGTCAACCGGAACTGGTCAGAAGAACTCCGCTTGTTAGAGTATGGCGGTCGCTTGTCATTGCGTAAACGCAACGTTGGATTGCTTCATAAGAATGGTTGCGGTTCTACCGGTCAGGTGCTTTTTGAAAATGCATTACAAGGTGGCTCACAAGCTTCTGGATTGCCAATGGCGGGGATTGCCTTACAACAACGCGCTGATTTGCTTGAAATTGACTTGGAATCTGATTCTTTATTAGGCGTGCCATCAGAGTGTTTCATGGACGCTCTTATTTTTTCTACACCTTCAAATTACTTTAAAAGTGTATTCGTTGCAGGTAAAAAAATTGAGCACAATTCAGTCCAATGGAGAACTGACTTTGTCGAAACGATGAAAGTACTTTAAATTGTGATCTGCGATAGAAATGAGTCAATGCTTAAAATTACTAGGCACTCTAACATTCCGCAGCTTGGTCCAAGTAAATTAACGCTGCTTCCACATTTGCTTCCACACCGCTGTAGAACGCATGTAACCTATTGATTTGTAATAGGTCTTATTTCTTAAAGCTGCTCATAATCTATCAAGGTGACGGTGTTAACAGGAAAATATTAAATAAAGTCAATGACTTAGAGATTTGCTTTTGGCTAAAAATTGCTTCTACACCGCTTCTACACTTTTGTGGAACAGCGTAGTGCAAAAAAGCTGAGCATACAATTGTCTCAAGGGCCTCTAGCTCATGCTTGGTTAGAGCAGCGGACTTAACAGCAAACAGCCTAAAGCCTCGGCCATGGCTGCTTGCAAATGGGTTGCACGAGGGCAAGTTCACTCTGCCCTCATGTAGAACTACTCAAATTCGGGGAAACCTCTGCAGCAATGCGTGGCGATCCCGAGCCAAGCCAAACAGCGATGTTTGGAAGGTGTAGAGACTGTACGGGTAGGTCGTAAAGACAAGAGACAGTCCAGACCACAAACCGGAAACGGGCGGTGAAAACCGTGGTGGTACGCATAATCCGTTGGTGCGGGGTTCGACTCCCCGGGGGCCCACCAAAAAACTTCCACCTTGTAATCAACAGACGACCTGAGGTCGCAGGTGGTGGCTCCGTATTTGGTCAGCGCTTAGAACCAGCGCAGCGCCATCAGGGCCAAGTCGGGGAAGAAAATGAGGATGCCCACAGCGATCATTCACTTAACCAAACAGCAGGCTGTGGAGTTTTCAAGTTAAAGGATTCGGGCCAATGCGGTGGCGCCCGGGCCGGTTGAGACCGCGATGGCGAAACAAGTGCATTCCGAGGAAATACGTGCCGACTATCACAATGCTGTGCCTCTGGCCCGCTACGGACTGGAGGAGGAGATCGCAGCGACCATCGGTTTCTTATGCAGCAAAAACGCCAGCTACATCACCGGACAAGTGATTGCAGCCGATGGCGGCTTTGAGGCGGCCGGGGTTGGCTTGCCGACCTTTAGAAAGCAATTTGCCGGCTGAGCTTCATGCTTAGGCTATTTAACTGGCTATCGAACGATATGCCAGTTAATAGATTCATGGGAGCTTCTTCAAAGGTGGTTTGTATCCAAGATATTTTTTTGGTTTTGCTAAACAGCTAAAACAACTCCCGTCTGGGCACAGATGGTAATCTTCAGTCAATTATTGACTATGAGCTGGTTAGCCCGCCTTAACCTTGAATACAGCCTGAAGGCTGGACGAAGTGTGGCTCGTTTTTCGCACGATGGGCCGTTGCGCGTATTGCAAAGCCTCTACCCAGAAGGTAATACGGTTTGCCACAATGTTCTGGTTCACCCGCCCAGTGGTCTGGTCGGTGGGGATACTTTAGATATCCAGGTCACAGTGGGCAGCGGCAGCCATGCACTGGTGACAACCCCGGGAGCGACACGTTTTTACAGAAGTGAAGCTGGGCTGGCAACCCAGCAGGTATCTGCCCTGGTTGAGGATGATGCCCGCCTGGAATGGCTGCCCCAAGAAGCCCTAGCCTATAGTGGTTGCGATGCAATAAACAGGGCTCGTTTTGTGCTTGCACCTAAGGCAGAACTCTTGACCTGGGACATAACCGCGCTTGGGCTGCCCCACTCACAGCAGCCCTTTGTTGCAGGACGCTTCCAGCAGCATCTGGAGGTGACTGGAATATGGCTAGAGCGTGGAATGATAGACGCGCAGGACCTTCGGCTGATGAACAGCCCACCCGGTCTAGCGGGACAACGATGCATTGCAACACTGGTTTTTGCAGCTGGCAGCCCGATTGCGCCTGACCGTGCCAATACAGCGCTTGACGAAGTACGTGCCACTTTGGAGGCGAGCCCCCTACGCCTACGGTCTGGAGTCACTCAACCTAATCCGCAGGTCTTGGTGCTTCGTGTGTTGACGCCGGTGGTTGAGCCTGCTATCCAGCTGATGCGGTCGGTGTGGGCTTCTTGGCGACAAACCTTGTGGTCGTTGCCGGGTACGGTGCCGCGGCTATGGAATCTCTGATCAGATTGCCACAAGCTGATGAATATTTTTTGCCTTCATTTCGCTTCCCAAGCCGCTTGCGATCACAGCACCGTTTTGCGTGACACCGAGGTCCAGCAGGCAAAGATGACAGACACTTTGTCCTGACCCAGCAGCTGCTTTGTTTTCTCTGCAAACAGAGGCCAGTTTGAGGCTGGATCGACCACCACGGGCTCGAGTTTTTTCCCAAGACGCCGCCTTTGGCGTTGATTTCATCAATCGCCATCAGCACGCTGTCATTCAGTACAGTTTCAGAAATGGCCATGGTGCCAGACAAGCTGTGCAGCACGCCAACTTTAATGGTGTCAGTCGCTTAAGCATGCGGCACAACAGCCAATGTTCCCAAAGACAGCGAAACTGCGGCTCCAATGGTTTTGAGATTTGCTCTACGGTTCATCATGGGTTCTCTCCAAAATTGTTTAGGGCGCGAGCACCGGATGGTGTCGCTGAAGCCTGTCATACAAACCCTGTGCCAACTGTTTTATCTTTTTGACTTAACCCATTTGGCTTTAGAGGGAGCAAAACTTAATTCACAATGCATCAAAATGGTCAGAAAACAAATTCATGCACTATTTTGGTGTGGCTGGAGAGTGAGTATCGGACCACCAAGTAGGCTTTCACTCACTAAATCTGTGCGCAACTTCGCTTAGTTGATGAAATGCGCAGCACCGAATATCAAGGCATGCAAGTTGCGTGGAGAATATCAATATGGAACTCACACCACGAGAAAAAGACAAGCTGCTGATCTTTACTGCCGCCCTGTTGGCTGAGCGAAGAAAAGCGCGTGGACTCAAGCTCAACTACCCAGAGGCGGTTGCCCTCATCAGCGCTGCTGTAATGGAAGGTGCTCGCGACGGCAAGACAGTGGCTCAACTTATGAGTGAGGGACGTAATGTTCTGTCGCGCGACGAGGTCTTGGAGGGTGTGCCAGACATGATTTCAGACATACAGGTTGAGGCCACGTTCCCCGACGGTACCAAACTGGTTACGGTACATCAGCCGATTGTGTAAATTGTTGCAGCTAATCCAACTGTTCTCCCCTCAACCCAATGAAGTTAATCGCATGGATCGAATGATTTTTATGACCCTGATGCCTATGATTGCCCAGGCCCATGAGGGCCACGGCATGGAAGGCGCTTCGCATTACCACGCCACCGACACTCTTGGTTTTGTGGTGTTTCTGTTTATGGTTGCCTTGCTCTGGTGGTTCAGCGGGCGTGGTAAGTAAGCCCCTGCAGCCAGCAAGATGCACATTGAAAGGCCACTCATGATTCCAGGTGAACTTTTCATCGTCGACGGTGAGCATGAGCTCAATCCGGGACGGCGCTCGGCGACACTGCTGGTAAAAAATGTCAGCGACCGGCCCGTTCAGGTGGGTTCCCACTATCACTTTGCCGAAACCAATGCAGCGCTGGACTTTGACCGCAAGGCCGCTCATGGAATGCGGTTGAATGTCGCCGCTGGCACTGCAGTGCGTTTCGAGCCCGGGCAGCAGCGTACCGTGGAGTTGGTGGATTACGCCGGTGACCGCGTGATTTACGGGTTCCGTGGTCTGACGCAGGGAAAGCTTTGACATGGCTACTATCGGAAAACGTGCGTATGCAGAAATGTACGGCCCCACGGTAGGTGACCGGGTCCGGCTGGCCGATACCAATCTGGTGATCGAGGTCGAAAAGGACTTCACCCTGCAGGCTGGCGGGTACGGTGAAGAGGTGAAGTTTGGTGGAGGCAAGACTATTCGTGACGGCATGTCGCAATCGCAGAGAACCCAAGCTGACGGCGCCATGGACTGTGTACTGACCAACGCACTTATCATCGACCATTGGGGTATTGTCAAGGCCGACATTGGTCTGGTGGGTAACCGTATTGCAGCAATCGGTAAGGCAGGCAACCCGGACACGCAACCCGGCGTTGACATCGTGATCGGACCCGGGACCGAGATCATCAGCTGCGAGGGCATGATCGTAACGGCAGGTGGTATTGACTCTCACATCCACTTTATTGCTCCGCAGCAGATCGATGAAGCGCTGGCAAGTGGTGTAACCACCATGCTGGGGGGTGGAACCGGACCGGCCACTGGAACCTTTGCCACCACATGCACGCCTGGCCCCTGGAACATCGAGCGCATGATGCAGGCGGCTGACGCCTTTCCAATGAACCTGGGTTTTCTGGGCAAAGGTAACGCCTCCCTGCCAGATGGCCTGCGTGAGCAAATCAGCGCTGGCGCCATTGGCCTCAAACTGCACGAGGATTGGGGGACGACGCCTGCAGCGATCGACAACTGTCTGAGCGTTGCCGAAGAGACCGATACGCAGGTCGCGATCCACACCGACACACTCAACGAGTCGGGCTTTGTAGAAGACACGATAGCTGCGTTCAAGGGGCGCACTATCCACACCTTTCACACCGAAGGCGCGGGCGGGGGGCATGCACCAGATATTCTGAAGGTGGTGGGCGAGACCAATGTGCTGCCGTCATCGACCAACCCCACGCGTCCCTTCACCATCAACACGCTGGATGAACATGTGGACATGCTGATGGTCTGCCATCACCTGGACCCTGGCATTGCCGAAGACCTGGCTTTTGCTGAAAGCCGGATTCGCAAAGAAACTATTGCAGCTGAGGATATATTGCACGACTTGGGTGCTATCAGCATGATGAGCAGTGACAGCCAGGCCATGGGCCGCGTGGGTGAAGTGATCATCCGTACTTGGCAGACCGCGCACAAGATGAAAGCCCAGCGTGGCCAACTGCCTGGCGACAACGATCGCCACGACAATGCACGGGTTAAGCGTTACTTCGCCAAGTACACCATCAACCCAGCTATAGCGCATGGAATAAGCCACGAAGTAGGCAGCATCGAGGTGGGTAAATGGGCCGATCTGGTGGTGTGGAAACCCGCCTTCTTTGGGATCAAGCCCTTCATTGTGATGAAAGGAGGCTTCATTGCGCTGGCCGCCATGGGCGACCCCAATGCTTCCATTCCCACGCCCCAGCCGGTGCACTACCGACCCATGTTCGGCAGCTTTGGGGGCGCGCTGTCCAAGGGCTCGCTAACCTTTGTGTCACAAGCTGGTTTGCAGTCGGGCATCGGTGGGCGTTATGGTCTGAGCAAGCCACTCAGTGCTGTGAAGAATATTCGTAGCAGGCAAAAGCGGGATATGCTTCACAATGACTATACCCCCTATATGGAAGTTGACCCGCAGACCTACAGCGTGCGCGCTGACGGTGTCCTGCTAACCTGCGAACCGGTGTCCAGCCTGCCGATGACCCAACGATACTTCTTGTTCTGATGCTGATTTGTTCCAAACGCCTGCCCCAGGGCAATGGTCTTGCCAAAGTGCTGGTGCAACGTGCTGCCAGTATCACCCTGGATTGGGATACGCGTCAGAAAAGCCGTTTTGATGCCATCGACAGCATGGGTCGCCAGCTGGGAGTGTTTCTGCCCCGTGGCACGGTGGTACGTGGCGGTGATGTGTTGGTGGCTGAAGATGGTTCGCTGGTGCGGGTTCTAGCCGCGCCGCAGAGAGTGTTGCACATTACTGTATCTTCCGGAATCGGTACGGCGTTTGACCTGATGCGGGCAGCCTACCACTTGGGCAACCGTCATGTGCCCATCGAGCTGCGGGTTGATCACCTCAAGATTGAACCCGACCATGTTCTGGCGGAGCTGCTGCAGTCCATGCGTCTGACTGTCGTCGAAAAGCAGGAACCGTTTGAGCCCGAAGGCGGCGCCTATGGGGACAGCGCGCTCCTGGGGCACGACCATGGGCACAGTCACAGTCATTCACTGGGTCATCAGCTTTCTCACGACTCTGCGCATGACCACAGTTGCCATCGCCTTGATCATGAGCACCACCATCAGCACCAACCCACGCACAAGCACTGAGATACCGTCTCTGCTGCAGCTCATCTGGTTGGCCTCGCCGGCTTTGCCGGTGGGGGGGTTTTCCTACTCAGAGGGACTAGAGTCCGCCATCGACCACGGCCTTGTGCACGACGAGGAAAGTTGTACCCAGTGGTTGCTCGATCAACTCTTGCTTACACAAGCGCGCGGCGACTTGGCAGTGATGGCCCAGGCGGTGCCGGCTTGGCAGGCGATGGATGCCGAGCGCCTGCAGGCCCTGAATGCTTGGGTGCTGGCCACCCGCGAGACTAGCGAAATGCGCCTGCAGACAGAGCAGATGGGGCGCTCGCTGCTGGACTGGCTGCGCAACTTGCAGCAAGCCCAACCGTCAGCTCTAAAGTGCCTGGCAACCCTGCCACCCACTTACCCGATGGCTTATGCCCTGGCGTTGTCCCTGATTGATACATCGCTCGAGCAGGCCCTCCTGGCTTATGCATTCGCCTGGGCCGAGAACATGACCCAGGCCGCCCTGAAAGCGGTGCCGCTGGGCCAAAGCAGCGGCCAGCGCATGCTAGCGGCGCTGGCACGCACGATCCCTGAGGCCGTGCAAACGGCCCAATCCCTCACCGACGATACGCGACAAGCCTTCAGCCCCATGCTGGCCATCCTCTCGTCGCGTCACGAAACCCAATACTCACGATTGTTTCGGTCATGACTTCTGCACTGCACCACATCCCCAATCGCACCAAGAAACTGCCGCCGCTGCGCGTGGGCATTGGCGGGCCGGTCGGCTCGGGCAAAACCACCCTGCTGGAGATGCTGTGCAAACAGATGCGCGAAAAGTGGGACCTGATCGCCATCACCAACGACATCTACACCAAGGAAGACCAGCGCCTGCTGACCATCAGCGGGGCGCTGCCCGCCGAACGGATCATGGGCGTTGAAACGGGCGGCTGCCCGCATACCGCGATTCGCGAAGACGCGTCGATCAATCTTGAAGCCATTGACCGGATGCTGGAGAAGTTTCCTAACGCCGATATTGTCTTTATCGAAAGTGGCGGTGATAACCTTGCCGCCACCTTCAGCCCAGAGCTCAGCGACTTGACTATTTATGTGATTGACGTGGCCGCTGGTGAAAAAATTCCGCGCAAAGGCGGCCCCGGCATCACCAAAAGCGACCTGTTCATCATCAATAAAACCGATTTAGCCCCTCATGTCGGTGCCGACCTGGAGGTCATGAAACAGGACACCACCCGCATGCGCCCCAACCCCGAAATCCGACCATGGGTGATGACCAATCTGAAAACTCTTCAGGGATTGCCCGAGGTGATCGCCTTCGTCGAAAAGCGTGGTCTCTTGATCTGATGACTTGTTCACGTTGGGTGTCTTTGAGCAGTGGCCTTTCATTCCTGCACTTAAGCCGGCTAAACCCCTTGTTATGCAGCCCGGGCCCGGCGTTTGAGCCAGCGCATCAGGCTGCCAATCACTGGTAATTTTTCGTACAACTCTTCGGCCGCATCCCAGTAGTCGCGGTGGCTGATGACCAGGCCCTGGGCATCAAGGTCCAGATGGGTGCAACCACGGATGTTTTGCCACACCTCGGGTTGATGGCGTTTGAAGCGAAAGCGGAAGTCCCACAGCAAAAAACACTGATGACCCTGGACCAGCTGTGTGGTCACCACGAAATGTGGTTGGTCCAGGACCTCGAACATGTCGGCAAAAATATGCTGAATGGCCGCCAACCCTTGCACCTCATTGAAGGGGTCTTTGAAGCTGGCCTGGCTGGCGTAAAGTTGGCCCAGCGCGGAAAGATCGCCAGGCTGCAACTTCTCAAAGAAAGTCACCAGCCGCTGTACAGCCGCTGCAATGTCGGGCGGGTTGTCTTGCATGGTTTCAAAGTCCGGTGAAGCGTCGGATCACTGCAAAGTACCAGCGGTAGGGCAGGGCATTGATGAGTTTCATCATCCAGGTAAATCGCTTGGGGAAATGGATTTCAAATTCACCTTTTGACCAGCCCCGCACGATGGCCTGAGCCGCTTGCGCGGCTGAGATGAGTGCAGGCATGTGAAATTCGTTTTTGGCGGTCAATGGCGTTTGTACAAAGCCCGGATTGATCACACTCACCCCGATGCCCTGTCCATGAAGATCCAGATAGAGGGTTTCGGCCAGATTGGTCAAAGCGGCTTTGGTGGGTCCATAGGCCAGGCTTTGCGGCAGCCCGCCATAGCCCGCCACGCTGCTGACCAAGCTGATATGGCCTTGATGGCGGGCTAGCAGCGCGGGGGTGACGGCTGCCAGCACGTGAAGTGCGCCAACGGTGTTGATCTCGTGGTGTCGCAGAATGTCCGCCAGATCCATCTCGGTGGCGCGCATGGACCGGTAGTGACCAGCACAATAACAAACCAGGTCCAGCGGCCCCTCGGCAAACAGCAACTGGGCAGCTGCGCTGACGGCCGATTGCTGGGTCACATCCAGGGGAAGAGCCCTGCTGCTGGGATGGCTGTCAGCAAAGGCCTGAAGGGCCTGAGCCTTGCGGGCAGACACGATGACCCTGGCTCCCAGCGCGTGCAGGTGTTCGGCCAGCGCCAGGCCAATACCGCTGGAGGCGCCAACCAGCCAGACGCGCAGACCTCGCCAGTCGCGGATGGGCGGGTTCAGGCTCATGGTGAAAGTTTGGTGAATGACAGCGTCACTTCGCCCAGTCGGATGCCAAACTTGCGCATGGTGGCCCGGTTGAGCATGACCCGTTCATCCACCAAGTACATCCAGTCATCAAACTGTACTTCATACACCTTATCGTCCACGGGGAGCTTGAGGGTGTAAGCCCACTGGAATGCGTTGCCCGAAGTTTTCCCGCTGGCAGTTCCGATCACATCATCGGCTGTCCCGCTGTAGTGACCATCAGCATGTTTGGTCAGGCGCCAGATCCGGCGATCCTTCTTGCCGTCTGAGTAGGTGAAGTGCTCATCGAGCACGCCCTGGTTGCCGTCCCAGCGGCCATCCATATCAACCGTGAAGCGGCGTACCACCTTGCCGCTGCGGTCCTGAAAAATACCGTGCGCGATGACCTTGCCATTGAAGAAGGTCGCCAGATCCAATGCAGGGCGCTCGGCAGCGTATTGGTTGATGTCCTGACTGGCGCAGCCGGTGAGTGCTGCGAGTGCAACAGCCAGGCTGATCAGCCACCGGTAAGCGGGTCGGTAAGAGTTCATGAAACCTCCTTGCGAGACTGGGTGGAAACTTGCGACATCGAATGTCGTACAAAAAAGAAATACAAGCCGACAGCGGCTAGTACTTTGAACAAGCAGGGTAGCACGGCATAGGCGATGGAGAGGGCCTGCAGGCCCTGCCCTGTAGTCGATCCAGGCTGGTAACCGAGTTGGTCCAGCAGGGGCAGGGCCAGGCCTGCGGCCAATGCCAGGTTCAGCTTGCTGGCCAGATTCCACCAGCCAAAGTAAGCGCCCTCACGCTGGCCGCGGTCACCATGCTGTTCAATCATGCCCGCCAGCAAGGCGCCAGGCAAGGCCAGATCAGTACCCAGTGCCATGCCAGAGAGGACGCAGACCCACCAGAAGGCCAGCACATTGCCTTGACCCAGGCTGGCTGCCCAGGCGAACACCAGCACCGACAGCAACATACCCGCCAGCCAGGTGCGGGCAATGCCCCAGCGCGCCACAGCACGCATCCACAAGGGCAGGGAGGCGGCGGCTGCAACAAAGTAGCTGGCCAGAAAAACCGGCTCCATTGGGGCTGCGTCGAGCCGATCCTTGATGAAAAAAAGCACCAGCGTGGCTGGAATGGCACTGGCCATTCCGCTTACGACAAACACCAGCAGCAAACGACGAAATTGTGCGTACCGCCACGGGTGCAACAACTCCTGATGCCAGCCACGCGCCGCGACGGCTGGTGTTGGGGGTGCTTGGGCGCACCGCGTCCAGGCCAGCCAGCCCAGAGCCAAGGCCAGCGCAAATACGGCCAGCCAGGCATCCCAACCCAGCAAGGCGGGCAGCACTGAGGCCAGCACAACCCCTAGCAGACCGGCACCTTCACGCCAGGCAAAAAGACGGGTGCGTTCAAGCTCGGTACGACCCAGCCGCGCCCCCCACGCCTGGTGAGTGATGGCCAGCAAGCTGTAGGCGGCGTAGGTCAGCATCAGCGTGAGCATCAGGGGCAGGGTGGCTGCCGGGTCAGCCCAGGGCGGGAAAAAAAGCAGACCCATGCCGGCCAGCAAAACCAGCGCACTCAAACCGCCAACCAACAGCACATGACGCGAGGAGCGATGTTGCAGGTGATCGCCCAGGCGGCCCAGCCAGGGGTCGGTCAGGGCATCGAGCAATCTGGCCAGCAGCAGCACCAGCCCCAAGGTGGCCAGCGGCACGCCATAGCGATTGGCATAGAGATGCGGCAAGTGCACATACAAGGGTAAGGCCACAAAGGCCAAGGGCAGGCCCAACAGACCGTAGCGCAATCCGCCTAAACGCTGCGGGCTGTTGCCAGCATTGAGCAGCGCGGGCGACATCAGCGCTCGCCCGATTCCTTCAGTCCCAGTAGGGCAAGGCGCATATTGGGCTCCGAGGTGGTGGGTGCCAGCCAGATGCCAAAGAAGCGGCGAGCAAAATCGGCATCAGGCACCTCGGCGATTTTGCGGTCGTTATGCCAGAACACCACCCCAATACCTGGCTTGAGCACGCCGGTGAGGCGCTCCCCGGATTTCACGTCAGGAAAGATCCGCTGCATGGTCGTGAGCCAGCGCTGAGCCTGTTCGGACTCGATCGAGGCAGCGCGCTGTATTTCCTTGAGCGAGCGCTCGGCAATCGCCTGTCCATTGAGATCAAGCAAATACTGCAATTCCAGTACCAGCGGCTGCTCGGTGATGCGTTCAGCGCGAAAGTCGCCCGCTGTCCACAGCCGGGCCTGATAGACCCGCATGCCCCAGAAACGCATGGTGGCCTGTCCCTGCAATTTGCTGCCCGGCAGCTGCGGATGAGCACCCCCGATTGAATTTGCCGAAGTGGCTGCCGGGGCGCTGGCCATGGCAGTCTGAGATGTTGCGACCTGCTCAGGGTTGGCCCATGCTGTGGCCTGAAGCACCAGGCACAACAAGGCGACAAGTGCAGATTTAGCGTGAGAGTGTGTACTGCACCACATCAATGTCTCCCGCCTCAAAGCCAGCTTCGCAATAAGCCAGATAAAACTCCCAGATGCGCATGAACCGCTCATCAAAGCCCAGGGCCTTGACCTCATCACGCCGGGCCGTAAAGTCAGCGCGCCAGC
>Ga0208783_10001427_pt1 | contig 14143 bp, 21 predicted proteins | sample DEB19_08_DNA_2_FD_184529 | JGI IMG/M metagenome (GOLD analysis project Ga0208783, IMG submission 184529) | Aqueous microbial communities from the Delaware River and Bay under freshwater to marine salinity gradient to study organic matter... | ecosystem: Environmental > Aquatic > Marine >... | reverse complement strand
GGTGTAGACGACTCGGATCACCTGGCAGTCGCGGAACTCGGCCCGCACGATCCGACCCCCGGTGGCGGCGGTGGCCGAGCCGGTACCGAGCACCACGAGGAGGAGGCCGAGTGCGGTGACCGCCGCCGACCGGCGGAGTCGGAGCCCGTTCACTGCCCGCGCTCCGGGGTCGCGGCAGCCCGCCGCCGGGTGACGAGCTCCCGGGCGTGTTCGTAGAGCGCGAGGTCGGGGCCGTGGTCGGCGCGGATCTGCTCGATGAGTCCGGCCGGGAGTTCGGCCGGGGGGCTCGCGTTGGCGTGGGCCGCGCTCCCGAGGTTCCAGCCGAAGCGGGCGTCGAGTTCGGCGGTGAATTCATCGAGATGTTCGGTGAGGCCGATCACGTCGATCCGCTCGAGGTTGGCTATCGCTGCGGCGAGGCGCTCGTCGGTCGGGTCGACGTGCCGGAAGACCGGCCACCGCCCGAGCGCCTCGGTCTCGATGATCTCGGCGGCGGTCACCGAGAGCATTCGCAGCATGTGGTTTCGGGTGAAGGGCCGGGTGCGCTCGTAGACCTCGACCGGGTCGAGGCCCTCCATCCGGTAGTTACCGCCGAGTTGGCTGCGGATGTTGGAGATCGTCCGCGCCACGGGGTCGCGCAGGACGGTGAGCGACGTGAAGTCGGCGCCGAGCAGCTCCATCGTGGCGAACGGAAAGTGTCCGGCGATCATGCGGATCCGGTCGCCGTTCTCGGCCCAGACCCGCCGGAGGGCGGCCACTGAGATCTGGGGTCGCTCGGGGTCGTCGGGCACGTCGGGGGGCCAGGGGTAGAGCGCCTCGCGGCCGAACACCTGCATGAGCTGCAGATTGAGCGAGGTGCCCCCTGTCTTCTGGAGGTGCACGAAGAACCAGGGTCCTCCCGTTGCGATGTTCACGCGGGACCGCGGGCCGGGGCTCGGACCATGCCGCCGACGATACCGATCCCTCGGCCGGGTCCGCCCGCACGGGGGACCGCACGTGTGGCGGGCGGCATTCGGGGGAATGATCGGGCGTCGCCCCGACGTTGACCGAGAACCATGCCCGTGACCGCACCCTCAGTTTCTCTCGACTGGCTCGCCGACGCGGCCTGTCGCGGGGCGACGACCGATGTCTTCTTCCCGACCTCTGAGGCGGCGGTCGGGGCCGCGACGGCGATCTGTGCGGCCTGCCCGGTGCGGGAGGAGTGCCTCGAGTACGCGATCGCCACCCGGCAGCCCGAGGGTGTGTGGGGCGGACTCACCGGCGTCGAGCGCCGTCGTCTGCTCCGACGGCGGCAGAAGGCGGCCCGCAAACAACGGGCCGCGCACGCGGCCTGACGGTCAGACGGCTTCGAGGGTGCGAGCCGAGAGCCGCGCCGTGGGACTCGAGGCCTCGGCGATCGCGGCGTAGTAGGCGGTCTTCCGGCGCTCGACGCGGCCCCCGGGACGGGGCTCGTCCGGGAGCGCCTCGGGGTCGAGGTTGGCGTTGAGTCCGTCGCGGAGCAGGGCCAGCGCCTCGGTCCGCATCTGCGACACACGCGACTCCGTCACCCCGAGTTCGGCACCGATCTCGTGCATCGGTCGGTCCTCGAAGAAGGAGGCCACGACAACGTGACGCAGCCGCTCGGGCAGGGCGTCGATCGCGTCCATGAGGTACGCCTTGTGCTCGCGGTCGAGGATGATCTCCTCGGGGCCGGCGCGGTGGTCGGCGAGGCGCGCCGGCCCCTCGCCGCTCTCGGTCAGGCCCTCGTAGTTGACGACGCGGGCCCGGTCGACGTCGTCGACGATGCGACGGACGGCCTCGACGGGCAGGTCGAGTTCGGCGGCGAGTTCCTCCGGCGTGGGGGTACGGCCGAGACGCGCCGCGAGGACGTCACCGGCGTCGTTGAGGCGGCGGGCACGCACGCGCACCGACCGGCTCGCCCAGTCGCGACCACGCAGCTCGTCGAGGAGGGCGCCGCGGATGCGGGTGGCGGCGAAGCCCTCGAAGGGGATTCCCCGCTCGGGGTCGAAGGAGCGGGCGGCCTGGGCGAGGCCGAACATGCCGGCCGACACCAGGTCGCTCCGGTTCACGTGGCTCGGGATGCGGTGGGCGACATCGGAGACGACCTGCTGTACGAGGTCGAGGTGGGTGCGGACGAGGTCGTCCTCCCGCTCCGCCTGCTCGAGGTCGATCGTCGGGGTGTCGGTGCTCGTCACGTCGGTGCTCCGGTTCACGCGCCCCGCGTCCTCACGGGGATGTCACGAGGTTTCGTCGCGCGGGCGGGGTGCCCTTGATCGCTCCCCGGGTGGAAATCGGCGACCGCTTTACGTGAGATCGGTCGCGCGGACGGTACGATCTCCTCGTGCCGGGCGTCAGTGCCGTGGTAGTCGACGAGTTTCCCCTCGTCCGGACCGGTCTGGCGGCGATCGCCGGGGCGGCGGGGGTGGCGTCCGTCGTCACGGTACGGACCGCCCGGGAGGGGTTCGCTCTCCTCGGCGCCGACCCCGACCGCCTCCTCCTCTGCGGGTCCGCCGCCGATCGGGAGCCCGAGGCCGTCGCCCGCCGACTGCGGACCCTGCGGCCCCCGCCACCGGCGGTCCTGTTGCTGGCTCCCGGTTCCGAGCCGGTCGCGGCCTACGCGGTGGCGGCCGGATTCCTCGCCGTCGGTCTGCGTTCGGCCGAGGAGGGGGAGATCCGGGCTCTGGTCGAGGCTGCACTCCGGGGCGAGCGCCGGATCAGCGCAGCGCTGCACGGCGACCTGTCGGCGGTTCGTCCGCTCGACGCGGAGGCCGAACCGCTGCTCTCGGCTCGCGAGCGCGAGGTCCTCGTACTACTGGCGGGCGGTCACGACAACCGCGAGATCGCGACGCTCCTCTCGGTGAGCCCGGCCACGGTCAAGTCGCACCTCGTCCGCACCTACGCGAAGCTCGGAGTGCGTGATCGGCGCGCCGCCGTGGGCCGGGCCGTGGAGTTGGGAATTCTCGGCTGAGGCCGGGACGGGGCCGGCGACCGGCCCGTATGCTCTCGGCCCGGTCGCCGGCGGGGCGGCCGAGAACGAGCCGTCCCCGGTGGCGGCACCCACGGAAGGGAACGCGGGATGTTGGTGCTTACGCGTCGGGCGAAGCAGAGCGTCATGATCGGTGACGACATCGTCGTCACCGTGCTCGAGGTTCGCGGCGATCAGGTCCGGATCGGGATCGAGGCGCCCCGATCGGTCACGGTCCACCGCGAAGAGGTGTTCGACCAGGTGCGCGCCGACTCCGCAGCGGCGACCGACGCCCCGTAATCGGGGCCGCCCGGCTCCTCAGGCCGTTGCCCGCACCGCCGGCGCGACCTCGGCCATGAACCGGGCGAGGGTGGCGGGCCGGCCGAAGTCGGAGAACTGGCATACGAACCCGCCGACGCCGCGCTCCACTTCGGCGACGAGAGTGCTCGCCACCTCGTCGGCGGTTCCGGTCACGACGCCGCCCCACGCTCCGAAGCGCCGCTGCGTCGTCGCCGCGACCTCGTCGCGGTCGCCGGGGCCGGTGGCCAGACCGATCGGGTGCTGGACCGATATCCCGGCCGTTCCGGCCCGAAGCGCGAGTTCGTCGAGTCGATCGAGCGCGTAGCCGGGGCAGTTCCACCAGTCGGCGTGGTCTCGCACCAAGGGCATGGTCAGTCGGGCGCCGCCCCCACCGATGTGTACCGGGATCCGGCTCTGTATCGGAACGGGTCGGCCTTGGGCGCCGCGCAGTTCGTAGTGCTCACCGAGGTGGTCGAACGGCTCCCCGGTGAACATCGCGTCGAGGATCTCGAGGGTCTCGCGCAGGCGGGCGGCCCGCCGGCCGGGCGGCTCGGCGCCGAACCCGAAGGCCTGCAGCTCGGCGGGCACCGATCCCCACCCGATCCCGAGTTCGAGGCGGCCCTGCGACACGACATCGAGGGTCGCGGCCATCTTGGCCAGCAGAGCCGGGTGTCGGAACGGGTCGCAGAGGACGAGGTGCCCGATCCGGATGCGCGAGGTGCGCGCCGCGAGAGCGGCCGCGATCGTCCACCCCTCGTACGTGTCGATCTCGGGCGCGAGCGGGGCGGCGAGGTGGTCCATCAGCCACACCGAGTCGAACCCGGCCGCCTCGGCCGCGAGCACGCGGTCGCACAACTCCTCGAAGTCGATGCGGATCTGCGGCAGGTATACGCCGAACCAGGGGTGCGGAGCACCGTCCGGAGGCGAACCGGCGTTCAGCAGCGCCCACCCCAGGGTGCGGTGCCCTGCCACTGGTAGAGCTGCCAGGCCATCTCGTCCTGGTCGTACGCCGACGCGCGCGAGGGGAGCACGCCGACCAGATCGAGTCGGCCGGCGTGGGCGGCGGTCGCATCCCAGGTCGAGGGCAAGAATTGGTAGGCGCCGTGGTAGAGGCCGGAGGCGCTGACGATCGAGTAGATGCCCCGGCTCTCGCGGGCGCGGGTGCACGAGAGGAACGGATCGTCGTGGTGCGGGTGGGTGCCGCGGCTCGGTGGGGCGGGCGGTTCGACGGGCGGTTCGACGGGCGGATCGACCGAGGCGGACCCCCCCGGCTCGCCCGTGGCGGTGGTCGGGGTGTCGGGCCGCGCCTCGCGTTCGCGAACCAGGCGGGCGGCGGCCGTCTCGCGGTCGGCCCGAGCCCGCAGCTCGGCGAGGTGTTCGTCGAGGGCGCGGCGTTCCGCCCCGAGCTCGGCGAGGGCCGCCTCGCGCTCCGCACGGGCCGATTCCAACTCGGCTCGGCGGTGGTCGAGGTCCTCGACGGAGGCGGCCAGCCGGTCGATCACCTCGGCGTCGAAGGCCCCGGCCTTGTCGATGAGGTGGGCTCGGCGGGCGGAGTCGATGGCGGTGTCGCCGATCGCGTCGGTGACGCCGACGGAGGCACCCTCATAGAGGAGTCGGGCCCGACCGGCGAGCAACCGCCGGGACTCGGTGATCCGGTCGCGGGCGATGGCGGCGGCGTGGTCGTGCTCGGCGATGGCGGCGTCGAGGTCGCCGAGCCGGGTCTGCGTGGCGAACCAACGCTCGGCCGCGGCGTCGACCTGCGCACGGACCTCGGCGATCCGATCCTCGGTGGTCGTGGCTCCGGCGGGCGCCGGCACGAGCGCCGAGGCGCACACGAGCGCGAGCGCGACAAGCAGACCGTGGGAAACCCTCGGCCTTTCAGGTCGCGTCAGCACGGTGCGCACGGGGTACTCCGCCCCACCGGTGCTGCGCCCCGGGCTCGCCCGATGGCGAGTCGGTCGGCGCACGGGCGGCAACCTAACCAGAGGCTGGGTCGTTATGCGAAGCGCCCACCCACTCTCCGTGATTCCTTCTTGACTCTGAGTGAGAAAGTCCAGGTCAGGCGGGGTGCGATGGCCGGGGCGGGTCGGTGGTCGGGGCCGGTTCCGTACAGTCGTCCCGTGGACGCGAGCGCAATGCACACGGTGGCCGACCGGGTCGTGATCGTCACCGGCTCCGGGCGGGGGGTCGGTAAGGGCATCGCCCGCCACCTGGGGCTCGGCGGCGCGAACGTCGTCGTCGCCGAGTGGAAGCCGGCCCTCGCCGCCGAGGCCGCGGCCGAGCTCGCCGAACTCGGGGTCGAGCACCTGGTGATCGAGTGCGACGTCTCCGATCGCGATTCGATCGACGCAATGGTCACCGCCACCCTGGAGCGGTTCGGTCGGGTCGACGCGATCGTCAACAACGCCCAGAGCTTTCGACCGATGGCCCCCCTCGCCGAGGTCGGCGAGGACGATGTGGAGGTCTTTCACCGCTCGGGAGTGCTCGGCACCCTCTGGGCGATGCAGGCGGTGTACCCGCACATGCGGGCGCAGGGATGGGGCCGCATCGTCAACTTCGCCTCGTCGATGGGTATCACGGGAGGGGCGGGCTTCGGCGCGTACAACGCATCGAAGGAGGCCATCCGGGCCCTCACCCGCACCGCCGCTCGGGAGTGGGGGCCCGACGGCATCACGGTCAACGCGGTGGCCCCCGCCGCTGCAACCCACAAGGGCGAGGCGGCGACCCGGAGCGAGGGCTACCGCCGCTTCGTGGAGCAGTGCCCGATGGGCCGCCAGGGCGATCCCGAACTCGACATCGGCCCGATCGTGTGGTTCCTGTGCTCCGACGCCTGCCGCTACCTCACGGGTCACACGTTCATGGCCGACGGCGGCGCGTTCATGTGGGCCTGAGCGGCTGCGGGTCGCGTTCGGTGAGCACCCGGTCGAGCCAGGTGACGGCGCGGGGGACGGCGACGTCGTAGCCCTCGTCGGTGATGGCGTCGCCGATCAGTTCGAGTTCGAAATATCCGGCGTAGCCCGCATCGAGCAGCGTGTCGATGATGCGCAGGAGTGGGATGTCGCCGTCGCCGGGAACGAGTCGCTGTGACGACGCGACCGTGCCGACGCGGAAGTCGCTGATCTGCACGAGCGCGATGCGGTCGATTCCGCGGCGGATCGTGGCGGCGAGATCGCGTTCGGCCCAGCAGGCGTTGACCTCCAGGCACACGCCGACGTCGAGTCGGTCGGCGAGGTCCACGGCATCGCGCAGCGTGTGGACGAACCCGACGTCGGGTCTCAGCGAGTTGGTGTGCTCGATCGCTAACCCGACCCCGCGTCGGCTGGCTTCGGCGGTGACGGGGGCGATCGCCTCGGTGAAGGCGTCGGCCGATTCCTCCCAGGTGAGCGGCGCGAAGCGCCCCGTAGTGAAGACCGTGCGGGGCACCCCCAGTCGTTCGGCGGCCTCGACCGCCCGGAGGCAGCGTTCGCGCCCCCGCTCCCAGGTCTCGGGCCGCGCGAGGTCGAAGGCGCCGAGGCCGATGAGATCGACGATCCGCAGTCCGGACTCGACCGCTCGGGCCAAGGCCACGGTTGCGTCGGGCCATCCGGTCGCCTCGGCCTTGGCCACCGAGACGCCCACCGTCTCGATCCCGTGCCGAGCCCAGAATGCGAGGTCGTCATCGAGGCTCAGACGGAAGGTCGAGATCCCGCTCACGCAGGTGCGGGGGTGCACCGCTCAGCCCAGTGTGCGGGCCCGGGCGATGCTGCTCCCGCCGTCGAGGGCCAGGTTGACCCCGGTGACGAACCCCGACTCCGGCCCGGCCAGGTAGACGGCGGCCGCGGCGACGTCGGCGGCCTCGCCCAGGCGCGTCAGGTGCATTGCGGCGTAGGTCTCCCGCTGCTCGGGGGCGAGATCGGCGTCGCGTACGGCGTTGAGCACGAAGCCGGGACTGATCGTGTTGCAGCGGATCCCGTGGGCGGCCTCCTCGACGGCCAGGGCGCGCGTCAGCCCGTTGAGTCCCGCCTTGGCGGCGACGTAGGCGGCCAGGCCCGCACTCGGACGCTCGGCCTGGCGGGAGGAGATGTTGACGATCGAGCCGTGCCCCGCCCGACGCATGTGCGGGATCGCCTGACGCGCGCACCACATCGGCGCCGAGAGGTCGAGGCGGAGCACTGCGTTCCAGTTCTCGGTGCGGACATCGGCGACGGGCCCGGCTCCCTCGCTCCCGCCCGTGGCGTTGTTGACGAGAACCGTGAGGCCTCCGAGCCGCTCGGCGGCGGTATCGATGAGCCTCGCGCACGCTTCCTCGTCGCCCAGGTCGGCGGCGACGAAGTCGGCCGTACCTCCGGCCGCGATGATGCGCTCGACGACCGCCCCGCCGCGGGTCTCGTCGCGGCCGGTGACGACGACTGCCGCTCCCTCGCGGGCGAAGGCCACCGCGATCTCGGCCCCGATGCCGGCGGTCGAGCCCGTCACGACCGCGCGTTCGCCGGTGAGGCGCACCGCTCAGCCCCCGCCTCGCTCGTCGGGGAGGAGGGTGCAGACCTCGACCCCGGTCGGGGTGACCATGAGCGTGTGCTCGAACTGAGCCGATCGCGAGAGGTCACGCGTCGGCGCGGTCCAACCGTCGGACCAGATGGGCCCGAGTTCCCAGTCGCCCTCGTTGATCATCGGCTCGACGGTAAAGGTCATACCGGCCTCGAGCACGAGGTCGGCGTGGCGATCGAAGTAGTGCGGGACCGACGGCGCAGTGTGGAACGCCTCGCCGATCCCGTGACCGACGAACGAGCGCACGACCGAGAAGCCGTCGGCCTCGGCGGTCGTCTGGATGGCGCGGCCGATCTCGTTGAGGCGGACCCCGGGCCGGATCACCGAGATTCCGGCCCACAGGGCGGCTTCGGTGACCGCGACCAGTCGGCGACCGTCGTCGTCGACCGAGCCGACGCAGAAGGTGGCGTTGGTGTCGCCGTGGACCCCGTCGAGGAAGATCGTGACGTCGCAGTTCACGATGTCGCCGTCGAGCAGTACGCGGTCGTCGGGGATGCCGTGGCAGATGATCTCGTTGACCGACGTGCACAGCGACTTCGGGAACGACCGGTAGTGGAGGGGGCTCGGGTATCCGCCCCGGGCGATACAGCCCTCGTGGCAGATCCGGTCGAGTTCGTCGGTCGTGATCCCCGGGCGTACCGCCTCACCGAGCTCGAGGAGAATCTCGCGAGCGGCCCGGCCCGCGGCCCGCATGCGGTCGGGGAACTCGTCGGGTGGCACCGCCGGGACGAGCGCGGGCGCGTCGGGCGCGTAGGGCGGACGCGCGATCGCAGCGGGGACGGTGCGGGTCGGTGAGAGCCGTCCGGGTCGGACCGGCGCCCGGCGACCTTCGTCGCGGCGGGACGCCGCCCGGCGCCGGGCGAGCCGTTCGCGTTCGCGTCGCCGGTTCACCGGAGCATCATCGCGCCGTCGCCCGGAGCATTGATCATGTGGGTGGCGGCCGTCGTGAAGTACTCGCGCAGCGCTGCCTGCACCTCGGCGTCGGCGCCCGAATCGGTGACTGCGGCGAGCATCGCGGTGAGCCACGCGTCGCGAGCAGCCTCGTCGATCACGAACGGCAGGTGACGCATCCGTAGGCGCGGGTGCCCCTTCTCGGCGCTGTACTCGGGGGGACCGCCCCAGTACTGGGCGAGGAACATCGCGAGCGCGCGCTTCCCCGGACCGAGGTCGGCGGGGTACATCGGACGCAGTCTCGGGTCGTGCTCGACCCGGTCGTAGAAACGGTCGACGAGCGCGTCGAAGAAGGCCTGCCCGCCCACGACCTCGTACACGGTGGGCCCGCTCATCGCGATCCGCCCGGGGGCGCGGGCGCGCACCGCGCGCAGATGCCGAGGAGGTCGAGGCGGTGGTGCTGGGCCCGGAAGCCGGCGACCCGCGCCGCCTCCTCGGCCGCGGCGGCGACGGATTGCTCCAACGCGGCGGAGGCCGGGAGGTCGTCCACCCGACCGCACCGCATGCACACGAGGTGGTGGTGGTGCCCGGTGAGGTCCTCGGCGAGTTCGTAGCGCGCGAACTCGTCGTGGGTCATCATCCGGTGCACGACACCCGCCTCCTCGAGGACCGCGAGATTGCGGTACACCGAACTCTGCGCGAGCCCGGTGCGGTGAGCGAGGATCTCGGGGATGGTGAGCGGTCCGGTGGCCGTCGACAGCACGTCGACGATGTCGCGGCGGGTCGGAGTGAGGCGCTGGGCGTGGGCGTGGAGCTTCTCCGCGACCACTGCGTGAACCGTCGCCGCCATGGTCGGGTGAGTCTACGGGGGGCTAGCGTCCGGGCCGATGGTCGCGCCGGTCGATGCCGTCGGGCGCTTCGCCCGGGAGCTGGCGGGGCCGACGACCCGGCTCGACGTCGCCGCGTTCTGCATCGCCGCGCTGGCCCATCCCGGACTCGACGTCGACGCAGGCTGTGCCCGCCTCGACGAACTCTCTGCGCGCTGCCCGACGCCCACTTTCGCCGGGGTGCGCGATCTCCTGTTCGGGCTCGAGGGTTTCCGGGGCAACGTCGGCGACTACACCGATCCCGAGAACTCGTTCCTCGATTCGGTACTCGATCGGCGCACGGGGATTCCGATCACCCTCTCGATCGTGATGATGGAGGTGGGGCGTCGGGTGGGGGTGCCGATCGCGGGCGTAGGTCTTCCCGGCCACTTCATCGTCGCCGACGGAACGAGCCCCGGTCGGTGGTGCGACCCGTTCGCAGGAGGGGCGGTACTCGACCTCGACGGGGTGCGGGCGCTATCGGACCGGGCCTACGGGGGACCGTTCCTGCCCGGACTCCTCGTCCCTACCCACCCCGTAGCGATCGTCGCCCGGATGCTCGCCAACCTCGAACTCGGTCCGCTCGGTCGGGTCCCTCGGCACCGCGACTGGATGGCGACGCTCCGTGGCGTCTTTCCCGGGGTGACCGACGGTGAGCGGCAGCGACTGCAGACCGAGGCCACCGCCGTGCGGGCGCAATGGAACTGAGCGCGTCCTCCGACGGCGTCCCGATGTTTCCGCTCGGTCGGGTGCTCTTCCCCTACGAAATGTTGCCGCTGCATGTCTTCGAACCGCGATATCGGGCACTGGTGCGCGACGTTCTCGCGTCGGCGGGGGAGTTCGGGGTCGTGCTCATCGAACGCGGACGCGAGGTGGGCGGCGGCGACATCCGGTTCGCGGTCGGCACTCTGGCGCGCATCGTGCGCGCCGAGCGGGCCGCCGACGGCCGCTACGGACTGGTGACGGTGGGGGTACGCCGCGTGCGCGTCGAGGAGTGGCTACCCGACGATCCTTACCCGCGGGCCCGGGTCGTGACCCTCGACGAACCCGCGCCCGCGCCCGAAGCCGAGGCTGCCGTCGCCCGGGTCGCGGCGCGACTCGCGGATGTCGCGGCGCTCGCCCGCCGTATCGATCCCCGGGTCGAGGAGCCCCCGGCGCTCCCCGACGATCCGGTGCGGGCGGCGTGGGAGGCAGCCGCGATCGCGCCCCTCGGTCCGCTCGACGCCCAGCGCGTGCTCGAGACGGTGAGTGCGGGTGAGCGGCTCGCCGCGCTCGAGGCGTTCCTCGCCGAGCAGGCCGCGGCCCTCCGTTTCCGGATCGGACCCGACTGAGGGGCCGATAGTGCTGGGTACGCTGCCGTCGTGGACGATCGCATCGACACCGAAGCCGCGCGTGAGCGCCTCGAGCAGGAGCACGAGCGGGTGGATCGGCTGATCGGCGAACTGCGCGACGAGGGCCTCGACCGGGAGGCGGCGGAGCAGTCGGGTGACCCGGGCCACATCGGGCAGCACCCGGCCGATCGGGCCAGCGACACGTTCGAGCGCGAGAAGGATCTCGCGATCCTCGAGTCGCTCGAGGCGGAGCTCGCCGAGATCGAGGCCGCGCTCCAGCGCATCGACGACGGCACCTACGGCATCGACGAGCGGACGGGCGCGCCCATCGACCCGGAGCGGCTGGCGGCCCGACCGACGGCCCGCACCGACGTCGAGGGCCTGCCCCCGCGGTGATCATCGGCCTGCGCTGCTTCGCCGCCGCGCGTGAGGCCGCCGGGCGCGCTTCCGACGAGTTCGAGCTCCCGGCCGACGCAACCGTCGACGATGTCCTGGCGGCGGCGATCTCCCGCTACGGATCGGACTTCGCGGCGGTGGCCGCCGTGTCGCGAGTGTGGGTCAACGGCGACGAGCCGGCGGCGGGATCGGCTACCCCTCTCGCATCCGGTGACGAGGTGGCAGTCCTGCCTCCGGTGAGCGGCGGCGACCGGTAGCCTGCCCAACGCCCCGGACCGGAGAGGGTGATTCCCACGGAACGCATCCAGCGCCTGCTCGATCCGGCCTACTCGGCCGGTCTCGCCGACAGCACCGACGAGTCACTGCGGGCGAAGAAGGCCGAGTGCTCCGAGGCCGAGAACGCCGTCTCGTATCTCCGGCGCCTCGCTCAGGCCCGCCTCGAGATCCTCGGTGCCGAGCGCGAGCGCCGGGCCCGGGGCGGTTCGGTCGAGGACCTCATTCGCGACCTGCCCAGAATCCTGAGTGGTGACGCGGGCCGATCGGGTGCACTCAATACCCGGGTCGCGTCCACGGCGGCGCCCGCCCTGCGGCTCGAGTGGCCCGACGGGCGAGAATCGCTCGTCGACGACGCGACGCTGGCGAACCTGCCCCTCCTCTCCGATGCCGATCTCGACGGCGCGTTCACTCGCCTCACCGATTTCGAACGCGAGCTCTCGACGTTGCGGCGAGGTCTGCACGGGGTCATCGACGGCATCGAGGCCCAACTGGTCGCGCGGCAGGTCCCGGGGGCCTGACCCCGCCCCCGTGCCCGAGCCCCGGCTCATCGATCTCGGAGAGTTCATCCGCGACCAGCGGCGCAACGCCCGCCTGTCGTTGCGGAAGCTGAGCGAACTCGCGGGTATCTCCAACCCGTACCTGAGCCAGATCGAACGCGGGTTGCGGCGGCCGTCCGCCGACATCCTGCAGGGCATCGCCCGCGGCCTGCGCATTTCGGCCGAGACGCTCTACGTGCGGGCGGGCCTCCTCGAGGAGGCGGAACCCGGCCCCGCGGCCGACCTCGAGGGGGCGATAAACGCCGCTCCCGATCTCAACGAGCGCCAGAAACAGGCCCTGGTGGAGATCTACCGATCGTTCCGTGCCGGGGAGTCGGGGGCCGACCGGTAGCCTTGCGGCCCCATGGCCGCCCGCCGTATAGCCGTGTTCTCCATGCACACGTCGCCGCTCGCCCAGCCGGGTGAGGGCGACGGCGGCGGCATGAACGTTTACGTGCGGGCGCTGGCGACCGCGGTCGCCCGGGCCGGGGTCGAGTGCGACGTCTACACCCGGGCCGCGGCCCGGTCGGCGGCACCGGTCGTCGAGGTGGAGCCCGGGTTCCGGGTGCTCCACGTCGCGGCCGGACCCCGGTCCGAGGTCCCGAAGCACGAACTGATCGACCTCGTCGAACCCTTCACCGAGGCCGCCGCGACGATGATGCGCGACCGCCCCGCCGTCGACGCCTTGCACGCCAACTACTGGCTCTCGGGCGCAGCGGCCCATCGCCTCAAACACCGACTCGACCTGCCGCTGGTGGCGACCTTCCACACGCTGGCCCGGGTCAAGGCCGACGCCGGCGTCGACGATGATCCGGGCCACCGAAGCGCGGTCGAGCACGAGGTGATCTCGTGCGCCGACCTGATGTTGGCCTCCACCGCCGAGGAGCGTTCGCAGCTCGCCGAGTTGTACTCGGCCGATCCGGCTCGCATCGAGATCGTGCCGCCCGGTGTCGATCACTCGGTTTTCACGCCCGGCGACCGGGCGGCCGCCCGCGCCCGGCTCGGGATCGACGCCCGGCGCGTACTTCTGTTCGCGGGGCGGGTGCAGCCGCTGAAGGGGGTCGACCTCGCCGTGCGCTGCCTGGCCGCCCTCGACGATCCCGGTGCCGTTCTCCTCGTCGTCGGGGGTCCGAGCGGCCGGGCGGGTGACGACGAGCTCCGGCGGGTGCGGGCCCTGGCCACCGAACTCGGAGTGGCCGATCGGGTGCGCTGGGTGCGGCCGCAGCCCCACGACCGCCTCGCCGACTTCTACCGAGCGGCCGATGTGTGTCTCGTGCCGTCGCGTACCGAGTCGTTCGGATTGGTGGCGCTGGAAGCGGCCTCGTGCGGCACCCCGGTGGTCGCGGCCGCGGTCGGCGGCCTCCGTTCGCTCGTCGTGGACGGGGGGACCGGCGCCCTGGTCGAGGGACGCGCCCCCGCCGACTACGCCGCGCCGGTCGCCCGTATCCTCGCCGACCGGGAGTTCGCGAACGAGCTCAGCCGGCGAGCGGTCGAGCACTCGGCCCGCTACTCGTGGAGCACGACTGCGGCCCGGTTGCGACGCCTGTACGGCGACCTCGCGGCCCGCCGACCCGTTCGCTGCGACTGAGTGTGGACGCGCCGCCCCTCGAACCCGACGAGTGGCAACGGGTCCACGACCTCGTGGCGACACACCTCGAGGGATCGGTTGCGGCCGAGCCGTGGGTGCAGGCGGTCGAGTACGACGCCTCGATCCCGCGTTGGTACGTGCGCTTCGGGTGCGAGGGGCGCGACGCGGCGACGATCTACCTCGACATCCACCAACGCACGCTGCGGGCCGAGCTCTACTTCCTGCCCGATCCCCCCGCCAACCACGAGACGCTCTACCGGTTCCTGCTTCGGGCCAACCACGATCGGTACGGCGTCCACTTCTCGATCGGTCCCGACGGCGACTGCTACCTCGTCGGTCGCGTCCTCCTCGATCACCTCGACGTAGCCGAACTCGACCGGCTGATCGGTGCCTGCTACGAGGTGACCGAGCGCTGGTTCACGGCGGCGGTGCGGATCGCGTTCGGGTCTCGGAGCAATGAAAAATTGTGA
>Ga0208783_10001426_pt1 | contig 14145 bp, 14 predicted proteins | sample DEB19_08_DNA_2_FD_184529 | JGI IMG/M metagenome (GOLD analysis project Ga0208783, IMG submission 184529) | Aqueous microbial communities from the Delaware River and Bay under freshwater to marine salinity gradient to study organic matter... | ecosystem: Environmental > Aquatic > Marine >... | reverse complement strand
CATGAACCCCTGGTTCGCGCAGACGGGGGTGCCCCGTACGAGCGGCGTTCCCTACTTCGGTTACGCGACCGTCCGCCCACCCGACCTCGTGGAGTCGGCCCTGGTCGAGTCGGTCGGCATCGCCGCCATCGGCGCGGCTCCGTTTCGGACCAAGTGGTACTGCCCCAGCGGGGCGCTGCGCACGAGTTCGGGAACGGCCTACGGACCCATCGACTGGAACTGCGACGGGGTCGTATCGGGGACGGTTGCGGTCAACGTGACCGGACCGAAGTCCCCGGCCCTCACGAGGCTCGTACCCCGCAACGACTGGACGACACTGGCCTACGGCGGTGGCACGCTCGGGGGCCCCTTCGCCTGACGGGGTCGTGGGAGTCGCACAGTTCGGGGCGCACGGCGGAGGATGTCCGACCCACGCCCTACGGTCGGTCCCGAGAGGTCGGTCGAGGTGATCTGGTAGCGTCTCGAATCCACATCCGAGACCCTGCCCCCACGGCGGCGTCCCTCGGTCTTACGGGAGCCCGGCTCCCCGGACCGTCGGAACGACCGGACAACGGGGCCCGCAGCCCGGGCTGCGGTCCGAAGGAGGCCAACGGCGCATGACGCGGCCGTACGAAGTGATGATCATCATCGACGCGGACCTGGAGGAGGAGACCATCCGGGCCAACGTCGAGCGCTGGATCCAGTTGATCGAGGAGAAGGGCGCCGAGCGCGGCCACGTCGACTTCTGGGGCAAGCGCCGTCTCGCCTACGAGCTGAAGCGCCGGACCGAGGGCTACTACGTGGTCCTGCAGGCCCGGTCGGAGCCCGCGGCGATGGACGAGCTGCACCGGGTGCTCTCCCTGGCAGATGAGGTGCTCCGCCACAAGGTGCTCCGCATCCCGGAGAAGGTCTACGGACCCCCCCGGGCCGCGGCCGCGGGCGCGAGCGATTCGTAGGCACCGCGCGAGCGGGCCCCGGTCGTAGGGAGGCAACCCATGGCAACCGATGCGAATGCGATCACGATCAGCGGCAACGTCACTCGTGATCCCGAGATGCGCTACACGCCGAGCGGGGCGTCGAAGTTGAGTTTCGGCGTGGCCGTCAACCGCTCGTGGCGCAACCAGCAGACCCAGGAGTGGGAGGAGCAGACGAGCTTCTTCAACGTGGTCGCCTGGCGCCAGCTCGCCGAGAACGCACAGAGCTCGATCACCAAGGGCACGCGCGTCATGGTGACCGGCCGACTCGAGCAGCGCTCGTGGGAGACCGACCAGGGCGAGAAGCGATCGATCGTGGAGATCGTCGCCGACGACATCGCGGCGAGTCTGCGGTTCGCGACGGTCGACGTCCACCGGATCGAGCGCAGCGGCGGCGGTGACGGCGGCGGCCGGGCCTCCGGCCCGCGCAGCGGCGGCGGGAGCAGCAGCGGTGGCGGCGGTAACGCCGGCGGTGGCGGATACGACGAATACGGCGAAGAGCCGTTCTAGAGCGGAAGCACGGAGATGGCGCAGCGCACACCGAAGAAGGGCGGCCCGGTCAAGGACCGGCGCCCGATGAAGAAGAAGACCTCGATCCTCACGACGGAAAACGTCCAGTGGGTCGACTACAAGGACGTCAACCTGCTCCGGCGGTTCATGTCGGAGCGGGCGAAGATCCGTGCCCGACGGGTCACCGGCAACAGCCAGCAGCAGCAGGTGGCCGTGGCCCGGGCGATCCGGATCGCCCGCGAGATGGCGCTCCTGCCCTACAGCGTGCGGCAGGTGACCCAGCGCTCGAAGGGCCGCCGCGATCGTGACCGTGACCGCGAGATGCCCGAGGAGGTCGTGGCCCAGCCCGGCGCCGAGACCGAGGCCGCCGAGAGCGCCGAAGTCGAGGAGTTCGCGGGCGAGGTGCTCGAGACCGAGGTCGAGGCGATCGAGCCTTCCGGCGGGGAGGAATCCGAGTGAAGATCCTCCTGCGGGCCGACGTCGACAACGTCGGAAAGAAGGGCGACATCGTCGAGGTGGCCGACGGCTACGCGCGCAACTACCTCGTCCCTCGGGGCCTGGCGCTGCGGGCGACGCCCGGGCTGCGCGACCAGGCCGAGGCGATGCGGCGCAACCGCGAGGCGCGGGAGCGTCGCGACCGGGAGGCGGCGGAAGCGGTCGCGGCGCGGTTCACTGGCCGGATCATCGCGATCAAGGCTCGGGCCGGAGGCGAGGGTCGCCTGTTCGGTTCGGTCACCGCGGTCGACATCGCCGACGCGGTGCTCGCCCAGACCGGGGCCGAGCTCGACCGGCGGCGCATCGACCTCGACGAGCCGATCAAGGAACTCGGTCCGGCCGAGGTGTCGGTGCGGCTGCACCCCGAGGTCGTCGCCACCATCTCCCTCGTCATCGAGACGGCTTGAGCCCCGGCCGGGTCACCCGGCCGACGACATCGTTGATTCCCTCGGGGGTTGCGCGCGCCCGCACACCGGGCCCGGCCCTTCGGGGGGCATTTCCGGGCCCGATCGGGGGTTGCTGACCCACCCCGTCGCGAAACTGCTCATCGTCCACATACCTGTGGACGAAAGGGGCCGTCGTCCACAGGGATATCCCCCGGTTGTTCCCCTTACGACCCACAGGCCGGTCGTGCGACCCTGGACGACCGCGCGGAAGAGCGAACGACGTACACGGTCCCCGACGAGCGAAGGCGAGGAGCGCAGGTGGCGCAACCGATGGACATCGAACCCGTCCCGATCCGGGGCGGGGGTCGCGTTCCGCCCCACAACCTCGAGGCCGAGGAGTCGCTGCTCGGGGCGATGATGCTCTCCCGCGAGGCGATGACTGCCGCGGTCGAGGCCCGACTCGACGCGGCCGACTTCTACAAACCCGTTCACGGGGCGATCTTCGCGGCGGCACTCTCGCTCCACACCGCCGGTGAGCCGGTCGACACGGTGACGGTCGCCGAGGAGTTGCGCCGGGCCGGCGAACTCGACGCCACGGGAGGCCGCCACGCGCTCGAACGCATTCAGGCCGCGACTCCGGCTTCGGCCAACGCCGCGCACTACGCCCAAATCGTGGCCGAGTTGGCCATGCTCCGTCAGCTCATCAGCACCGCCAACATGATCCAGGAGACGGCCTACGCAGCCGAGGAAGACGTCGACGAGACGATCGACCGCGCCGAGGCCGCGATCTTCGAGGTCGCCGAGCGGCGGGTGAGTGATTCGCTCATCCACCTCTACCCGGCGCTCACGGCGACGATGGAGCAACTCGAGCGCCTCTACGACCGCGAGAGCGATCTCGTCGGCACGGCGACCGGTTACCGCGACCTCGACTCGATCCTGCTCGGACTCCACCCGTCGACGCTGTCGATCGTGGCGGCTCGGCCCGGACAGGGCAAGACCTCCTTCGTCCTCGGACTCGCGCAGCACATCGCGCTCGACGCTCGGCGTCCGGTTCTCGTCTTCTCGATGGAGATGGGCCACCTCGAGCTCACGAAACGCCTCCTGGCCGCCGAGGCCAAGGTGCCCTCGCGCAAGTTGCAGACCGGCAATCTCTCGGAGCACGAGTGGCTCCGGGTCACCCAGGCCGTCGGGCGCCTCGCCGAAGCGCACTTCTTCATCGACGACAACCCGCGTTGCACGGTGATGGAGATGCGGGCCAAGGCCCGGCGGCTCAAGGCCCGCTTCGGCGACCTCGGCCTGATCGTCGTCGACTACCTCCAGCTCATGACCTCGCACAACAAGCGGGTCGAGAGTCGCCAGGTCGAGGTGTCGGAGATCTCACGCGGGCTGAAGATCCTCGCCCGCGAGATGGAGTGCCCGGTGGTGTGCGCTGCGCAGCTCAACCGGCAGCTCGAATACCGCCAGGACAAGCGCCCGGTGCTGGCTGACCTTCGCGAGTCGGGTTGTCTCGTCGCCTCGACCCGCATCACCCTCGCCGACGGTTCCACCACGACGATCGGCGAGCTCTACGCCGCCGACGCACGCGACGTCGAGGTGCTCACCCTCGACGAGCGTCTGCGTTTGCGGCCGGGGCGCATGACCCACGTGTTCGAGAGCGGCACGAAGGAGATCTTCGAGCTGCAGCTGGCGTCGGGTCGCCGGGTCACGGCCAGTGCGAATCACCCGTTCCTCACCCTCGACGGCTGGGCCCACCTCGCCGACCTCCGACCCGGAGGCTTCGTGGCGTCGTCACGCCGCTCCGGTCCGACGGTCGAACCCGGGCGTGACATCGTGCCGGGCGGGATCTGGGACTACATCGTGAGCAAGAGCCAGCACTACGCCGACGCGCCGCGGGGCCACGAGCTCATCGAGCGGCTCGGCGGTGGGCTGGCCGGCCGTCACCGGCTCTACGAGTCGGGGGTGAGCCGATCGCTCATGGGCCGCATCGCCGGAGTGCTCCCCGATCCCTACCTCTCCGATCTGGCGTCGAGCGACGTGCTCTGGGACGAGATCACGGCGATCGTGCCGATGGGCGAGGCACCGGTCTACGACGCCACCGTTCCCGGCACCCACTGCTTCGTGGCCGACGACATCGTCGTCCACAACAGCATCGAACAGGATGCCGACGTCGTGATGTTCATCTACCGCGACGAGTACTACAACCCGGAGTCCGATCAGCGCGGTCTCGCCGAGGTCATCGTGGGCAAGCACCGAAACGGTCCGGTGGGTTCGGCTCGGCTCGTGTTCCACGCGGACTACACGGCGTTCCTCGACGCCGCCCCGGAATAGGGGTCGGGGCAGGCGGGGGCAGCTGATCCGCCTCTCCGCCTCGCCCGGGCCGGGCGGGGCCTCCTACACTCCACCGTCATGGACCCCATGCTCGTCGTTGCCATCGCCGTCGCCGTCATCGCCATCGTGGCCGGACTCTCGACCCTCGGGGGCGACAAGGGAAAGAGCGCGGACGGGCACGGGCACGACCACGGTCACTGAGACCGCGCGGGATCCCGAATAGCGATCCGGGCCGGTCGCTCGGCTCCGAGGCCGATCACCAGGTGATCGGCGCAGTGCTCCCCGTCGCCCGGCCCTCGGCCCGGACCCCTTTACCGACGAGTTCGGTCGCCGCCTCCTGCCAGAACTCCCGTAGCCGGTAGTGAGGAATACGCGGGAACAAATGGTGCACGGCGTGGTGGTCGTGGCCGCGAATGACGAGCCGCGAACCGGGAAACACCGCCACCCGCGTGTCGACGTAGCGTCCGACCGGTACGGCGGGGTGGTGGGGGAACCACGCGAACCGGACGATGAGAGCGAGTACCTGAATCCGAGCGGGCAGGTACCAGAGCATCAGCGCCGGCCAACCGAGTCCGACGGCAAAGGCGGCGATCAGCGCGGCGGTGCTGAGGAACCAGAGCCGCAACTGCGAGAGTCCGGCTTGGCGGTTACGGGAGTCGGACGCGAGTGAGCGCCGGATCCCGGCCGGGAGTAGACGTCGGGTGGGCGGCACGAAGGCGAAGACCGGGAGCAGGACGAGACCGAGCCAGAGCGGGATCGCGCCGGTGGTACTGAGCGCGAAGACAGCGATCCGAGCGCCGGCGAAGGCGCCGAAGGTGAGGATGATCCGGGTCTGAAAGCCCCCGCTGTATCGAGCGGCGAGGGCGCGCTCACCGTCGGGGATCGGGAGGTCGAGGTTCTCGTCGACGACGCTCACGGGTCGACCCCACCGGTAATTACCCGCCCCTCCGCTGAAGGTCAGAAGAGGGTCAGACCCGGCTCGACCTCGCCGCGCAGGGTGTCGAGGTCTACCTCGACGCAGAGAATGCCCTTGCTCTCGGCGTAGACGCGGGCCTGCGGCTTGATCGACTGCGCGACGAACATCCCGAGCGTGGGGGCGTAGAGCGGGTCGCGGTCCATGCGCTCCTGATAGCGGAGCAATTGCTCGACCCCGGCGATCTCGCCGACCCGTTTCACCTCGACCACGACCGCCCGTCCCTCGGCGTCGCGGCAGAGCAGGTCGATCGGGCCGATGTCGGTCGGGTGCTCCCGGCGCACGAGGGTGAGGTCGTCGCGCAGGGCGGCGACCCGGGCCGCGAGCAGCACTTGGAGCTCGGCCTCGACTCCGTCCTTCACGAGGCCGGGATCCTCTCCGAGTTCGACGCTCGTGTCGTGCAGCACCTCGTGCAGCTCGATGCGCAGCGCCTCGCCCTTCGGGTTGCGGGCCACGATGAGGGAGTCGTCGGTCTCGATGACGCAAGGGGGGTTCATCCAGTTGAGCGGTTTGTAGGCCTTGGCGTCGGCGTGCACCGCAATCGAACCGTCGGCCTTGCACAGGATGAGGCGGACCGCCTCCTCCAGCCGGGCGCCGAGACGACCCTCGTAGGTCACGGTGCAGCGGGCGACGAGGAGACGCACGAGGGGCATTCTCGCACGGGCCGTCGGTAGCCTCGGCAGGTGCTCCGCAGCGTCCTCGCCGGCAACTTCTACGACGACGTTCTGCGCGAACTCGTATTCGCGCTTGGCGCCGCACTATTCCTCGCCAACGTGGTCGCGCTGTTCCGGCGGCGGATCGATCCTGAGACGGCCCGGCAGGCGACCCTCGCCCGCAATCGCCCCGGCAGCCCTGTACGGGGGAACCGGCGGGCGTCGGCGAGTGATGACCTGGTGCGGGCGCCCTTGGGGCGCACGCTGCTCTACGCCCTGATCGGCTTCGTCGTGATGATCGCCGGCCTCGGGGCGATGCTCAACACCTGACCGGTCGAAGTGCCTTCCCGGCGGGCTGTGTCGGTCAGGGCACGATCACGAGCGGCCGATCGAGGTGGTGCGAGAGGTGGTGGCTCGTGCTGCCCAGGAGCAGTTCGGCGAACCCACCCCGCCCGCGCCGGCCGACCACGACGAGTTCGGCGGCCGATTGCCGAGCAGCATTCGTGATGGCGGTGGCGGCCGGGCCGTCCACGACCTCGACCCGGTAGGGGACTCCGCTCTCGATCAAGGTTGCGCTCCACCGGTCGTGCACGAGGGCGGTGATGTCGGCGCGTTCGGTCGCGGTCAGCGGAGGAAGCGGCGCATAGCCGAGGCCCGGTGACCCGGCGATCGGGATGTCGACGGCGTGCACCACGAGCACATCGGCCCCGAGGCCGCCTGCGTGACGCGCACACCACTCGACGGCGCGACCAGCCGGCTCCGATCCGTCGACGCCGACCACGATCGTTGCCATCTCCACCTCCGAGCCGGTTCCGAGTGCGGGGTCCGTCGGGGTCCACCTACCCGGGTCGGACATTGGGAAACCCCGGGGACTCGGGAATTCGCGGTGCGATTCGGGATGCCTAGGGTTCGGCGCGTGCATCCGAACGGCGAGGGCGAACGCAGGGGGGGTAGCGGTCGGGCGAAGCGACTGCCTGCGCTTCGGGCGGCGGCAGCCGCTCGGCTGGCCGACCTCCGGCGCCGGTCACCTCTCGTCGACGTTCTCGCCCGCGCCTGGGAGCACGACGTCGAGGTGGGCGGGGGGATCGTGGGCGCGGCGGTGGCATTCCGCCTCTTCCTCTTCATGGTGCCGTTCGCGTTCTTCGTCGCGACGGCACTCGGGGCCTCGGCCGACCTCGCCGATCGCAGCACGACCGAGGTCGCGGAGCGGGCGGGGATCGGCGGAGTAGTGGCCAAGGGGGTCATGAGTGCGGAGAGTCTCGGGACCCGCAGCCGATTCCTTCTCCTGCTGGTCGCCGGTTACGCCACCATCTCGACGGCTCGGAGCATCGTGGGCACGCTCGTCCAGGCGCACTGTCTGGTGTGGAAGGTGCCGGCCGTTCGCGTACCGCGGACCCGCCCGGCGTTGCTCTTCACGGCGTGCGTCGCGTCACTCATGGTCGTGTCGAGTTACGTTCAGCGACTCCGCGCCGCGGTTCCCGCCCCCGGACTCGCGCTGACGGCACTGTGGCTTTTCGTGCCGCTGGCGGCCTGGTGGTGGGCTTCGACCCGCCTCCCGCACGCCGATGCTCCGGTGTGGGCGCTGCTTCCCGGTGCCGTCGTCTTCGCGGTCGGAATGCAGGCGATGCACCTCTTCACGCTCTTCTACGTGACCCGGGCGGTGGAGTCGAAGTCGGAGACGTACGGCGCGCTCGGTGCGGCGATCGCCGTCCTCATCTGGTGTTACGTCGCGGGCCGACTCGTGACGGGAACGGCCGTCGTCAATGCCGCCCTGTGGCGGCGCTACCGGCAACGGCAGGCCGATCCCGAGCCGATGGAAAAGGGACTGAACGCGGGGTCCCGCACCGGTCGCGCCGCCCGGGGGCTGCGCTCGGTCCGCGGCCTGTTCCGCTGAGACGCGGTCCGGCCCGTCGAGATCTCGGTTCCGCCGTCCGTCGTACACTCGACGGTCGGCCGCGCCTGCGAGGATGACCGACATGGACGCCATCCCCGACCGCATCGCCGCCCTCCCGGCCCGCAAGCGCCTCGCGCTCGTGGCTCACGACCACGAGAAGGAGAACCTCCTCGACTGGGCCCGCGAGAACCGCGAGGTACTGGCCGGTCACGATCTCTGCGCAACGGGCACGACCGGCGGACTGTTGGCTGCAGCGCTCGACCTCCCGATCGAGCGGCTGCGTTCCGGGCCGCTCGGCGGCGACCAACAGATCGGGGCCCGCATCAGCGAGGGCGCGGTGGATGCCCTGTTCTTCTTCTGGGATCCGCTCGAGCCCCAACCGCACGACCCCGATGTGCGGGCGCTCCTGCGGATTGCCGTGGTCTGGAACATCCCGGTCGCGTGCAATCGGTCGAGCGCCGACTTCCTGCTGTCCTCGCCCCTGTTCTCCACCGAGTACCCGCGGCGGGTCCGGCCCTCTCTGGTCGCCTGAGATTCCGACCGGCTACCGGTCGCTCGACCGGGATGCGCGCTCGTTCCGTTCGGATCGGGGCGTCCCGGCGAACACATCGAGGAGCACCTCGACCGTGGCCCAGTGGACGGTGCCGAGACCGGCGGTGGCAATGAGTCGCTCGGCGATCCGATCGTCGGGACGGCGCCCCGAGCGACCTTCGACGGCGAGGGTGTCGGCGGCCAGTCGGAGGTCGACGAGCACGGAGGGCTCGGCCGCGGTTGCCGTTGCGATCAATCCGGGGAGCGCGTCGGCGGTCTCGGCCAGACGTCGCAGGTTCGAGCGGAGGAGCGCGAGATCGGTCACCGGCGGACCGGGATCTCCTCCGACCGGTGCGGTGCGGACGCGCAGGACGCTGTCGGCGAGGTCGGCGAGTCGGGGGAAGAAGCGCGCGGCCCGGTCGATGTCGACGCCTGCTCGGCCGGCGACCGTGGCCACTGATTCGGGCGGAGATCCGGAGGCCCAAGCGGCGTCGGCCGCCGAAACGAGTTGCGTGAACGCGGCTGCGTTTACGGGGTCGGCAGGGGCCCGAGGGTCGGCGAGGGAGCCCTCCTCGGTGAGAGCCAGCACGAGTGCGACCAAGGCATCGATGACGTCGTCGATGCCCAGTGCCGACGGCTCGACGGATATCCGGTCGAGGGCGCCGTTGCCGAGCGCGAGGGAGAGCTCGAGCACCCCGTCGAGGCTCATTCCCGGCCGGGGTCGGCGTCCGAGGGCTGCGAGCGCGCCGAGCAGTACCCAGCGCATGTGGGCACGCACGGCATGAGCCCCGGATCGGTGAATCGCCATGAGTTCGTCAGCGAGGGCCCGGTGTTCCGGGTTGATCCGGACCGCTCCCTTCCACGCGGGGCCGGCGGTCACGGTGGCCGCTGCGATGATTCGGCCGAGGGGGTAGGACGGGAGTCGGAAGTTCTGCTCGAGGTAGTGGCGGATGGCGGCCGTGGCGACCTCGATCGGATCGACTCCTTCGGCTGCCGCCGCTCGATCGGCGGCTTCGGTGGAGACCTCGTCGAAGGTGTCCCATCCGATCGCCGGGGCCCGGTACTCCGGGTCGGCCGCGTTGGCCATGATGCCGAGGAGGGTTGCGTCGGGATCACCGAGGAGTCGGTAGGCCCGGTCGACGCTCACGCGGTCGGAGCGACGGGCGAGGGCCGATGGGGTCACCAGGCCCGCGAGGGCCGCAACCGCGTCCTCCAGGATTCGGGCGATTCCCTCGGCCAGGAGATCACTGCGGGCGGCATCGGCTTTTTCGTCCCACTTCGTCCGGCGACCGGCCCGTTGTTCGCTCGTACTCATCGGCTAATTATGCGATACAAATTCGCAAATTTACAAGAAATCAGTAATTGTCTTCTCTCTGTAGTGGTGAGAGGTTTCGGGGGCGCGGAGCGAGCGGGGCGACGTTCGCGGGCGGGCCCGCGCCCTATCGCTCGGTGCGAACCCCTGAGGTCGGCCCCGGTCGGTCGGAGCGGCGAACTCCTCGTTCCGGTCGACCGGACCGACCCGGTTCAGAGCCCTATGGCATTCGTGGGCGTTCGGGCGCAGGGGGTCGGTCAGGGAATGCCGACCACGGGTGAGGGAGCCAGCGAGTAGGCCCCGTCGCCGCCCTGGCCGTTACCGAGTTGACCGCCGGTGTTGAGGCCCCAGCACTTGGCGGTGCTGCCGACCAGGAACGCGCACGCGTAGGCGGCCCCGATCGAGACGGACACTGCCCCCGTGAGTCCGCTCACCTTCGACGGCACGAGCGAGTCGCAGTTGCTCGGAGTGGAGTAGGGCACGCAGGGGAGGTTGTTGCCGAGCTGTCCCGAACCGTTGAATCCCCAGCAACGCGCGGTGGCGTCGGCCAGCACTGCACAGGCGTTGTACTGGGCTACGTCGAGGCGGACGATTCCGGTGAGTCCGACGGCGGCCGGGACGGGCACGGTGGAATCGTTGAGCCACGTGCCGTTGCCGAACGTGCCCGAACTGTTGCTGCCCCAGCACTTCGCGGTGCGGTTCGCGATGACCGCGCACGAGGTCCCGGAGCCGGCCGCGACATCGATGACACCCGTGAGTCCGGTCACGGGAACGGGCAGGCGGGAGCCGGTCGTGGTGCCGTTGCCGAGTTGTCCGGAGGCATTCGCGCCCCAGCACTTGAGTGTTCGGTTCGCGGGCACGGCACAGACGTGAGTCGGACCGGCACTGAGCGCGATGACCCCGGTCAGCGGGGTGGGGGGTGTGGCGGCAGCCAGTACGGGCACCGGTACCGACGAGCCGGTCGTGGTGCCGGTACCGAGTTGACCGGCGCTGTTCCTGCCCCAGCACCGGATGCCTCCCGAGGCGAGGAGGGCACACGTGAAGTCGGATCCGGCGTCGAGCGCGATGACCCCGGTGAGACCGGACACGGCAACCGGTACCGACGAGTCGGTTTTGGTGCCGTTGCCGAGTTGACCGTCGGTGTTCGCGCCCCAGCACCGGACCGTGCCGCCGGCTGCGAGCAGGGCACAGGAGTGGCGGCCACCGACGCTCACGGCAGTCGCACCACTGATGCTCGTCACGGGCACCGCGACGTCGAAGATGTCGACGACCGGATTACCCAGAGCGCCGTAGGAGTTGTCGCCCCAGCACTTGACGCCCCCCCCGGTCGCGAGTGCGCAGGAGTGCTGGCCGCCGCTGGAGATCGGTGCGCTGCGAACGGCGATGTCGGCGTCGTTGAGGTCGAAGAAGATGTTGCCGACGGCCCGCACCTGGATCCGCGCCGCGGTGGTCGCGATCGGTGGGATTGCGACGACCTGGCTCCCGTCGTTGGGCGTGGCCGTGGCCAACGGCACGAAGCTCAGCCCGTTGTTGGTGGTGAGCCGGATATCGACGTTGGCGACGTTGTACGGCGCCGCGTTCGTGCCGGCGACGTTCCAGGTGACGGTGATCGACCGGCCCCCGTTGACCGACGTCGTCGTGTTCTGGGAGGTGATCCGGAAGGGCGTCGCCCCGGCCACGGTGACGGTGCTGCCGGCGTTGGCGACCCCACCTCCTGCGGCTCGGTTGTCGCGCGCGGTGACCCGGAACTTCATCGTGCGGGCCGCAGTAGGGAGGAACTCGGCCCAGCAGTCGAGCCCCGCGGGCAGGGCCGGACAGGTACCCGAGACTGCGTTGGTCGTATTGGCGACGATGCTGGCCATCCGGGGGAACGTCCGTGAGGCCGATCGTCCGGCGGTGGGGGGAAACGACCGGAACAACGCACCGGTCGTCTTGGGCGTGGCGGTCAGGGCGCGCAGCGCACCGCCGTCGTACTGCTCCCATTGGAGGCTGACGGCGTCAGCGGCGTTGGCATCGGTCGCGGTGGCCGAGAGTACGAACGGGGTCCGGGGCGGGATCGTCCAGGCGGCGCCGCCCGCGGGGGTGACGGTCGGCGTCGCGTTGCCCGTCGCCGAGAGCACACCGCCCTGCCCGGGTTTGGCGAGGACCGCTTGGATCTCGTCGAAACTCTTCGCGTGGAAGAACGGGTCGGTCGACCCGCCCGGGCCGGTTCGTTGCTGGAGGTTGTCGATTCCGCAGATCCCGGCGTAGCCCATGATCGAACTCCCGCTGCCCGGCTCCACGGCCGAGGGTGCATCGCCGTTACCGGCGCAGTTCCCGGCCGTACCGCTGAACGTGTGCTCGCCACCGAGTTGGTGGCCGAGTTCGTGGGCGACGTAGTCGACCCAGAACCCGTCGTCGAAGGGCAGTGCCTTGCCCGTCGCACCACGCGCCTTGGTCCCGGTGATTCCCACCACGCCGAGTCCGGCGAGGCCTCCGGCCCCGGTCGAGAAGACGTGGCCGATGTCGTAGCCGGCATTGCCGATCACGGCATCGACTCGCGTCTGGTTCTCGTCGACGAGTGCGGCGACGTCGTCGTTCGTGTACGGATCGGTCGCGGCGTCGAGGTGGATGAGGCTGTCGTTGTTCGCGACCAGGACGAGGCGCACTCCCAGTTCGGGCCGGAAGATGCCGTTCACCCGATTCACGGCCGCGACGAGCGCGTTGTGTACGAGGGGAACCGTGCCACCGTGGAACGTGGAGTACTCGCCGGTTGTGGCCAGGGCGAGCCGGTAGGTGCGCAGTTGCGGGCCGATCGTGCGGGCCAGGGGCGCGGGCGACGCGGCCGCCTGCCGCGCCGGAGGGGTGTCGGCCGATTCGGGTATCGGCGAGAGTTCGCGCCACTGGCCCTCGGCGGAGAGGAGGTCGGCCCGCCGGTACGCAACGTGGTGGGTGGCGTCGCCTCTCACCTCGGGGTCGATGTACCACCCTCCGGTCGGCGCGCGAACTTGGGCGTGGAAACCGGCGGGTCCGAGGTCGAGGCGCACCGAGGCTGCTCGGTCATCGATCCCGATGCCTGAGTAGGTGCGGGTCTCCGGGTGGCGCCGACCGAGCGCAGCCTCGACCACCGGCGACTCGGTGATCGCGAAGCGGACCACCCGTCCCTCCGGGGTGGGCAGGCCGAGGACGTCCGGTGCCCCCCGAGCGCGTGTCCCCTCCAGCGGGGCCCGGGCCAGGGCGGCGCGCAGGGGGCCGTGATCGAGCACCAGCCGACGCCCCATTCGCACCCGGACGTCGGGTGCTCGATCTCCTCGGCCGGCAGTGGCCGTCACCGGTCCGGCGTCACCCCACCCGAGGGCGCCGACGAGGTTCGGGACGGTCGTCGGCGCCGCCGCCGAGGCCGCGGCCGGAGCCACGGACACACCCGAGGTGACGACGGCGGCGAGGACGGCCACTCCCCGAACCGCGTTGCCCGTTCGGCGTCGCCGGATCGGGAGATGTTCTCCCCGTCGCGTCCCTGCCACCACAACCTTCCGTACGGTCCCGGCGCGGCGCCCGGTCCCGGGGTTCGCCGGGTTCGGTGCACCGGGCACCGGGGCGGGCCCGGACGATCGCAGAGCGGGTGACGAGAATCGAACTCGCGTTCTCAGCTTGGGAAGCTGATGTTCTGCCTCTGAACTACACCCGCGGGGGATGTCAACGGTAGCAAGCCGTCGGCATCAGGCCTTCTCGATCGCCTCCCAGAGGATTTCGGCGATGTCTTGCACCTGCACCTGCTCCTCGGCGCCCTCGCCCTTCACGCCGTCGTCGAACATGACGTAGCAGAAGGGGCAGGCGACGGCGATGCGGGAGGCCCCGGTGGCGATGGCCTCCTGGCTGCGCTCGGTGTTGACCTTCTTGCCCGTGTCCTCCTCCATCCACATGCGGGCGCCGCCGGCACCGCAGCACATGGCCCGGGTGCCGTTACGCGGCATCTCGACCAGGTCGACGCCCGCGAGCGAGCCGACGACCCGACGGGGGGCGAGGTACACGTCGTTGTGACGGCCGAGGTAGCAGGAGTCGTGGTAGGTGACGCGCTCCTCGAGCGACGCTCCCGCGAGCGAGAGGCGGCCGTCACGCACGAGCTCGTCG
>Ga0208783_10001424_pt1 | contig 14176 bp, 23 predicted proteins | sample DEB19_08_DNA_2_FD_184529 | JGI IMG/M metagenome (GOLD analysis project Ga0208783, IMG submission 184529) | Aqueous microbial communities from the Delaware River and Bay under freshwater to marine salinity gradient to study organic matter... | ecosystem: Environmental > Aquatic > Marine >... | reverse complement strand
CCGGCCTGACGAAAACCAGCGGTTCGGTTCGCACACGTGGCCGAAATTGATGCCCCCTAGGCGCTGGCGCGGCCGCTGCCGCCCGTTCGGCTCGTGAAGCCATGGTGAGGCGGGCACGTTTTCGCTGCCGTGACGTTGTCAGTGAGCGTGCCTAGCGTCGATGTTTTTCTGCTCACTGCGAAAGCGTTTTCGTGCCTGAAAAACAGGCTCCGAAATACTCTTTCGGCTGCCTTGAACCGCGTCGATTGTGGGCATATGTTTCGGCATCTCAGGAGGTGCGTGCCATGGCCGTGATGCTTGCGAAGAACTGGTGCGGCTCCGACCCAAGCGGCTGGTGGATGAGCGAAAAGCTCGACGGCGTTCGTGCGTTGTGGAATGGCTACCGGCTCACGACTCGCACGGGCAGCGAGATCCACGCGCCGGATTCGTTTGTGGCATCGCTTCCCGTTGGCGTGAGCCTCGACGGCGAGTTATGGGCTGGCCGTGGCACGTTTCAGCAAGTCAGCGGTGCATACCGACGCATCGACCAGGCGGTGTGGAAGCCGATTCGCTACGCCGTGTTCGATGCACCCGATGCATCCGGTGGATTTGAGGATAGGCAGCGGGCACTTGCCGACGTGCTTGCCGGCAACTCTGGCCCGGCGTTCGTAGTTGCTCAGCGGCAGTGTGTTGGTCGATCTGACCTCGACGCGATGCTCGCTGGCATAGTGCGTGGCGGCGGCGAGGGCGTGATGCTCCGCGAGCCGGGCAGTGCATATGAGTCGAAGCGGTCTGCGTCTCTGCTGAAAGTGAAACGAGTTCACGACGACGAGGCGACGGTGATCGGCTACGAACCGGGCACGGGACGCAACCTTTCTGCCATTGGCTCGCTCGTCGCCCGGTTGGCAAACGGCACGACGTTCAATATCTCCTCGGGCCTGAGTGACGCCATGAGGACGAAACCGCCGGCCATCGGCTCAGTCGTGACGTTCACGCATCACGACTACACCGACGCTGGTGTGCCACGGTTCCCGTCGTTCGGTCGTCTTGCCTGAGCATCCGAAAAAAACGGATGCAAGACGACGGGGTGAAGCCCGTAGGCTGATCGTTTGACGCAACGCGTCTACTTCAACGCATCTACGCGTGCCATCGCGGCAGTACGCGAGACAACGTTTTTTCGGCCGCGTGGAGGATGTGCACCATGGCAAGAGCATCGAAACAACCCGAGCCGCCAGCCGAGCCGGTGACGCTGGAGCAGATCGCGGCGAAGCGGCTTGGTGAGCGCATTGAGGAGTACCGTGCACTCGTTCGTCGGCACGCTGCCGGCGAAGTGCTGGACGTTGCCACGATGGAGCGCGTGGCCGAGCTCCTCGAGCAGATTGGCCTACCCGACTACGCCTTCACCCGTGACGCCGAAGCGACCAACCGCTACGCAAAGGCTCATGCGAAGTGGGCCGCGTTCACCAGCGAGGAGCCAGCGTTGCGTGAGCGTGCCAAGCAGCTGGCCGTCGAGATCAAGGAAGCGACCGCGAAACTCGCGGCGTTGAAGGCCGAAGCCCATCGCGTCGAAATGAGCACCGCCAGCAAGGCGGCTTCCTATCTCACGTCGGCCAATCAGTTGAAGGCCGAGCATCCGCACGTTTTGGCTGACCTTGCCACGGCCGTGAAGCTTCGCGGCGAAGCCCTTGCCCGGCGACGAGCCCAAGTAGGAGTTGCATGATGAGCGAGACGATTGAGCGAGCCGCTGTATCGGCCACGGCCGAGGACATCGCCACGAAGTTGAGGCACGCCCCGGCATGGGTGCGATCTGCGGTTCAGAAGCACGGCCGCGTTGTGGCACTGAGCGATGCCGGCACGACGCCCGCCAGCAAGCCGACGGCCAGGGCGAAAGCCCCGGTGATCGGCTGGCTGGCGGGTACGTGCTGCCCAGGCGTGTCGAGGCCGTGCTACTGCACGCGTGACGGTGAGCGGCTTCCAGAGCAGTTCACCAACGACGCGATGGCGATGATGCTGGAACAGGCCCGGTCGATGAAACCGACGATCGCGTTGCGGTACGGTCACGAAGGGCCGGTGATCTCCAGCACCGACGGCATCGACTTGTTGTTTCGGACGGATCGTTTCAGCGGGCTAGAGTTCGAGGCTCGTCTGCGTGACAACGAGTTGTCGCGAAAGATATTGGGCGAGTCTGGCACTGGCGGCTGGGGCGTGAGCATTGGATACCGCACGCTGAAGCAGTGGCACGTTGAACGTGACGGCATCGGCCGAGTTCGCGTTGTCGATGCTGCCGTGCTGGATCACGTCGCGATTGTTGCCAAGGGCACGAGTCAACGAGCGGCCTACGAAGCGGCTCGTGCTTTCTGTGTGGCGGGTAGTCCGTGGGCGTGCCCGTCGAGTATCCGAATCAACGCCCAGGTCCATGCGTTTCGGACGTTGCGTGAACAGGCGATGACGCCGGAGGTGAAGTGATGAGCGACGGTATGCTGACGCACCGCACGCGGTCGTGCGAAGTGACTGTCTCGACGGCCACGGCCGCCTGCACGTCGGTGGACATGCGTGACGTGGCCGCTGGTCTGGTTCACGTATCCGGCGTGACGGCGACGACGACGATCTCGCTCTACGGCTCCAGCGATAACGTCACGTTCGTGCCGCTCTACGGGCACGACGGCCAGCCGGCGACGATCAGCGTGGCATCGAGCGGCGGGTCGGCACCGATGCCCGATGCGGTCTATCCGCTGCGTTTCGTGCGGCTGGTGAGCGGCACCGATCTCGGAACCAACGCCGCTACCAGTGTGTCGTTGAAGTCGTGAGCCCCATGGATCACCGCCGGATGGTGCCACGCTCTCGTGGCGACCGATACTTCGCCAGCGTGCGACTTCTCATGCACATGGACGGCACTGCCGTGGATTCATCCCGCTACGGCGTGACGTTCAACGAGCCGCCTGGATCGTTCACGACATCGAGCAAGTTCGGGAAGGCCGCCTACAGCGTGGACAACGGCCAGGGGCTGTTATCCACGACGCAGGCCATCCCCGACATCAGCACTGGCGATTGGACGGTGGAGGCGTGGGTGTATCGGCCGACGGCGAGCAGTCTCTATGCCAACGTCGTGAGCCTGTCGGCATCCGAGGATCTCGAAGCGTTCATCGGCGGGCTGAACGTCTACATCGAGCAAAATGGCACGGTGAACAGCAACAACGGGTTGGATTCGGCACTGTCTGGCGGAAGCGTTGCCGTCGGCCAGTGGGCACATATTGCCGCCGTGATGAAGGCCGGCACCTCGACGCTGTACGTGAACGGCGTGCCCGTGGATACCGGCTCTCAGCAAGCTGAGCCAGGCCCGTACTACGTGGCCGTGGGCTACGTGCCGGCTGTCGGGTTCACGTCCGATCTCGTTGTCGATGAACTGCGGATCACGTCGGGCGTGGCACGGTATACCGCCGCGTTCACTCCGGCCGCTGGAGCGTTCCCGAGCCGATGACAACGACCAGCACCTCCACCGTGACGTTGTTCCGATTGGCAATCGCCCGAGCACGCCGGCCGCAGGATCATGCCAAGCGATTGGCGGATGCCATCGAGCACCTAGAGGGCTGGGCCAACTCAGCCGTCCGCACGCACTACGACGGCGAGGAGTCCACGTGGATGCTCGTGAGCCCGTACCGCCCCGTTCGGTTCCAAGCGGCGAAAGACATCGCCACGACGTGCCCGAGGTACGTGGCCGGATCGTTCAAGGTGCTGGGCGACTGAAGCGACTACCGCCGCAGATCGCTCCAGCCGTGGCCAGTTTCGCCAACGTCCAACCATAGGGCCGAGGTCGTGATCGGCCGGCAGACGCGATCCTAGAGGCCCGTCGGCAGCCGTCGAGGCGTGAAAACGCTACCATCGGCACCATGCAGGCGTTGTGGGCCATCATCGTGGCGGTTGTCGTGGCTGGTCGGCTGATCGCAGCCGAGCCGGTCGAGTGGAAGGTCGTGTCGGTTCACGACGGCGACACGCTCACGGCCGTGGACGCCGTAAACGTCCAGCACAAGGTGCGACTGCACGGCATTGACGCCCCGGAGGTCAAGCAGGCTTTCGGCACTAAGGCCCGCGACCGGCTGGCCGAGTTGACGCTGCGGAAGGTCGTCCGGGTCAACGTCCACGAACACGACCGCTACGGGCGGCTGGTGGCCGACATCGAGGCCGGAGGCCAGAGCGTGAACCGGCGGATGGTGGCCGACGGAATGGCGTGGCACTACGCCCGGTACAGCAAAGATGCAGGGCTGGCCGCTGCGGAGCGTGAGGCCCGAGCCGCCCGGCGTGGCCTATGGGCCGACAAGGCACCCGTGGCACCGTGGGAGTGGCGGGCCGGTGAGAATGGCCGGAAGGGTGAGGCGGCGGCGGCTGGGCGGTAGGCGGTACAGACTGCCGAGGCGGCTCACATTGCCACGTCGCGGGACCAACGTTGTCCCGGGTGCCCTCGCGTGTTGTGCGGAAAGGAGGGCACCCAACAGGGGCACCCAAAACGCCACAATACCGTGTTTTCTGCTGCGAAAGTGGCTATCCGCATCACACGATCAGTGTGATTTCCGCCACTCGACGGCAGCCTACGCGGTTTCGCTCGTTTCAACACGACGAGCGTTCCGTGCTTAGTTTTTAGGGCTTTTCTGATCGTTGCACCCGTTGCGGTGTTTTCCATGATTTCCGTATGCTATCAGCCGTCAACGGGAGCCGGGGCACCCAAAGGGGCACCCAGCGTACCGCACCACACGGAGGATGAGGCATGGCGAAGGCGATCACTTCTGAGGTTGCGAACGCGAACGAGTTTCCATTCACCGAGCCGAAAATCGACTCGTTGGTAAAGGCCGCCATTCGTGGCGACGTGCGGCTCGATGCCGACGGTCGGCGTTGGTGGAGAGACACCGAGTGCCGGCAGTTGTGGGTTCGCATTTCGGCTGCCGGAGGTGCCGCGTACTACCGTGTTTTCAAGTCGGCTGGAAAACGAGTCAAGCAACACGTGGGCGATGCGAACCTGATGCTCCTCGCGGCTGCCAGGGCTCACGTTGATCGGCTCCGCAATGGCGATGTGAAGGCAGTCCGCAAGCGTGCTTCGCCTGGATCGTGGACCATTCGCGAAGCAGTCGATGCGTACCTTGATGCCTGCCGCAATCGGACATTCAAGGTTGGTCGCGACTATCCAACTGAGCCGACGATCAAAAGTTATTTTGATGTCGCTAGGCCGCACCTATTGCGTGAGCATGGCGGCAAGTCGCTCCAATGGCTGGCCGATAACTTCACGCGGATTCACGCGGACATTGCCCGCTCCCGGCGAGGAGCTGCTGATCGGCTCCGCACAGTTGTCACCAACGTCTACACGTTCGCAATCGAACGCGGACAGTGGTCCGGCGTGTCCCCGATGATTGACTGGAGAACGGGCCGAAAAACGACGCGGCCGGCCGGAATAAAGGCCCGTGAGCGGTTTCTATCCCTCGACGAGATCGCGGCCCTGGAGGAGTACGCGAGGAGCGAGTGCGACCCGTGGCGTGACTTCTGGTTGCTGGCACTCGCGACGGGCGTCAGGCGTGGGAATCTCCGCGATGCTCGATGGCAGGACATCGACTTGACCGGACGTGTGTGGAGACTGCCCAAGACTAAGAATGGCCGCCAGCACGTTGTACCGCTGACTGATCGTGCAATGAGCGTGCTACTGGATCGTCGCCGCCGTGCGGACAAGCAGTCGGCAGAGCGGAGCCAGTGGGTCTTTCCTCGGAAGGGTCAACCTGAGTTACCGATCAAAGACACACGCGAGGCTTGGGATCGTCTACGGAAGGCGGTGCCGTCTCTAAAAGACACGCGGATGCACGACCTTCGCCGCACCGTCGGTGCTCAAGCAACGATTGCCGGTATCCCCGAAGCCGTTGTTGGTGCCATGCTGGGCCACGCTCCCGGCTCAATCGCGACCAAGGTCTACGCACGCATCAACGTCGCAGCCACGCAGGCTGGGTTCTCAAAGGTTGCCGATGCTCTCGACAAGGCACTGTCATCCAAGCCGAAGCGGAGGCCACGATGAGCAAGAGAAAGCCCGAGCCGACGCAGGTTGTCCCAAGGTTGCCGCAAGGCTATCGCGATGGTGCGTTGCCAGCCTTGCCGCTGCGGAATGAGATCGTGTCTATCGCCAGCACCGATGGCGTGATGGTCAGCGGAGTTCAGCCGCCTGGAGTTCGCGTCACCATGAAATCGGCAGACTTAGGTCGCGTTGACATACTTGATCCCGCCACGGCTGAGTTGATGTTGAAGGAAACACGATATCGCGACTCCTGGGCTGATCGGGCCTTGGTTGAGATATTCAGCAAGATTGAAGGCCAGGAGTTCACGCCGGAGTTATTGCACTGGGTTCGTATGCGACTCAGGCAGTTCGCAGACGACGTTCACTGTCTCGCGAGGATAACGGCGGCTCATGTGAACCAGCGCGAGCGAGTCCGTAAGCACTGCAAAGTTGACCCCGTGGCAGTGTACCGTCTCGTTACTGCAAAGATCGCCAGCGGCACCACGGCAACCGATGCGTTCATTGAGGTAGCCGACGAGACTGACGCGGCACCGGAAACGATTCGCAACGCCTACTACAAACATCGAAAAACCGCTGGAAAGTAGGGCGGATTCGGATTACCAGCCTCGCGTAGTAATGACGGGGTTTTTTTGGCGGCATAGGTTTCGCGTCGTTGACTGATTTTCAGCAACGACACGGAGAACCATGTCATGCCAGTAGTGATTACGGGCGACGAGTTGGTTGATCGCAAGGCCGCCGCCAGGTTCCTGCACGTCTCGCAGGCCACGCTTTCACGGTGGATGAAAGAGCGAGTTGGGCCGTCGGTTGTGAAGTTGACCGATGGCGATCGCGGACGGGTGCTCTACCGCCGCCGCGACCTTGAGGCGTTTGTCGAGGCCCGCACCATCCGGCCCAAGACAAAGTGAGGGCCGCCGGCATGGATGCCTTCACCAACCCCGACGCCACCGACGACGCCGACAAGCCGTACACGCTGCCGGCCGCCGTCACGCTCGCCAATCGGTGCGAGTCTCGCGCTTGGGACGACGCCACCGACGACGAGTCTCGTCTGCTGCTGGAGCAGGCCGCCGACATGATTCGCGGCTTGATGGCCCGGTGCGTGTCGTTGGCTGCGGCTAGCGAGAAGCGAGAGGCGCGGAGGTCGAGACGATGAACGCCACTCGCTCCATCACGACGCCAGCCCTAGCCGCTCGAGTTCGGCGGCGACTCGCACGGGAGCGGCAACTGCTGCGGCGGTGCTCACCGTGGAGTGACCAGCACGCCACGCTAGGCGACTACTTCCTAGTCGCCGCTCACACCCATGACGTTCTCGCACGGCACGTGAACGTGGAGCAGCTGGCCCGCGACCTGGGCGTGCTGACGGATCACGTTGTCGTCGAGGACGACTACACGCACACCGACGGTGAGGTGCCGTCGGCAACCCTGGAGGACGAGAGATGAGCACCGAGGTGTTTTGGAACGACGCGAAGCCACCAAGATCAGAAGGCGAGCACGCAGCGGCCGGATGGCTTGCCATGGTGGCCCGCAATGTTGGGCTGACGAGCGTGACCGAGGACAACCGTAGCGAATGGTTGTGGCGGTTCGCGTTCACGCAGGAAATGCGCGGACGCAGGTTTGGCGGCAAGCAGGGATATGAGCGTGACATCGGGCGACTTGAAACCGTGCTTGACCGGTTTCGGACGGCCACGATGGAAGGCCAAGCGGATGGCCTTATTTGCCGCTCGAGGATCTTCGTGCCAGGCGTGTGGCCTCAACGGGGCAGCAACTGTTGTTCACCACTTGAGGTATGACGCCGACCTAGAGCCCTGGGAGTACGTGGACTCTGACTACCTGCTTGTTTGCCGTCCCTGTCACGAAAGGATTCACCGCAGATGAAGAATCATCCTATTGCTGACGTTTGGCCAATGATGGACGAGGCCAAACTTCACGAGCTAGCTGAAGACATTCGCAAGAACGGCCAACTGGTGCCGGTATGGCTGTACGAAGACAAGATCCTTGACGGCCGTAATCGCTGGGCCGCCTGCAAAATCGCTGGCATTGAGCCCAGGACTAAGGAATACACGGGCGACGAGCCGACCGCGTTTGCCGTTGCCATGAACGATCGGCGGCGGCACATGAACAAGGGCGCTTTGGCTGCGGTGGCGGCCGAGCTTGAGCCGCACTTTGCGGATGACGCGAAAAGAAGGCAGCAAAAGGCAGGAAAGGAGCATGGCCGAGGGCAAAAGGTTGTGGAAAAAGTTCCACAACCTATTGACGCCAAGCCATCTCCGAAAGCCCGCGAGGAAGCCGCAAAGTCTGTAGGCGTCAATGACCGCTACGTCTCCGACGCGAAGAAGGTGAAGCAGGAAGCACCGGAGGTATTCGAGAAGCTGAAGGCCGGCAAGATCACTCTCCAAGATGCCAAGCGAGAGGTCGCCAAGAAGCCGACCGATGACTGGCGCAAGGACGAGCGTGAACGCCAGGAGGATGTCAAGGCGGGCTCTACCGTTGTTGCCAATGCGTCGGCAGACAAGAACTTGATCGCGTGGGCAGAGCGTCAGGGCCTGGCTGTTCGGATTGACCGAGGCACGAAGTACGGGAATCCGTTCATTCTTGGAGAGGACGGGGACCGTGACGAAGTGTGTGACGCCTACGAGCGGAACTACCTTCCGCACAAGCCATCAATCACCGAACGCATCGAGGCCGGAGACCTAACCGGAAAGGTGCTTGTGTGCCACTGCTTTCCGAAGCGGTGCCACGGCGATTGCCTGACGACGTGCCGCCTCCACGTTGGGTGATGCAGGCTCGATGCCTGCGGGCGGCTTAGATGATGACAACGGCCAGGGCAACGAGCACGGAGGCGACGATGCAAACCTATGACGACATCGTGATTGACCCTGAGTTCGCAGCGATGATTCCGCCGCTGGCTGCGGAGGAGCGCGAACAACTCGAGACCAACATTGTCGAACATGGCGGTGCTCGCGACCCGCTAGTCGTGTGGAGCCGCGAGGGGAAGTTGACGATCCTTGACGGCCACAACCGCTACGAAATCTGCACGCGGCTTGAACTGCCGTTCGACGTTCACGAGTTGTCATTCACGGCCCGAGACAAGGCAGCGGATTGGATCGACCGAAATCAGTTGGGCCGTAGGAATCTCTCGCCTGAGCAGATGAGCCTGTTGCGTGGGCGGCGGTACAACCGGACGAAGAAGACGATGGCAGAGGCTGGGGCGAGCAAGGGACAAAATGCCCCAAGCTCGGAGCGCACATCCGACAAGATCGCCAAAGAGCACGGCGTCAACGAAAAGACGATTCGCCGTGATGGCGAGTTCGCAGCGGCAGTCGAGACCCTGGGCATTGAGCGCGAGGTCGTTGCCAGCGAGATCACCTTGCCCCGTCACGACATCGTGGCCGTTGCCAAGGCACTGCCAGCCGACGCGACGCGTGAGCAAGTAGAGGCCGCACGCGAGGCCGTTAAGGCTCGCCCGCACGTCACCAATAACAGCGGCGACAACGAGTGGTACACGCCCAAGGAATACGTTGAAGCCGCTCGCTCGCTCATGGGCGGCATCGATCTTGATCCAGCATCTACGGACGTGGCTAACGCCGTCGTGAAGGCCGTCACGTTCCACAACGCGGAGGCCGACGGCTTGTCGCAGCCGTGGAGCGGACGGGTATGGATGAACCCGCCATATGAATCCGGGCTGGTTGACCGGTTCGTGAAGAAGCTGGTCGCCAGCGTTGAGGCAGGCGACGTGTCGCAGGCCGTCGTGCTGGTGAACAACGCCACCGAAACGAAATGGTTTCAGCGGCTCACGGCTAACGCGACCGTGATCTGTTTCCCTTGTGGGCGGATTCGTTTCTGGCATCCCGACAAGAGCAAGGCCGCGCCGTTGCAAGGGCAGGCCGTTGTCTACATCGGGGGCGATGCTGACGGCTTCGCAAAGGCGTTCGGGCCGTTTGGGTTGTGTGTCGATGTACGAGTTCAACACGGAGGTGCGAGCGATGGTTGCAATGAATGACGATCACGATCACGGCGACGGCCAAGTGTGCCGTGGCTGCCTGTTTCGGCAGCGGCTCGCGGAACACATCAAGTGGACGGCGGGCCAGCCGGAGCAAATCTGGTTTGACCTTCTAGGTGAGGTCAGCGAGTCGATGGCGCTGGCGACGGCCGCGCTCATTCAACTGCGGTGTCAGCGGCTCGACGCTGATCGTGACGATGACGGCGAGCACGCCGTAGTCGCAGCCGACGCGATCGCCCAACTGGCAGTGGCTATCGACGGGCTGTGGCACGAGTTCATGGACGACGACGGCCAGGGCGACGATCCCGGTGTCGGGCTGTAGTTTCCAGAAAAAGTATCTGGATGGGTGCCTATACCTCGCCATACGGTGGAGAAGTCACCCACACCGGAGGCGATGAACGTGCCAGCCGATTCATCCAACAACCTGTTGAGCACCAAGGCCGCAGCATCACGGCTTGGCATCGCGGAGATAACGCTGCGGATTTGGCGTTGGCAACGAAACCCTAACCAGCCGCCATGGGTCCGTGTCGGATCGCGGATCGTGAAGTACGACCCCGCCGCACTCGACGCGTGGAAGGAAAGCCGCACCCACAATCAGAGCCGCAAGGCTGCCAAGAAAGACTGCGACCCCAGACGCCAGCGACGACGCCCGGGGCCGCAGTAGTCGAACAAGCCTTTCGCATGGCCGGGTGCCAGCCCGCCGTGCGTGACCGCCGTGGAGGAACACGTCGATGGATGCAGAGTACGACCGCCGTCAACGGCACGACCAGTGGCCGGTTGAGCGATGGAGCCTTGAAGGCACGCCCGAGTGGTACCGGGAACTGCTTGCCGAGATGGCTGGCAAGTTGACCGCATGGCAGGGGCACGATCCCGGCCAGCACCTCGACCCACGAACGGACCCACGGTCGCCACGACATCGAGCACGCATGGAGCGCCGCCATGCGAACGGCTAAGGCCGCACGACAACGCGACCCGTTCGACGTGTCGCACCTCGTGGATGAAGGTGCTGAGCACCAGGTGCTCGCGGGTGTGCTCGACATTCTTGACCGTGATCTGCCGGCGGCACGCGAGATCGTCGCTAGCGTCTCGGTGGAAATGTTCAACGGAGAATCCACCAGCGACGTTTTCAAGGCGACTCGGGACGCTATGGCTGCGGTGGCCGAGCCGACTATTGCGGACGTTCTCACGGCCCTACGCGGAGCCGGCAACGAGCACGGCACGCCCGCCCACACCGTATTTGTCGATCTTGTGAACGACCGCATTGGCACCGGGCCGCAGGCTGCGAGGCTCGCCCGTGAAGCCGCCGCTGAGATTCGCGAACTACATGAGCGCCGTCAGGTGATTGAGGCCGCTGCACTCGTTGTGCAATCGGGCGGCAAGCCCGACGACATCGGTGCTCTGGTTCGACACCTTGAGCGAGTGCGTTCTGCGAGCGATGCAGCAGCGGGCAACCGTCCGCTAACGCTCATCGACTGCATTGACCAGTGGGCCAAGCACGAACGAACGCCCACTATCCCCACTGGTATGCAGTGGTTCGACGGGCCAACGGAAGGCGGTCTGCCGATTGGCGGCATCGTTGGGATAGTGGCGTATCCAGGCGTCGGAAAGACGGCACTGTGCATCCAGTTGGCACTTGCCGCACTGGTGAACGATCCCAAGCTCTGCTGCGTGTGGGCATTAGGAGAGTTGGCACCACACGCCATGGGTCGACGCATGACGTGCGTGGCGTCGGCAGTGCTGCCCAACTGCGAGCCAGTGACTACATCGGACGCCGGCCAGCGATCCAAGGCAGCCAGGGCCGCAGGCGTTGCGTTATGTAACGCCATCGGTGAGCGGCTCGCCATGGTATCGCCGCCGCTGACGGTTGATGCCATCGACGCCAGAGTTGCATCCACTGGCGCAAGGCTCGTCGTGATTGACTATCTCCAACTGATTCGGTCCAGCGATAAGACGAGCGACCGAGTTCAAGAGTTGGACGGCATCATCGGCCAGATTCGGGATATGGCGATCAAGCGAGACTGCGCCGTAGTGGTCGTCTCGAGCATGGCACGAGCAACGTCTACGACTTCACGTGCCGGTCAGTTGGCAAGAGGCAGTGCGGAGATCGACTACGCCGTGGAGCTGCTCTACGTGGGCGAAGTCGAGGAGCACGATGGCAAGCCCGACATCGGACCAGACGGCACCGTAGGCGTGGCGTGGCGCTGCAAGAAAGCACGCAATCTAGAGCCGCGTGATCTGCTCCTCAGGTTTGATGGTGCCACGCAAACCTATGACGCTGCCGAGGTCGCCTACGGCACGACGGCCAACGGGTACCCCGAGTTCGCAGGATTCCCACCAAGGGCCGACTTGTGACGCTGGCGACCACTGACATCGGAGCGAACGTGGCAGCCAACCGGGCGAAGGTGCTGGCGTCGCGCACGGCCAACAACCGCACCGCCAATCCGGCCAGCAAGCAACGCGGCCAGGGCGACCGCTGGGCAACGCTCAACACGTTTGTGGATGGCGTTATGGGCCGATGCACCGAGGCGGAACTGCGGGTCTGGCTGGTGCTCTACCGTGAGGTAAAGCCAGGAGGCCAGGCGCGTGTCGGGATGACCGACATCGCACGTCGTACTGGAATGACTCGTCGCGGCGTCGTGAACGCCGTAAATGGTTTGAAACGACGAGGGCTGATTGAAGTCGTCACTCGCGGTTCCATCAACGGTTCGCCTAACTCCTACCGCCTCCTCAACACCGGAACCTAGTGAACCGTGGTTCCCTACCCTAGTGAACCCAGAGTGTCGAACCTAGTGAACCCGGGTTCACACATCCCAGAAGAAGAAGCGGCGACGGCTGCCTTGCCGGCCGCCGACGCCGATGACACTAAAGCCGGAGCCACTCACCCGTGACGCCGAAAGCACCGTCACCGCATGGCACCGCCATGCCATGCGAATCGGGACTAGTTCGGGTCTGCATGGGTGCTGGACATCACCGCTAGGTTGCATGGACCCCGCGAGGAGATCGCCAGCCATGCACACAGTGATGATGCAGACGCCCGAGGCCGACGTGCTCACTCGACGCCAGGCGGCCGAGCGGCTGGGCGTCACGACGACGACGCTGGCACGCTGGGCCATGCAGGGCCGAGGCCCGGCCTACTCGCTCACGGGCAACCGCAAAGGCCGAGCGCTCTACAGCGCCGCCAGCATTGCCGCGTGGCTGGAGTCTCGCCGCAGGACGGCGAGCCGCTGACGTTCAACGCCAGTGCGGGCGTACCGCATCGGCTAGGTCGAGTTCATCACCGAGGAGATCGTCACCATGGGATTGTCCGCTGAGGTTTGCGAGGCGTGGGTCAAGGGCTGCGGCAACGTGCGGGAACTGCATCAACTCGCCGCTGCCATCGAGGCGAGGGTGGAGGCGTTGGTCGCCAAGGATTTCGCCAAGGCCAGCAAGCAGGCCAGCGTCGAGGAGTAGTCCATGGGCAGCCGGTGCCCAGCCGAGCCACGCAGACGATCACGACCTGCCCTCCGGTTGAGATCGTCGCGGCCGGCTGGCCCGGCTCGCCATGACGTGGGGAGGGCGGGCAGCATCACCGGACCGTCACCTGACGAAAACCCGATGGTTTCCTTAAGCGGACGCATGGCCGAAATTGCAAAACGGAGAACGATGCCCGCCGCAGCCATCGACGAGCCGGACGTGCTACCAGCGATTCTTGAGGAGTCGTTGCTATTCGGTCGTGGTGCGAGAGGGACGGCAGTTCAACTTCGCACGCTGGATGATTGGAAGCGAACGTGGAGCCAGTGGCGGTCGATAGTGCTGCCCAAGTCTCTGTTGGTCTTTCCGGGTCGTCGGCCTTTCGCGTGCTACGTGACAGGCGAACTACCTCCGCGTCCGATGTGGGGTGAGCCGCCACTAAACAACCGATGGCTGCGGTTGTACGTGCCCGACAGCGACGGCACTGGCGAGTGGCATCACGACTACCCAGAGCCGTGGCAGGAGAACGAGACTGCCTACTTATGGCGCACAAGCGTAATTGACGCAGACGAGTTACAGCGAGCCAGGGCGTGCGATTACCCTGAGGCGGTGCGGTCATACCATTGGGAGCAGGGGCGGCCGTCCTACGCGAAGTAATCGCACGGGGGAGGGTGTTTGCGATCATCAGACCCCGGCCTGACGAAAAC
>Ga0208783_10001423_pt1 | contig 14181 bp, 20 predicted proteins | sample DEB19_08_DNA_2_FD_184529 | JGI IMG/M metagenome (GOLD analysis project Ga0208783, IMG submission 184529) | Aqueous microbial communities from the Delaware River and Bay under freshwater to marine salinity gradient to study organic matter... | ecosystem: Environmental > Aquatic > Marine >... | reverse complement strand
TCTGATCACCAGAAGAAACATTAATATAACCAATTTCTAATCTTCTAGCAGTTGAAGCAGCACCAGATGGATTTCTAATTCGACTAAATACAGGAGCACCAGAAGCCATGCATAATGCTGGTTGATTATCTGGACATGTAATTTTAGCTACCATCACATCATTAATCCAGAAGGTTGCAATATCATTATGTAAGATAATATAGTAATGATTGCATTCACTAGCAGAAAAACTTCCTGCATCTCTTGCTGGAACATTAGTAGTAACAATAGTTATTTCTGTTTCTACACCGTTAGATGAAGCCACTCCTTTTAACTGCCCAGCATCGTTCCTTCTCCAAAAAACTCCATCTGTTGGAGCGGCTGAAGAAAGTGGAGTATATCCAATACCCCACTCAGAAATAACATTTGTTGCGGTTTCATTGGCTTCTCTTAGCCAAAAGTCTATATAAAGTGGATAACTACCAAACATAGGAAATGTTCGTTTAGTTACATGAGAAGTATAAGAACCAGATGAACCAGTAACAGATGTCGAATTATGAATATAGTATGGTGAAGTTCCACCTAAAGCATATGTTGAGTTTAACTGAGTAAATAACTGAGTAGGTGCATTTGTATTTTCAAAGGAATAAGCAAATAAACTTGTATCTACACCAACCCTTAATCTATAATCATCAGATACTTCAATTGCTCTAGCAGTTGCAGTTCCAAGGACAGTTCCTTCATCAACCTGTGAAGCCGATAATACAAAGCCAGCATTAGCAGCTTGTTTAGGAGTTACAACTTCAAGTTCGTAGTTTGATGATACATTAACTTTGTTTACACTAGATCCACCGCCAGCAATATTAACAGCCATTTATCTCTCCTTATATTCCTTTGCAAAGTACATTGTAAGTTCCATATGTTCCATTAGGAGCATAGGCTTGAATTGTAATACTAGAACCAATGACTCGCTTGGTAATAGCAAATCTTATTTCCTCAATAAGAGCATCTTCAGCGGTATGATCCGTACTACTTGTTGGTTCTAAAATTAATGCAGTATTTGATCCTATCCAAGTTAAACCAGATACAACAGTTTCTGCTCCTGTAGAATTAGGATTACTACCAAAATCTAAAGCAGCAGTAACTGAATTAACTAATACTGCTGCACCAGGTGGTTTATTTTTCCATAATCCAGTCGTAAGTTCATAAGTTAAAACATCATTATTAGCTGGAGATGTGATTAATACATCATGAATTTCATCTAATTCCTGACCATTAGTAATCTTTACATAGACAGAACCAGCTCCACCGCCAGCTTTCTTTACTAACCAACCTAAATGAACACCATGTGCTGGTTGTGTTGGTCTAGTTGTTGTCATTGCTCCAGTAGTTTCAGATAGCCAGATAGCAGAACCTTCAGATCCAGCAAGAGTATTAGTAGTAATGCCTTTAAGATAACCTTGGGTAATAATGTAACCTTCTGTATTGTTATCTATATCTTCAGCGGCTAAACCAATAGTAGTAGCTGCCGTAGCTTCTACTGAAGCATCTGCTAATCCTACCGTAATATGTGAAGCACCATGAGATCCAGTTACATATAGTACTTGACCTTTAGTAATCTGTGCTCCAGTATTATTACGAATTTTTTTATACATCGCCTGACCAACAGCAGCATTGATATGTGCATCAATACCAACCATTAGAGTAGAATATTCTGTATCCCAATGAATTCTACCTAACTGCGGAGTAACTACAGCAGTAGTAGAAAAATCTATAAACTCAACACTTGTTAACTGAGTTAAGTTTATTGCATCTACAATAGACTGTAATACTTGTAGTTGACCGTTGGTATTCTTAGCATACTTTTCTAATTCGCCATAATATCCAAATAAGTTATTAACTTGTAATTGTAGATCAATATCTTTATTCTCTGAAGTACTGCGTAAGGTTACTTGATTTAGGTTACTTAATCTTCTAGCAAAAGCAGATTGCTTTGGATCTGTCATCCCTTACACTTTCTACCTTTGGGACAAGCTTTCTTAGAACCACCAGGCCCTGCCCAAAGATTCTTACAGGCCCAGTATCTAGCACTTAGTTTATTATCCGCAGAGTCGCAATTATGCCGTGCTTTGAAAGACTTACGAGCTTCCGAACTATAGTTGTGACCATAACCTGTTGCTCCAAAATGAATGATCTTTTCTTGTCCATTGGCACACGCTTTAACCATTTTCTTCTTACCTGGTGAGGTAGAGGCTCTTGGTTTATTACAAGGCATTGATTTTTTATCTGGTCGTTTAGCCATTTGGTTGTCCTCCTAGCATCTGCATAGCTTGTTGACTGATTTCTGGTGGGATATTTGCTCCACCAGTCTGCATTAGATCTTGCTGAGCAGCACCACCCATAGCCTGAGCAGCAGCACCAGCAAACATCTTCTGCATTTCCATTTGTTGCTGAGCCTTTGCCATTTCCATCTTTTCTTTTTGAATCTCTTGAGCAGAGCGTACCCAGTTATTAGCATCAAATCCCATAGCCGTGATCAGGGCTCTAGCATAAGCTTCCCACTTAAAGGACGAAGCAGCCTCTGGTGGCAAGTTGCGAACCATCTCACCCATTTGGAGCAGTTTAGTGATATCTGATTCACGGCTAAGGGACTGAAGACCAGTTAGAATCTCAATATTAAGGATTCCATTATCTTCGTTAAATTGATCCGCCATTCGTTGATCAATCTCGTTATTCTCAATCATTAGGTAAATAGTTCTGCGAATAATAGGAACCATAAAGTCTCTGGCAATAGCAGAGAATGTACCACCTAGGATTGTTTCTAGTTCGTTACCTACAGCTCGGACTGCTGTAGCAGTTACTCTATCTCCAGTTGGCATGGCAGCAGTTTGTAATAAGAAACCTTGTCCTACTTCCTTACGCATTGCATCAACAGCCGAAGCGCATGCCTGTAGTTGTGGATTGATTGTCTCACCTGGAGTAATTACAAACACATCGTTCTTTCTAGCACCAACCCACTGACCATTCTGTGCTACAGAAAGATCATCAATTTCTGTAATACCAGCAGGATCAACACCCATAAAGAATGTAGATCCTGCTGCCATGCCTTGAATCATGGCTCTACTATAGGATTCTAGTGTCCTGATATCTGAGTAAATATCTTCGACATGGCTGCGTCCATAGTCTTCGCCAGCCACACTAGCCCAGCGCAATAGCACATAAGGAAGAACAGAATAAAAACCTTTATCAATAAGTTGTCCTTCCAATTCTTTGTGGACTTCCCAGAGGTTTTCTTCATTCTGGAAGACTCGGACATATACCGTTTTAAATCCTGTTTGGTTTTCCTCGCCCGCAATGAAATCATAGGCACTGGCTGGCTCCTCGTTGCTAGGTGAAATGTATTCTAGATAAATAAATTCCTTGACAGCACCATTAACATCACGACGAACAACAAATTGATCAAGTCGGATAACACGGAATGAGAAATCATTTTCCATTACAATCAATACATCCCCAATTACAATTAGATGTTGCATTGCAAGATATGAAATTTCTCGTAGGTTATTTGAAATTAGTTTACGATATACTTGAAAAGACAATTTACTAAGATATTCAGCAATTTCTGGAGTTGGTTCTCTACCATTCTTTAAACCAAAGGTAAAGAATGGAGTATCATTAAGTGGGATAAGAACACTGAGGATCTTACTAGCTAAGGAGGTTACTCCTCTTGATTGAACAGAAGAGTATGTCTGAAAAAGATTATCTTCTCCACTAAGGGATTGATATGGCAGTAGGGTTGGAACTGTAAGGGCTGAACAAGCACGAGATTTGTTTAGCTTAGATTCTCTCTTTGCATTAAGAGTCCACCATCTATCTTTAATAGTCTTTTCAGAATTCATTGTCTCTCCTTATAGTGGTCGAGTTTCTTGCTCGTATCCTGGTCGTTCAATTGTTGGCATAGCGAGATTAAACCCACCACCAAACTCACTAGTATCTTGTTTAGTTTGAGCAGTCATCTCTTGAAAGACGGCTGATTCTTGTTGTTCTTGTTGCTTAATATTAGCAGCCTTAAGGTTGGCGGCTTCAATTCTTCTGGTCTGCTCGGCAATGCGTTCACGCTCACGCTCAGCTCGCATTCTATCTTCAGCTTCGCGTTGATATTGTTGTTGCATAGCCATTTGGCGTTCCATCATTTGTTCTTGTCTTCGCATCTCTTGCTCATAATTAATCTGTGGCATTTGACCACCGCCTTTAGCTCCCATTTATACCACCTCGCTTTTCTTGTTGATCCCATAGGGATTTAATTTTAGCAACAACTTCTAATTGACCAGCTTTAAAGCCACGATCATAATCTTTTAGCTTTAGATCGCTTGGGTTTAATTGAATCATCTTCTCCAGAAACTGAATCAGTTCCTTCGATATGAATATCTTTTCTTTCATCGTCTGTACTCATTTTCATTTTATGAATATAACTTAGGCATAAAAAAAGGTCAGGGTCCTTTACGGACCCCGCCTTCCATTTTCGTAATAATAAATCAAGTCTGTTCATTTTCTCTCACCATTATATTTAGGTGGAAATTTCTTTCACCAGGTTCAATCTTATTCTCAACTAATTGTTCTTTTAAGTTGTCTAAGAAAATTCCCACCATACCCATATTATGGAATCCGATATCTAGGGTGGCATTAGATAGCTTAACTAGTTTAATAGTTTCGGCTAACGCCTGATCCATATCATATTCGGACTCAATAAATCTTTGGGGCATGGCGACCTCCTTAAGTTAGCTCACAACCATTAGCCGAACAGGCTAGGGTTCTAGCATTAGTAGTGGTATCTTCCATCTCATATTGAGACAGAAGACTAAAATCAACGGTATCTGGCATCTTATCATTAAGCTTAATGAAGTCATCTTCTGAGATAGCTTCAAATGGAGCTTGCTGATATACATGGTTATCCTTCGGCAAGAAAGAAATGCCACTGACAGAATCCCAGTACTTCCATAACCAACCACCAATATGCAAGAACTCATCATCAGTATAGTTAACAGTAATACTAGGCTTATGATCGCAATACCATATCTGGTATGCTAACCATAGATTAAGATGCCCAATTGCATTTATCTGTTGTTCTGTAATTCCGAAATCAGCCTTGATTGGGAAAGAAAATACCAATGTATGATCTGGTTTCATTACACAATTTTCATGTGGAATACCAGAATCAATCATAAATCTTGCCATTGGTGAAGTCTTATCCATTCTAATTCGTCGGATATAGAACTTACTGTAGCGTGGATGTAATCCAGAAGCAGTACCAGCAACACAACTAGTAGTGCCTTCGGGCTTAATACAGGTAATAGACTTGGATGAATTGATTCCAAGATACTCAGACCATTTCTCATTGACTTTACGAGAAACAAACTTAAGTGCTCCAAGTAGTTTTGCCAATTCTTCTGGACCATTGCCACCATTTGTTAGATTATTATCAAAGATACCAGTCATTGAAACACCAAGTAGGCGTTCCTCTTCACAGTTATCCTTGAATGAATTATTACCGACAGATTCAAAGTATGTAAAATTAGTAAGAGCACTCTGGAGAGTACCTAGAATTGTAGCATATCGAATCTTATCAATTAACTGAGGAGCCTGATCATCTGGTCGTACAGCTACGGTAGATAGATTACAGAATTGATTGGGTCGTAGAATGATCTCTGAACATGGATTGGTCCCAAATTCATAATCAGTCTTTCGTCCAGCTTTTGCTGCAATCTTACGCATTGCTTCTCTATTACAGATACCCCGCTCACCAGAGCGAGAGTTGTAAAGAGATGACCATTCTTGCATGAATGAACCCATATCTGGTTTTGATTCATAAACGGCTGAGTTGTTAGCGAGTGCACGATGTCCTCCCTTTTCCCACCAGGGGCCACTTTTGGCATGTGCCATTTCATAATCATTAAGATCACTGAGTGAAATTAATGCTGAACGACGAACACCACCTGAGATAATTGAATCTGCAATCTGACATACTAGATCGTGTACCTCAAGTGATTTAAGTTTACGACCACGTGCTTCATAGAAACTGTTAGCAGTAAATTTAATCAGTCGAACAAAAGGCTCTGGACCAGAAGCACGACCACCAAAGGTCTTAAGTCTAGCCCCAGCAGGACGAATCTGACTAGTATCTACATTGAGATGATGACCCTGATATAGTTTATTAAGGAACTCTAGATAGGCATTAGCCCATCCTTCTCTGGAATCCTCAACAATAATATTGCCATCTGTCTTTACAATAGTATCTGGAACTACAGGAAGTTGATTAACATTGTGCTTCTCAACCGAGAATCCTACTCCAGTACCACAGGCTAGGGTATATAGGATATTAGATAAATCCGATGGTTGCTTAACAGCAACATAACAACAGTTATATGCAGCTACATCATCCTTATCTAAAGCAGATCCAGCCGTCATAAGGGCACGCATAGAGCCAAATACCTGACGATCTTTCATAGCCTTTCGGATATTACCAATCTCTTGCATTTCCTCAATAGGAACCTTATTAGGTAAATCTAACCTATTAATTAAATAGTCAAAATACCTATCTACTGCTTCTTCCCATGTCTCTCTACGGTTCTCATTAGGTAGCCAACGGCAATACTTATCTACTGCTACGAAATCTTCAAATACTTTGCTCATGAATATCTCCCTTATCTAAATCCAAAATGTTTCTAACTCCGTGGTTATTTGGACACCACAGATTGATTGTATTATTATCTTTGTCATAATCACCATGACGCAGAATACGAACGCACCTAGCTTGAGCTAGGGCAAAATCTTTACGGAACATATCAAGAGGACGCTTTTCCTCGGGTCGCTTAGCCCAATCTTCATCCTGATACATTTCCATAATCTTTGTGTCCCACTCTTCTTGTGGGTGTTTTTCCAAGAACTTCTTAGCCTTGGCAGGACCAACTTTCCAGAGGCCCCAGATATTATCTGTAGTATCTCCAGTCATCCATTGTTGATAGAAATACTTATCGGCCTCTTCTCCAGATACCAGGAGCGGTTCTGATTCCTTGTCTGGATTCCAGTGCCACCCAGGAATCTGTCTGAGATCCTTGTCTACTGTTACACCCACTGCCTGACCTGATGACACCAGCATTCCAATAAGATCGTCTGCTTCTAGATGATCTACACATCGTACACTGGTATTTTCCACTGCATAGATTGTTTCCAATGCAATCGGCATAGAATCTGGGGACTTGAAATCCTCCCTGTGTTTCTTGTACTTTGGCCAAAACATCCTCCTAAAGTTCTTATTGCGTGGACAAGACATAGCTACATAAACAGTATCTACACCTTGGGGTGTCCAGTTTTTGATATCTTGATTGATACGACCAGGTAGGTCTTCAATACCCTCGGCATCAGCCCAAAAGGCTGCCCTATAGGCAATGATATCTCCATCAAGAATTGCTGTTGTCGGCATCGTCATTATATTCCTCAAGTTCTAAATAACCCAACTCTAACCAATATTCGGTTGCTTGCTTAGCAATATGCTCTAGGTCTGCAAGATCACCGTCGTTTTGAATAACAATATCAAATAATTCTTCTGCTTCATTTTGTTTAGCAGGAATTAGTAAATCTTTTTCAACTTGGTTTGCAAGTTGTTCGCTTTCGTGATTACGCCATTCAGCTTTATGTTCTTCAAGTTTACGAATACCGTGTGAAATAAAGATCTGTGTAGCAACTAAATCACGACCAAAAGCAAGTTCATTCATGTAACGTACATCATCTTGAATGATTACATACTCATAGTTTGTTTTCTTAGCTGCTTTATTATCCAATTCTTTAATCATATATTCTTGGATTGTCTCATAGGACTTGACTACCCAATAGTCAGGATCTTCTGCGCGTTTAGTAGCACCAAGTTCTTGACAAAAGTTTCTGTAAGCAGATGAATCTTTTTCTTTAGCAAGACCATTTGTTGCTGCTTGCTTTTTAATAGCATCAGCAAATGGAAGTATTACAGGAATATAACCAAGTTCAAATGAATACTTGGCAATTAAATGGGCAAGGGTGGTTTTACCCACCCGACCCTTACCGCTTAGTTGAATGACTCTCATTATAAATCTCCTGCCAATGTCGAATAATATAACCTAATCCGATTTCTCCACGGTTGTATTCAACTACAATAGGATGATCTGGGTTAGAAGCTATAAACTCGTTTACTTGTCGCATAAAGTAAACCGCTTCAGTCATTGTCGCCTCCTATAATATAACTGAACATACCATAAATACTAGCAGCAAGGAAGATTAACGAACAAATTAGAATAATCTTATTCAATGTTTACCTCTATTTACAGACTTAGATACGACACGAAGGTTTTTTGAGGAATTGTTTCTAGGATTACCATCCTTATGATCAATATCCTTTCCATCGTGCTTCTTTACAGTCCCTTTCTTAAGGGCCTTTCGACGTACCTTATTACGGTGTGCTCGATCTTTTTTGGATTTAGTAGATGATTGAAACTTAGCATACTCGTCTTTATAATCTCTAGCCATTAGTGTGTCTCCGACCAGTTGTTACCTACTTTGAATTCTGCTTCGATCATGCAATTGCTGCGTAGTAAATCACCAGCAGTAGTTGCAGATTCGCAGAGGATATTACCGACTTTGTTAGCTACATCAGGATGACATTCTACTTGTAGTTCGTCATGCACCGAGGCAACCCAATTAAACTTATCTTGACCAATCTCCATCCGTAGTCTTTGATCTGCAACACAGGCCCAAGCCTTGGCAATGTGAGCACCAGAGGATTGTAGCAAAGTATTCAGAGCAGCATGTTCCTTACGGACATAGACAGGACGCCAGTTGAATGGCTTGACATAACCCTTGTCCAAGGTATCGAATCGACAATTCTCAATCAACTTCTTGAGTCCAGGGATGTTGCTTAGTAGTTTGTTCTTGGTTTGCTTTGCCTTGTAGACAGAAGCACCAATTGTCTTTGCAAACTTCTCATCACCACCACCATATAGGAAGCAATAGATACCAGTCTTGGCTGTGTTCCTAGAGTCCAGTTCCATAGCCTTCTGGTTGTGAGTGTGGATATCACCTTCACAAACTTCCTTGGCATAGGTTCCGTTGTCGAATGGATACAGATAGTGTGCAAGCATTCTTAGTTCTAGACCCTTGAGATCGGAGCCAACCAATACCCAACCAGCCCTAGGAACAAACAGTGCTCTTGCTCTGGGATCAGAGTGGACTTGCTGGATGTTTGGTTCTTTGCTTGACATGCGACCAGTCACAGCACCAAGGGTATTGATGTATGAATGGATTCGTTTGTCACGGCTTACCTTAGCACGGCCTACCCAATCGGACACCTGACTCATTAGTTTAATGAGATCGAAATACTTGCATAGGGTCTTAGCTTCTGGATACTCTAGGTTAGATAGAACTTCATGGTCCACCTTGGGGTTTCCTTTGTCGGTGGTAGTTGGTTCCCATCCATACTTTTCTGTAAGACGTTCTGCGATTTGTTGTCGAGAACCTGGATTGAAGACTTCGACTTTATCCTTGAGTCGTTTTCCTGTTTTCTCAGAATGTCTAACAATGATCTTGTCTGGAAAGATTCTTCGCATTTCATCTTCGATTTGTGATTTCTCAATCAGCAACTCCATCTCTAGTTCTTCGGCTTTGTCTAGGTCAAAGCTAAAGCCAGCTTCAACCTGACGCTTGATCATATCTGCAACGACATGTTCCATCCTGACAGCACGACTATATTGAACCATGTAGTCTTGCTGAGCAAAGTGATCCCATATCTTGGCAGTTACAACTGAATCCTGTAGACAATACTTACCCATCTCTTCTGTATAGTAATCCCAACCACCCTGATAATCTATTTTACCTTCTCCAAGATACTTGCCCCATGCCATTAGGGAATGAGATTGATCTGGTGTAGGTGGATTGTCTCCATAGATCATCCGACTGAGTATTAGTGTATCCAGTACTTCTGTATATGGTTGCTTGTTTAATGGGCCATATAGTCTTTCAATGAGTGGAATATCAAAGGCATAGATATTATGACCAATGATTAGTTCCGCATCACGAAGGATTTGGATACCAGCATCTAGATTATCCTGCTCAAATAACAGGGATTCTCCAGTTTCAATATCCTTAATAGACATACACCAAATCTTAGTAGCTTCTGGTATGTATGTATCTTTCTTACCAGCAACTACTTCATTAAGACCATTGGCCTCAATGTCAAACACTAACTTGGTCATAGCGATAAAGCACCTCTCCTTCAGGGGTAATTACAAACGGTACATCCATAAGCTTGGATGTCTGGTCGTTGTAGAACAGAGCCGTAGCAATGCCTCTACGACCACCCTTACGATTCTTTAGGACTCGTACATTAGTGGTATTACAAGTAAGTGGATCTGGGTGTTGAGCATTACGCTCAAGGGCAAAGACATTATCTGCAATCTGAGCAAGAGAACCTGAGCCACGAAGATCGTTAAGGTTGATTCGATCACCCTCGTCTACGTTCTTGTCAGTCTTCTTAATATGAGCAATGACATGGAGTGTAACACCAGTGCGCTCTACCAGTTCTCGCAGCTTCTTCATTACCGAGTCTAGAACAAGTCTTTCATCGTTACCAAAGTCACTGCCAGAAGAAAGCAGCATATTACCAAGGAGAGTGATATGATCAAGGAAGATGACTTTGCAATCAAGACCAACAGCCATATACTCAAGACGATTAATAATATTGTTGATATTAGAATTGCCAATATGGTCATAAAGGTATAGTGGTTTGGAACTGATGTATGTCTTTGCTTCGGCGTATTCTTCCTCAGTTAGATTATCTTCTACCATATCAACGATAGACTTGTTATTAGATTTGCGTAGCTCATTAAGCTGACGTTGAGACATGATCTTGCGGACTGGTTTGCCAATCTTAAGAGAAATTAGGTCATCAACAGTTTGCTCAGGTGATTCTTCTAGGAATACAGCACCTACAGCACGACCATGGTTGAGATGATCTACTACAAGTTCACGGATAATGGTAGACTTACCATGACCAGTGGCACTAGTCCATAGGTTAAGACGGCCAGAGTCCTGACCAATCATGAATGTAGTTAGCGAGTCCCACGGATACTCGTATACCTGTACGGATGAATTCTCATTCTCAGATACGACTTGACTGACATGAAGAATACTATCGGGAGAGTACGTCTTGGCATTCCAGTAGGCTTGCAGGAGTTGTGCAGCCTCGGCATGTACAAGCATCTCATTGGGATCCTTGCGTGGGAGAGACATGATCTTGACTTTCCCAGGAGGCAGTATTTCAGCCACGTCCCGTGCTGCCTTCTGCCCTGGATCGTCCATGTCGAAGCAGAGTACGATGGTTTCGAACGAGGAAAGATAATCATATTGATCCTTTACACAGCGTACAGCTGAATTGACTCCGTTGGGAATGGAGACAACTGGATACTTGTTGTCAAAGAGTTGGGCCATAGTGAGACAGTCAATGGCTCCCTCGGTAATGAGAATCCTCTTGCCACCACTAGGAAACAAGTTCTGACCGTAAAACTGAAGGTTTGCTGTGTCTCCGATCCATGCAAACTTCTTGCCATCGTATCGAATATGTTGAGCCTGTAGTGTACCATCCGCACTGTAGAAGTTCTCAACTTCTGCTCCGTTGGCAGTGGTTGCATATCCATACTGTCTAGCAGTCTTCTCGTTAATTCGTCGGTGTGGTAAAGCCTGGATCTCACCAGTACGAAACTTCTCTGTGGTATATACGGGTGTTTCCTCTACGATTGTTTCCATTGGTTTGTTACCTCTTACATAAAATTCACAAGCATAACAATAGCTATGTCCGTCATCATAGACGGCTAGGTTGTTTCCTGATGTGTCATTACCTTGTGCTGCACACTTTGGGCAGCGTTTACGCGATACTACCTTTGATTCAGTTTCCATTTTGCTCCGATTGAAATAAAGTGAGTGGAATTAGTTTGTCCGTGATTCCATCTTGTTCCATAAAGTGATTACAGATTCTAGCTGTTTGGATTTTGTACTCAAGTTCTGACATATTGGTATTATCAAAACTAAATCCAATTTTACAGTAATCTGGTCTAGTGTCATATATTTTGCAAAGGTTGTTCTCCAGATGTATGCAAGAACCATCTTGCTTTATCCATTCCTTTGGAAAGATATTTGACATAAATACTCTACGACAACATGAACCACACGATGTACATGGAAAGTTCATAATGCCCCCAGCAGGGATCGAACCTGCGACCAACCGATTAAAAGTCGGTTGCTCTACCAGCTGAGCTATAAGGGCGTACTCGGGTGCTTGGATTCGAACCAAGACAAAGAGGACCAAAATCTCTGGTGCTACCATTACACCACACCCGAATAGCTTCGGGGGGACTTGAACCCCCACGCCTTGCGGCTACGGATTTTAAGTCCGCTGCGTATGCCATTCCGCCACGAAGCCAAGGGACTCACTTGTGGTGAGTCTTGAAATAGTTGTTCCAGTAATTTGCCTCAGTCGCCATATTGCGCTTCTGCACAAATACTACAATCGTTGTGACGATTAACGGGATAATCCCAGCAACCACATAATTTGCATAAACGATAGCCTTGATCATAAAGTGCTTGCTCCTCTTCAGCCATATGCATGCTTACTCGTCCTTTCCTTTACCCCAGCCTAGGTAAAATGTCTTGGTATCCTTGCAGTTCTCAAGCATTTCCCTTAGCGTGGTGTTTTCTTGATCCAGGAGTTGAATGTGTACAAGACACTTACGGTGAATTTCTTTGGCGGTAAAGCCAGAGTGGTAATCACTGTTGGGCGTAGTGTCAATTGCATTGTGTAGCAGGGTAATGAGTTCACTTGAGTTCATTCTCAATTGCCTTTAGTTCTTTAACTGCTTCCTTATTGATCGTACCACTAGTCTTAATCAATTGCTTTAGACCAAGACGTTTAATATATGGTTGTAGGGTTTCTACATTTCCTTCTACCGTCCAAACTCGGGATGCAAGATTAGATAGACGATCTTCAGTTGCACTATGTGAATTGCACAGATTATCGTACTTCTTCTTTATTAGTTCGTTATGTCGTTGTGCTGTATTATCACAACCAACCCGTACATCACGAATTTGAGAACTATACTTGTAGTCAAGATCATATAGCCTCTTATCTAGTGCATCATAGTTATTATAGATATCATTCTGCATTTGCTTAATGATTCTACTTTGACTGTACTCCATTGCTAAGAATGCACAAACACCAATGAAACTTGCAATTGAAAGAATTAGATTTAAATCTGCCATAGTCATAATTAATCTCCTGTTCTAAAACGTACTTTGAAAAAACCTGGTTCCGAGGGTTCCGTTAATAGTTCACGGATAACACCCCACTCAGAATCAGAACCTACCTGTAGGAATGGACCACCTTCATAATCTAGATACTCTAAATCAGGCCATCCACCACCACGATAAAACTTTGACTTACCTTCCATTGTAAACCAACCACCACCATGATCGGTGATATATCTTGGTTCACCATAACGACTATTAATCTTCTTGATCACGCCAACTCCTACCCTGAAGCACTGTGTATGCTTCTTCAATTAGTTTAGCCAGTTCTTCTGCATTGCCCCGCTTAGTTTGGGGATTATAATAACCATCCCAATCGGCAAGAAGCATTGAAACATTTCCAATACGCTGCTCAAGAACCATTATCTGTGCTTGTAGAAATTCATTTTCCTGAGCACAACGAGACAAAGGATCATCGCTCACTTGCCGTCCTCCATCAAGAAGTTTTTCTCGGTGAGTTTTTCGGATCTCTCGTCAAGATCCTTCTGCATCTTCTTGCCTTCTTCCGATTCCTTCCATGCTTCGATGGCGGGATGACCGCAGGAGCAGACAAGTGCTTCGTCGGTGTTTGGACCGACAAGCATTCCATCCCATTCGTTGCACCAATGCCAACCCTGCTCCCACTCTTCCTTGGTGAGTCCTGTTCCTGATCGGTCAAGTTCGATGTAGCGTTCACGATTCATTTGAATCTTCCTTTGGCATTCTGTAGTAACTACGGTATTGTTCGTGGTCAATGTTGTTCCGCTTGAGTGTTTCCTCAAGGTGCAGGATGTGCCACGACATACGCAGCACGAACTCACGTGTCTCTTCTTTTATCCACTT
>Ga0208783_10001422_pt1 | contig 14191 bp, 14 predicted proteins | sample DEB19_08_DNA_2_FD_184529 | JGI IMG/M metagenome (GOLD analysis project Ga0208783, IMG submission 184529) | Aqueous microbial communities from the Delaware River and Bay under freshwater to marine salinity gradient to study organic matter... | ecosystem: Environmental > Aquatic > Marine >... | reverse complement strand
CCGCCGGCGTCGCCGTACTGGGTGCTTCGCTCGGCGATGACGTTGGCAACGTGCTTCAGGAACTTCTCAGCAGCGCTGCTCATGCGACACCGCCATTCGTCTCGAGCGCCCAGAGCAGGATGGCGAAGCGATGTCGGATGGCCTCAAACACCAGGGCGAGGCCCTTGTCATCGAGGATCATGCGCAACTTAGGCGTGGCGAACAGGTTTCCGCGCGCGCCGATGATCACTGCCGCATCGAGGCAGATCTGCTGCATGCGCTCCCGGAGATAGTGATACTGAATTTCCGCCTGCAAATAGAAGACGCGCAAAGCCTTGGACGGCATGAACCCGAGAAACGGAACGCCGGCGGCCATGTGAGCGAGCAGACTGATCAGGAAGCCATCCCGCTCACCGGCCCCTATGCCTCCGGCGCACCGGCGATCTTCATCGACCAGGTGGCGCGCATGGGCCAGAAGTGCACGATCATCTCCACGGTCGGAAACGACGACTTCGGCCGCCTCAACACCAGCCGTCTCGCCCATGATGGCGTGAACATCGCCGCCATTGCAGTAGACCCCGACAAGCCCACAGGGACGGCCTTCGTGCGTTACCGCGCCGACGGGTCCCGCGACTTCGTCTTCAACATCCGCCACAGCGCCTGCGGATCGCTGCACCTGAATGCCGCGGCCGAAGAAGCTCTCGCCACGGCCGACCACCTCCACATCATGGGCTCGTCGGTCTCCAGCCAGGAATACACCAGCCTGAACCTGAAAACGGCCAAGTCAGTCAAGGCGCGGGGCGGCACGGTCTCCTTCGATCCGAACCTGCGCAAGGAACTGTTCTCCAATTCCTCCATCACCGGGTTCGTCGAAGAGTTCCTGTCCATGACGGACCTCTACCTCCCCAGCGGCGACGAGATCTTCCTGCTTAATTCCGAGAAAACCCCGGAGAAGGCCGTTCAGTGGTTGCTGAACAGAGGCGTCAAGTCCGTCGTTCACAAGCTCGGTGCCGACGGGGCCCGCTATTACGATCACACCACAGAACTGTTCGTGCCCGGCTTCGACGTAGAAGAAATCGACCCTACGGGGGCTGGCGATTGCTTCGGTGGCGCATTCACGTCGCTCTGGCTTCAGGGTGCCGATCCCGCACGCGCCCTCACGCTTGCCTGCGCAGCGGGTGCTCTCGCAGTGACAGTACGCGGCCCCATGGAAGGCACCACGCCCCTGAAAGCACTGGAATACTTCGTGGCAAAGCACCAGGAGGCTGCAGAGTGAAACACCCCCTCCTCGGTATTCCCGAAGCCTACCGCCGCGGTGAAAAGACCGGCATCACGTCGGTGTGCTCCGCTCACCACGTCGTCATCGAGGCGGCGCTGCGACTGGGCCGTGACATGGACCGCGACGTCCTCATCGAGGCCACCTGCAATCAGGTCAACCAGGATGGCGGCTACACGGGCATGACGCCAGCTGCCTTCCGCAACTTTGTGGAAGGTATCGCAGAGAAGACGGGGCTGGCCATGGATCGGATCATCCTGGGCGGAGATCATCTCGGACCAAACCCGTGGAAGCATTTGCCGCCCGCAGACGCCATGGCCAAGGCGGAGACAATGATCGCGGCCTATGCCGCAGCCGGCTTTACCAAGCTTCACCTCGACACCTCCATGGGCTGCCAGGGCGAACCTGTTGCGCTGGCCGACGAAGTCACGGCCCAGCGTGCAGCACGCCTCGCCACTGTCGCGGAGAACAACAAGAACGGATCGTTTGATCCCGTCTATGTCATCGGCACCGAGGTTCCCGTTCCAGGAGGCGCTTTCGAATCGCTTGACCACCTGCAGGTCACAAGACCCGAATCTGTTCGGTCCATGGGAGTTGAGCGGCGGCAATGAAATCAGGAAGTGTGACGATTCGCGGAAGCCGTTCCCGATCGTATCTGCCATGATTTCTACGAGGATTTCCCCGATCACGACCACTTTCTTCACGTCGTCACCCCTCAAGGATTTGCGCCGGACCGGCCTCAAATGGGCGGCACACAGCGGCGGGAATGTCCCGAGCGGAGGGCCCATGGCTGGGCCGGAAAGGTGCCGATGACGGCTGCGGGAGTCAACGGAAAATTTGACGCGCGTTAAATTATTTGCCAACCTGTGCTTAAACGTTGCGAAATTTCGCAAAGTCTCCGATTTTTACGAGTTAAGCTGAATGGCTGACGGCCAGCCCGGGAACATGACCATGGAAGTGCGCAAGATCAAGAATATGGAGGAGTTTTCGGAGGTTAGCGGGATATCGCGACCGACCGTCTCCAAGTATTTCAACGATCCTGCCAGCGTTCGCCCCTCCACCCGGGAGCGGATCGAGAAGGCGCTCGACCGCTACAACTTCCGTCCCAACCTCTACGCCATCAACCAGAATCGGAAGTCGACGAAAAACATCGGGATTGTGGTCCCTCATATCGTTGACCCGTTCTTCGCGGAGATCGTCCGCCAGATCGAGGCCCGCTGCCTGGCAGAGGGGTATTGGGCGATTGTCCTGAGCTCCCACGGCGAAGCCGAAATGGAGGTCAACGCCCTCGACATGCTGCAGTCCTTGAAGTTGGCTGGCGCGGTCATTGCCCCTTTGGGGGAGAAGTCGGACCGCAAGCGCATCCAGCAGATCATGCAGGAGATGCCGACCGTCATCTTCGATAGCCACCTCGATATCGGCGAGGTCTTCGTCGGCACGGATAACTATCAAAGTGTTGATCTTATTGTGGATTACCTCTGTAGGACGGGCGAGCCACCCTGCTATCTGCAGATGCCGTCCGTCAACACCAACGCCCATGAGCGGGCTGACGCCTATGTGCGTGCCATGGAGCGCCTGGGCAAGGAACCGCGCCTCGTGCCGGTTGCGGAGCAGGACTGGGAGTTTGAAAACATCGGCTACCAGGAAGGCATGCGCCTGATTTCGGAGCACCGCTTCCCATCCTCGACTGTGCTCTGTGCCAACGACCGTCTGGCCATTGGGCTCATTGCGGCGGCTTATGAACGGGGCCTCCAGGTGGGCCGCGGCCCGGGCACCGCCATGCGAGTGGCTGGGCATGATGACCATCCCTTCTCGCGCTACACCTGTCCGTCGCTCACCACCGTTGCCCAGGACTACACGATGATCGCCGAGAAGAGCGTCAGCACGCTGTTTGGCATGATCGACCGTGGTTCCGACCTTGGTGGCGGCCACACAGAGAGGCTTCAGGGCCGCCTGATGATGCGCGCATCGGCATAATTCTTGCCGCGATGCAGCATAAATATTGACGCGCGTAAAAAATGGTTTGACTCCCAGAGAAGATTTGGATTAGCTCGCACATGCAATCCTGCAACACTCATGGGAGGAGTTTAAAATGAAGGGATTCACAGGCCTGCTCGGTGCACTCGCACTTGCAGCGCTCTCCACCACCGCTTTGGCTGAAACCACGCTGACGATCGCGACCGTGAACAACGGCGACATGATCCGCATGCAGCAGCTGACCGACGACTTCACCAAGGCCAATCCGGACATCAAGTTGAACTGGGTGACCCTCGAAGAGAACGACCTGCGTCAGAAGGTGACGAAGGACATCTCCACCAAGGGCGGCCAGTACGACATCCTGACCATCGGCATGTATGAAACCCCGATCTGGGGCAAGAAGGGCTGGCTGGTCGAGCTCAACGACGTGGACGACAAGGCAGACCTCATGCCTTCGATCGCCAACGGTCTGTCGGTTGATGGCAAGCTCATGGCTGCGCCGTTTAACGCCGAAAGCTCATTCGTCATGTACCGCAAGGACCTGATGGACAAGGCCGGCCTGAAGATGTCGGACGCTCCCACCTGGGACCAAATCATCGAGGCGGCCAACAAGATGACTGATCGCGCCAACGGCGTGAGCGGCATCTGCCTCCGCGGCAAGGCGGGCTGGGGCGAGAACATGGCCTTCATCGGCTCCATGGCTAACTCCTTCGGCGCCCGCTGGTTCGACGAGAACTGGAAGCCCCAGTTCGATAGCCAGGAGTGGAAGGACACCCTCAACACGTACCTGAAGATCATGAAGGACGCAGGTCCGGACGGCGCTTCGGGCAACGGCTTCTCTGAGAACCTCGCCCTCTTCCAGTCGGGCAAGTGCGGCATGTGGGTTGACGCCACCACCGGTGCGTCCTTCACCATCGACCCGAAGGTCTCGAAGGTTGCCGACAACGTTGGCTTCACGCTCGCCCCCGACAAGGGGCTTGGCAAGCGCGCCAACTGGCTCTGGTCGTGGGCTCTGGCCATCCCGGCCGGCTCGCAGAAGGTCGATGCTGCCCAGAAGTTCATCAACTGGGCCACGTCCAAGCACTACACCGAGCTCGTCGCCTCGAAGGAAGGCTGGGCCAACGTTCCTCCGGGTACCCGTCAGTCGCTCTATGCGAACCCCGAGTACCAGAAGGTTCCCTTCGCCGCGGCAACCCTCGCCAGCATGAATGCTGCTGACCCGGATCATCCGACGGTGCAGCCGGTCCCCTACACCGGTGTGCAGTTCGTCGCGATCCCCGAGTTCCAGGGCATCGGCACCAAGGTTGGTGAACTCTTCTCGGCTGCCCTCGCCGGTCAGATCTCGGCTGATGACGCGCTGGCTCAGGCCCAGCAGTTCACCACCGACGAAATGACGAAGGCTGGTTACATCAAGTAATTACGCCCCGGCCCTCCTTCTAAAAGGGGAGGGCCGGACCTCCCGTCCCACACCGCGAGAGCGGTGTGGGATTTCAATCGAAGTCTTGCGTCTCGGTTGACCAGATACGCGTTTCCGCTCAACAGCGTGGGCGTTGAAATACAGGGAATAGGGAAATGGCCACCAGACAAGCCCGGCGGCTCGGGACTTGGGCGCTCGCGCCCTCCGTCACAGCTCTTTCGGCCTGGGCGTTTATTCCATTAGCGCTCGCCATCTATTTCGCTTTCCTGCGCTATATCGCATCCGACAGGCGGGGCTCCCGGTGCCAGACGTCCTCGTCGCAGGTGAGGACGTAGAGATCGGCAAGCCACACCCGGCTGGCTACAGGCTGGCGGCTAAACGGCTCGGCGTTCCTGCGGAACGGTGCCTCGTATTCGAAGATACATCCGTTGGGCTTCTAGCCGGACATTCAGCTGGCGCGCATGTCGTTGCTATCGGCGAGGAGATGCCCTCCTTCGACGGACCGCTTAGGGCTTGGATCAAGGACTATGCACAGGTGCGTGCTGTTCCTGAACCAGCATCAATCTCGATCTTCATCGAAGGGCACTGACAAGCAGTGATGGCTCCAGAAGCGGGAACTCTCGAATGAAGAAGTTTCAGGATCTGGCCGGACGAATTGCGGCAAGTTATAGAGCACTCTGCAATCACGAGTCGAACGTGGGGGAGAGTTTTTCATTTATTGGACCAACGCTCTATTCGGGGTGCTTGATCATCTGTGAACTTCCAACTTCGCAGTCTTACAAGAGGCCAAACGGCCTTGGCTCAACTGCCCTTGTCACCTCAGCAGGAACAGTCATTTGCGATCCAATGGCGAACTGACTGATGAACCGTGATGAACTGGAAGAGTCGTATCGAGGGTACATAGCCTGTCTAAACTGTCAGGACTGGAGCCACCTCGGCACGTTTGTGGACAGCCATGTAGAATACAACGGATCACCCGTAGAGTTGCCCGGCTACCTGCAGATGCTGGAAAGAGACTTCCAAGCCATACCGGATCTTCGGTTCAATATTGAACTCTTGGTGTCCAATCCGCCGCTCATTGCATGTCGACTTAGATTTGATTGTCACCCGATGGGGGAACTGTTTGGGTTTCCAGTTAGGGGGCGTCGTGTCCAGTTTTCGGAAAACGTGTTTTATGAGTACTCGAATGGCCGGATCCGAAAGGTATGGTCGGTGATCGACAAGGCATCACTCGCTGACCAAATGGTGGTCTGAAAGGCCAGCCCCGTACCGCCGGTTCAAATCCCATCCGAAGGGAGAGAACCGCGTTCAAAAGTTCGGCTCCCCCGAAGCCTTAAGCATCTGATCTGAATCGATATTTTTCAACCGTACTGATTTCACTGAAGTCCGGTCGGAATGAGACGGAAGGCCTTCTGAGACCAGTTTTCGGTCCCGGCCCAGTCTCAGAAGTACGGTCGCCTCAGCCAAACCCTTTGAAACCAAAAGGAATTTCGACGCTCATCGGGGCTGTGTGGGAGTTTGCACTGGTTAAGTGGCGGAGGGAAAGGTGCTGGCAGCAAACTCTCTCGGCGGGGAGATGCGAAGCCGTTGGGGACATTGCGTAAACTGGCCTCCGGAGCACTTTTCGAAGGATTACGCACCTTTGCGCCGGGTAGAGACTGCCCACTTTCGGGGGCTCAGAGACCGGCAATGCTGGGGTTCGAATCCCGCGCCGGGATCCGAACTCACCTTGGAGAACCGTTGCGATCTGCCACAGCGCAGGGCTCGAATCCCGCAGGGTGCGCCAATATCTTAACCCATTGAATATCAACGGTTCATGTGAAGCCGTACGGGATGAAGCTGATAACGCTCGGCCGTGCTGGCGCGATGGTTCTGTTGCGGTCTTGCTGCGCGCGGCAACCGGCAATATACGCAATTGAAATGAAACCAGGTGTCGCTGCTCCCAAGGCCTCAATGACTGACTGGAGAGAGGCCACTCTCCGGATTGGCCCAGCAATCGCGTTGCCTGTCATCGCCCGCAGCTTCAGCCGTGACCCGGGACCGGCATTTTCCGCTTCAGGGCTGGAAGAGTCGTTGTTTGCCAATCCCGATAACCGTGTGCCGGTCAGCAGGCTGGGAAGGCTCGCCACGGAAATTGCCAGCCTCATCGGTCGGCCGGACCTCGGACTTCTGGTGGCGAAGACTCACGGTCCGCATTCGCTTGGGCTGGTGCTGACGCTTGCGGAGGAAGGGCCCGACGTTCGAACGGCCTTGCTCAGCATCGCGCGGTTCCTGAAGCACCATAACGAGGCGGCGTTCCTGTCCCTTGTGGAAACGGAGAGTGACGCCATCCTCGGCTACGAACTGCGTGAGCCCGAATTCGAGGGCGCGAACATCTTCGTGGTCACCGCCCTGGGCAACGCATTACACGTCATGCGGCGGTATTGCGGGACCGCGTGGTGCCCGGCCGAGGTGCGCCTGTCTATGACAAAGCCAATGGACACCACACCTTACGAGGCGTTCTTCGGAGCGCCTGTCCGGTTCGAGAGCCCGATGGATGCGCTGGTCTTTCCGCGCCGCTGGCTCGATCACCCGGTGGTGCCGGCGGCTCTGCTTGCCGGGTCGCAACTGACGCCGCAGGGGGCGTGGGACTTCACCGACCACGTCCGGCACCAGATTGCGACGCGGGTCGGCATCAAGCCTGTCGATGCGCGGGTGATTGCAGCGGACCTTGGCATGTCGCGGCGCGCACTTGACAGGCGGCTTGCGGGCTGCGGCGTGACTTTCCGGAAACTCCTCGACGAGCTGCGCTTCGCACGCGCTCGAAGGTTACTCATGGCTGGTCCCACGCCGCTGGCGGAGATTAGTCTGGCGCTCGGCTATGCTGATCCAAGTGCATTCACGCGCGCCTTCCGCAAGTGGTCGGGTGTTCCTCCACAAGCCTGGCGGGAGCAGCATCTGCACTTGAATACACCCTTTAGCTGATCGGCCAGCAGACGCTTCACCCTGCGTAATCAGAGGATGTGATTATGGGCTCGTAGCAGTGCAAGCTGGCTCAAAATGTCAAGCGCAACTCTCGGCGTGGGAGTATGGTGTTTCTACTGAGTATCGAGAAGCATGCTTCGGGGGTCGGCGCGATGAAGTTCACGAAATTCTTCTGCGGGGCTGGGACATGAGGGACGTTACACCGGGGCGTGCATATGGTGTCTTCTGGCTCGCTTTCGCGTCTCTTCTTGTCTGCGCTCCTCCTGCATTGGCTGTCGAAGGTGGGACCAGCTTCTACCTTCTGGGTTCGAAGACCACGATGGCGGGGTATCTTCCGCCGCCAGGCTTCTATGGCGTGCTGCAGAACTACGCCTACTCGGGCAGCGCGGACATCGATTTCGAGACGGCCGGACTCGAACTGACGGGCGGGGTTGAAGCCGATGCCTATATCGCCCTCCCGACCGCGATGTGGGTGATGGATCAGGATGTCCTCGGCGGCAACCTCGCCTTCACGCTGACCACCCCCTTCGGCGGCAAGCGGATGGAGGCTGGTGCAATCGTCAACTTGCTCAGCCTTGCACCCACGGAACTGAATGCAAAGCAGGACAACTGGGCCTTCGGAGACCCCGTGTTCGGCTCGACTCTGGGTTGGCATGACGGAAAGTTGCACTACTCGCTGGGCACACTCATCAATATTCCGATCGGCCAGTGGGAGCTGGGAAATCCCGTCAACATTGGCTTCAATCGCTGGGTCATCGACACGACGGCGGCGGTCACATACCTGGACCCCGAAACCAAGATCGAGCTCTCAGGCGCGGCGGGCCTCACCTTCAATTTTGAGAACCCCGACACCGACTACAAGTCTGGCACGGAATTCCACGCGGAAGGCGCTGCCATGTATCACGTCTCCAAGTCGTTGAGTTTCGGCGTGAACGGCTATGCTTTGAAGCAGATCACGGGCGACAGCGGCTCTGGTGCGGTGCTTGGCGGCTTCGAAGGCCAGGTCCTCGCGCTCGGCCCGGCGCTGGATTACACGTTCCACGTCGGCAACCGCCCCGTCGTCACCAACCTGCGTTACTTCCAGGAGTTCGACGTCGAGAACCGTTTGGAGGGCCAGGCAGGTTTCTTGAATTTCGTGGTCCCGTTGGGAGCACTTCCAGCCGGGCATGGGGAGGAATGAGACTGGGAATGGTGCAATGAAGATTTCCTGGGTTCATGGATTACTGATCATCGCAGTGAGTGCGTTGATCGCATCAGGCGGCCCGGCGTCTGCCGGGGAACAACGCCCCAATATTCTTTTGATCGTCGCGGACGATTCGGGATATGCTGACATCGGAAGTTTTGGCGGCGAGATCCAGACGCCGAATATCGATGCACTTGCCGCAACCGGCGTGAGGTTCACGCAGTTCGGCGTGAGCGCCACCTGCTCGCCCACCCGCTCCATGCTGCTCACCGGCACGGACAACCACCTCGCAGGCCTCGGCAACATGGCCGAGTTCACAGCGCCCAACCAGAAGGGAAAGGCCGGCTACGAAGGATACTTGAACGACAGTGTCGCGCCCATCCCGGCCCTGCTGAAGGAGGCCGGCTACAACACCTACATGGCTGGCAAGTGGCACATGGGCGAGGAACCGGAGCATTATCCAGTGGCGCGCGGCTTCATGCGCGACCTCACCCTCATCCCCGGCGGCGGCAGCCACATGGACGACATGTGGGGCGCCAAGGGCGAGCGGCAACTCTACACCTTCAACGGAAAGCCGATTGAGGCCCTGCGTCCAGGCTTCTTCTCCAGCGAGGATTATACGGCGGCGATCATCAGCAACATCGAGCAGAACCGGCGCGACGGAAAGCCGTTCTTCGCCTACTTGGCCCTTCAGGCGCCCCATGATCCCTTTCAACTCCCGGCGGAATGGCTGGACCGCTACAAGGGCCGTTACGACCAGGGTTATGATGAGACGCGGGCTGCACGCATCGCGCGGATGAAGGCGCTTGGAATTCTGAGACCCGACGCCACCTTTTTCCCGCGGCTTCCCACAGTTCCCGCCTGGAACGATCTTCCTGCCGAAGAAAAGCGGAAGTCCGCACGGCGCATGGAACTCTTTGCCGCCATGGTCGAGAACATGGACGCCAATATCGGCAAGCTGATCGGCTATTTGAAGACCGAAGGCCTCTACGACAACACGCTCATCATCTTCCTGTCCGACAACGGTCCGGAAGGCAACATCATGGAGATGGGGCCGCCGTGGAACAACAGCGATTTCGATGACTGGGGCAAGAAGGGGACGTTCATCCAGTACGGTCCAGCCTGGGCGCAGGTCGGAGCCGGCCCGTTCCGCATGTTCAAGGGCTTCGTGTCGGAGGGCGGCATCAGGACCCCGCTGATCATCTCCGGAAGTAACGTTACGGGCAGCGGACGGATTTCTGATGCCGTCGTCCACGTCAAGGACATCCCGGCCACGATCCTCAATGCCGCTGGCGTGTCTCACCCAGACACGTTCGAGGGCAAGAAGGTGGCCCCGCTGCAGGGCAAGCCTCTCACCCCGATCCTGAATAATGAGAGTGCCGCGGTGCGCGGGCCTGAGGACTGGATCGGCTGGCAGCTCTTCGGTAACCGCGCCATCCGTCAGGGCGACTGGAAGCTGCTGTGGATGTGCAAGCCCTTCGGCACCAGCCAATGGCAGTTGTTCAACCTGAAGGATGATCCCGGCGAAACCAAGGATCTTGCTGCTAAGGAACCGGATATCCGTGACAGGCTGGTCAAGCATTGGGATGAGTATGTTAAGACCAACAACGTGATCCTGCCCAACGTCTCGCCTATTTGTGGGAAACATTACGCCGGCTGATCCCATGGGCGTGGCAACGGCTCGAAACCGGTGAGGCCGGAACGATCCATGACATCGCGAAGGTCGAGAAGTTTACCGACCGTTTCGTAAGCCGTATGATGCGGCTGGCCTACAGCACGAGCCCCACCCAGCCGAAGGAGAGGGTCTTCATTCTCGAGTGAGGGCGTGAGGAACATCCAAATGAGGACGGCGGCCACCGCATAGAGCACGTTCCACGGCAGGAAATAGCCGGGAAAGCTGAAGAGCCACGTCAGCAGCGCTCGCGGCTGCAGCGGCCACGCGAAGGCCGGGCCATAGGAGACCGGTGCCTTCGGCGTCCAGTTGCCGCGCTTGCCCGCTCATCCACTCCTTTCGCCGCTGCTGGGGCGGCATTCCACACCACCGGTGAAAGGCGTGGCTGAAAGCGGGCTGGTTGGCATAGCCGAGCGCTAGAGCTATTTCTCCGGCGGAAAGGTCTGTGACAGCGAGAAGCTCCTGTGCCGCCCCAAGGCGCACCTCTGCGAGGATGGCCTGAAAGGTCGTTCCCTCCGTCTCCAGCTTGCGTCTGAGGGACTTGGGATGCGGTCCACATCGTCCAGATGGCTGGTTGGGATGTCAGGATTCGGACCGGGATCAGCGGAATCAGATCCACGGTCCTATGCCCAGGAATCCCAAGTGAGCTCTATACTGTTTGACTTACAAAAATCTCTGAAATCGTCTACCGCAGAATGGACGTTAGTGTATTTATCTTTGAGTAGTGCGAAAACAAGCTTTGGAAGTTCGGAGCTTCTCACTTCGACCCAAAATTCATAATCTGAATCGCCCCACATTTCCTCTACTAACTTGCCCATGTCTTGGGCATCAATCTTGACTGATCCGTCGTCTTTCACCTCGAGCCTTATAGACCTGAAGCTTTGCGTTTCATCCCGAAACAGTTCGACATCCAAGTCCTGAGTCATGTGACCATCCCTCTCTTGCAATGGTTCTTAACGGGTAGCTGTTGCGCCGGGGTTCAGCGAACACGGCTCGTCAACTGAAGCTCTTCTTCTCGTAGATAGTGGAGATGGTCTTGCCATCCCACACGTAACAGAGGTGCCGTTCCTGCCGGCAATTGGAAAGCACCCGGGGACGAAACACAGCTGCACATTCTCCGCCCTCATCACGAACGCTTCCGTAGACAATCCCACCGGAGCCATTTTCGCGGAGTTGCAGTGCAAGCTCCTGTGACACCCCGTAGCTGGTGGGATGATAGTAGGCAGGATGGCTTTCGCGCATTGCGCGGATATCATGAAGTTCGGCATCGAGATCGACAGCGTATACCCGCATGTCGAGTTCCTGGGCGGGCTCACTGGTAGCCTGCAGGAAGCGGATACGATGATAGCGCGTTTCGGCGATGGCCGTCTCGATCGTGCGGCCAGCATAGAAGACGCCATACGTGCCGTTCGTGAAACGGTCCCCCTCGGGATTGAGGTGGGTGAACGCAGCCATGATGGGCGAGCTCCCGGGTCCGGACACTCGGTCCTCGGGCGGGACGAGGGAAATGTCTCCGACCTCCTCGCGCAGCCTGTCATTCGTCATCGCCTCGATCTGGTAGACCGCATCGAGGTCGGCGGGATCCGCAACGGCTTCGAAGAGGTTGATCGGCGGGAACCGGCTCGGGACGATCCGGAAACAGGGACGCCACTCGATCCGTGCTATTGGGATGTCCGTCATCAGCCCCGCTGCGCATCTACGTACTGACGAACGACATAGAGGTCGGCAACATTGCCGGACGTCATTCTGTCGAGCGCCGAGCGCCCGCCGAATGTCTTCGCGGCATTGGGCTTCCGCACCCACTGATCGGCGGACTTGGGAAGAAGGATGTGAAGGCCCTTGTAGATGCCCATGACGTAGGAGATGCGCTCCAGTGCGTCCTTGGGGATGGTGGACACGGCCCCTCGCTTCCACGACTGCAGTGTGGACCGGCTCTCAAGTCCCAGCAGTCGCATCTGCTCTTGCTCCTGAAGCCCCCAAGCCTCGGCGATCCGGAAAAAAGTGCGCAGGGCGGGTCCAGTCAGGTCCTTACGGTCCAAGACCTTGGCGGTTGTCGCATTGGGCATTGTCGGTATCCTCCGCGCTCGAATATGTTCATATTCTGCTGAGAAATCAAGTTTTCATCAGAAAATAAACAATAGAGGCCCGTTTCGGTTCCTGCAGGGACCTCCGCCGAGATATCCCCAGCGGAGCCCTCAGTGAACGGGGAAAGCGCTTTTTCTGACCGATTTCAATTCGTTAATAGGGTGTCATCCCCCGCCGTCAGCCATCGCCTTCGTCGACCTGGGTGATACTTCGAACAGCTGCCAGCAAGTCCATAATGGCCTTCTCGGCCGCGGCCAGTTTCACGACTGCCATCAGATCCTGCCGGCCCGCCATGATGAGAAACGTACTGAGCACCTCATCTGACTGCTGGACGAGGACCGCGAGATGTTCGCCTCTGGGGCCGTAACGCCCGGAAAACCAGTTCTTCACGGTCTTCTCGTTTGCCCTAGTCCAACCGGCCACGATCTTTATGCCTTCGCCGCCTGTCCCGGCTGAGCGGCGCAATGCTGCAGCAATCTCGCCGGCAAAACTGGCGGCATGCTGACCATTGCCGCCGGCAGCATGCGCGGTTCCGCCTGGAAAGAACTTGCCCTTTTTTGGAAACGACATTCCATCCTCCTTGGCTCAACATGAGCGAGGAGATTTGAAGTGGTGGCGTTGCGAGGCACACGACGACCGCCGTGAAATCGTGAGGACAGGCGGTTGAGTGGACGATACGCGAAGACCCCGCAGACGGGCGCAACACCTGCCGACACGGACGTACCCGCTGTCGCCTATGTTCGGATGTCCACAGACCACCAGAAGTACTCGACCGAGAACCAGCTCGACGTCATCCGGAACTATGCCACGGCTCGCGGCCTGACCATCCTCCGCGTGTTCGAGGACTCCGGCCGTTCGGGGCTACGGCTGGATGGGCGCGAGGCACTCCAGAAGCTGATGTCGGAGGTCATATCCGACCAGGCTGACTTCAAGCAAGGTCATCCTTGTCTATGACGTGAGCCGCTGGGGCCGGTTTCAGGATGCCGATGAGGGCGCCTATCACGAGCACGTCTGCTCACGCGCAGGGATCCGGGTCCACTACTGCGGCGAGCAATTTGAAAACGACGGCAGTATTGGCTCGAAACCTCCTGAAAACCGTCAAACGCGTGATGGCGGGTGAATACAGCCGCGAGCTTTCCGTCAAGGTCTTCGCCGGCCAATGCCGGCTCGTCGAACTGGGCTTCCGACAAGGAGGTGCCGCCGGCTACGGCCTCCGCCGCGTCCTCATTGACGAGCATGGCACACCCAAGGGTGAGCTATCGCGAGGTGAACAGAAGAGCCTGCAGACCGATCGTGTCATCCTGGTCCCCGGCCCTGAGGACGAACAGCGCATCGTGCAGTCAATGTACCAGATGTTCGTCAATGAGAACCGGGCCGAGCGCGAAATCACCGCACATCTGAACGTCCAAGGGTGCCGGACGGATCTCGGCCGACCGTGGACGCGGGCCACCGTCCACCAGGTCCTGACCAACGAGAAATACATCGGCAACAACGTCTTCGCGAAAGTCTCCTTCAAGCTGAAACTGATCAGCCCCCATTGGGTGGTCCGGGTTTAATGTTAGTGCATTGACGGCTTCGGCGCTAGCGCGGGCGGCGAAGCCGGTTGGGGTTGCGCAGCCGCCCGCGCGGTTGCAGGGA
>Ga0208783_10001418_pt1 | contig 14216 bp, 10 predicted proteins | sample DEB19_08_DNA_2_FD_184529 | JGI IMG/M metagenome (GOLD analysis project Ga0208783, IMG submission 184529) | Aqueous microbial communities from the Delaware River and Bay under freshwater to marine salinity gradient to study organic matter... | ecosystem: Environmental > Aquatic > Marine >... | reverse complement strand
TTCCCGGGCTCACGGAGCACGAAATCCCGGGTATCGTCCGCGCGGCGGCGGACGCCGGTGCGACTTTCGGCGGCTACCTCGTGCTACGGCTCCCGTACGCGGTGAAGGATATCTTCCGCGACTGGCTCGCCACGCACGAGCCGGGCAAGTCGACGCGCGTGCTGGACCGCGTGCGCGCCATCCGCGGCGGTGAGCTGAACGTGAGCGAGTGGGGCGCGCGCATGAAGGGCGAGGGCATCCACGCGGAGCAAATCCGCGCCTTGTTCGCCGCCGCCGCGCGCCGTCACGGCCTCGATCGCGAACGCCCCGTTTTGAATTCCTCCGCATTCCGCCGTCCCGGGGAGCAGTTATCTCTGCTTTGAAGACCGAGCGCGGCTCCGCCGGAACCGAAGGATCGCTCGGGTTGCGCCGCGCCGGGAGAGATGAGGGACCCGCATCGCCGGATCTTCCCTCTTTGCCGGGCCTTGCTCCTTCGCCGGGACTACGGAGGACGAGAGGCGAGAGGGGGTGAGGAGGAATTGGCGGAAGGAGTATCCGACGATCCGAGGGGGGCGCCCTCGGCTACATCGCACGCGTTTTATGACGAACCTCGGCCCGGAGTTTCCGGACAAGAGTCATCTGGGTTTACTTCCCTCGTGATGGGGCCTTTCGAGCCCCGTCGCGGCCATGCGCCGGTTAGCCGCAAAAACGCTCAAAGCGCGCCAGTGGCCCGAAGGGCGTTCTCGGTTACCTCCGTTGCTGCTGTTCGCTGGCTTGGGGCAGGAGGCAATGGACGCCGCAGAGATCGAGTTTTCCCGGTTCCTCCATCTTCCGCGTCCCACCCCTTTCCGACGAATTCCACGCCGCGCATCCCGGTTCCTCCTGTGCCGGCTTGCCGCCACACCCGCGCCGTCCGTAGGTATCCTGACCCTATGCCCGATCTTTCGCCCAAGGCCCGTTACATCATGATCGGCGGCTTCCTCGGGGCCGGTAAAACGACCGCGGTCGGCCGGCTCGCCCGCCAACTGAGCGGACAAGGCCGGCGGGTCGGGCTCATCACCAACGACCAAGGAAGCAACCTCGTCGACACCGCGATGCTCCGCTCGCAGGGGTTCGCCACCGAGGAGATCGCCGGCGGCTGCTTCTGCTGCCGGTTCAATTCCCTCGTCGATGCAGCGCATAAACTCACGAGCGAGACGCGACCCGAGGTCTTCATCGCGGAGCCGGTGGGGAGCTGCACCGACCTCGCCGCAACCGTGACTTATCCCCTTCGGCGGATGTACGGGGAGCACTTCACCATTGCGCCCGTGAGCGTGCTCGTCGATCCCGTGCGCGCGCTGCGCATCCTCGGGGTTGAGCCGGGCGGCAGTTTCTCCGCCAAGGTCGTCTACATCTATCGCAAGCAGATCGAGGAGGCCGACCTCGTCGTCATCAGCAAGAGCGACCTCGTCGATGCCGGTCGTTTGGATCGTCTGCGGGCCGCGATCTTGCAGGCTTACCCGGGCAAGGAGATCCTCGCGGTCTCCTCGCGCGACGGCAGCGGGCTCGAGCCGTGGTTTGCGCGCATCACCGGCGGCGAGCAGTCGGCGCGGCTCGTCATGGACGTCGATTACCAGACCTACGCCGAGGGCGAGGCGCTGCTCGGCTGGCTCAATTGCACCGTGCAGGTCTCGGCGGCGACGCCGTTTTCAGCGGACGATTTTCTTCCGCGTCTCGCCGGTGAAATCCAAGGACGACTGCGCGCGACCGGCGCGGAGGTGGCGCACCTCAAGATGACCTTCAGCCCCGACGGCAGCTTCGCAGGCGAGATCGCGGCCGTTAACCTCGTGCGCAACGACTTCGTGCCGGAGCTCTCCTACCGATTGGAACTGCCGGTCTCGTCCGGCCAGCTCATCCTCAACCTACGTGCCGAGGCCGCGCCAGAAGTGCTCGCGGAGGCGGTGCGCAGCGCGCTTGCGATGGCCGCGGAGAATTTCGGACTGCGCGCCGATTTGGATCACCTGGAGCACTTCCGCCCCGGCAAGCCGACCCCCACCCATCGGTTGGGCGGACTTCAGTCCTGACCGAGTGCGGGTGAAGCCGCCCATGCCCTGTCCGACGTCAGCTTAACCAGCGCACCCGTCACGAAGATCATCGGGTACAGCCGCTCGAAGTACCAAAGTTTCGCGAAGTAAAAGCCGATCGGAGAAGGTTCCCGCCAACGTCCGTTTTCAACCGCGGCGGCCAGCCACTCCGCCCCGCGCGTGATTGCGATCCGGGCGGCCTCGTGGCGATCCGCATCGAAGGCTTCGCACGTCCAGGCGGTCGCCAGGGCCTCGACGGCCAGCCCTGTCTCCTCGGCTGACGAATTCGCCTTCGGCGTCGCGCTCCAACCGCCATCGGCGTGCTGAGACGTGACCAACCACGCGAGCGCGCACCGCAGGCTCGTGAGCGCGGCTTGTCGCAACTCAGGGGACACCGCCCGCTCGCACACCACCAGGTCACAGAGGGCCGGTATCACCCGCGCCGTTCCGTAGAGCGGATTCTCGTCCTCGGGTGCGTCCTGGTGTCCGAACCAGAGCGGAATCCATGCGCCATCCGGTCGCTGGGTGGACTGCAGGAAGCCCATCGCGAGTGGTAGCGCTCGGTCGACCCGAGCCTGCAGTGCAGGCGGCAATTCCCCGCGCCAGGCGAGCCAGGCCCGTAAGGCGTGCGCCGTGAGGTCGGGGCTGCTGCGGTCGAAGGGCAGCTTGCCCCAGCCGCGGCAGAAGGTGGGGATGCCTCCGTCGCGGTTCTGCAGATCAAGCAACCACTCCACGCCGGCGGCCGCGGCCTCGCGTACAGCGGAGTCGTGCGGATCTAGCTGCCGCAGCGCCAGCAGCGCCCCCGGTGTGTCATCCGCATCCGGCACGCCTCCCGGCAAGTGGGTCCACGACCAGCCCCCCGGCGCCGCCAGGGTGAACGGGTGCACTGAGCGGTGCTGCTGATAGAGCAGCCATTTGCGCAGGGTTTGTCGCTCCGGCTCCGAAAGCCCGGATGAGTTCGGTTCATTGCCGCCCAAGGCTTGGATCGAAAGGGTCGACACCCACGTGGCCAGGTGGGTGTCGATCGGCCAGCTTCCGTCCGGTCGCATCGATGCTTCGATGAACGCTAGCCCGCGGCGCAGAGCCGGGTTCTCCACGAGTCCCAAGCCGGCGAGGCTCATGGTCACGAAGCTCGTCAGCGGGGTGGCTTCGAGAAATCCGCCGTTCGCGGGCTGCAGCGTTTCCAGCTTTCGCAACGTGGGCTTGCGGCAGAGATTGCGCAGCGCGCGCAACAGCGGATTGCGCGTGGGACAAAGGCCGTGGCGCACCTGCCCGATCGCGATCAGCGCCGGCAGGGCGTAGCTCACGACGGGCAATTGCAGGGCGCCGAACCAACGCTGCGGCAGAACCGCGACCTCGAACGGCAATTGCCGCACGCGGCGCCACGCTTCGGAGCCCGGGCCCAAACGGCCGCACAGGGCGCACAGGGTCAGGATCGGAATCGAGAACGTCCGGTCCTTTCCGTAGCGCTGCTCGATCGCCCGCACCAAGGCAGGCGGCTCGAGGCTGCCCGCCGCCCGCCGCAGCCACGCTTCCGCCGCCGTCACCGCGGCGAGAATGCCGTCGATCCCTTCCGGCGCCAGCCCCAACGCGGCCCAGCAGAGCGTCGTGGTGCTGATGTTGCTCATGCTGCGCGTCGTGTCGCCCCAACCTCCATCCGCGTTTTGGTGCGCCGCCAGCCAGCGGTGCCCTCGGGCGATTCGGCCGGCCACGCGCCCCGCCACCACCGCGTCGTGGCGCGCCACGAGGGTTAGCGCCACCACGGCGGTCGCGGTGGAGAGCGCGCTGGCGGACAACTCGCCTTCCCAGTGCCCTCCGGGCCCGCGTTCCGCCCGCAGGGCCTCCGCCGCGGCGTTCCTTGCCCGCACCACCTGCGCGCGGAGATCGGGGGAGAGGACTTCGCCGATCGAAGAGTTCGGGGTTTGGCCGGACACGGGTGCGCTCACCGGGACTCGCCTTCGCCGGAACCGTCTGTCGCGCGGCTCGCCGCCCAAACTTTTCCCATCGCATCCCGCAGGGCCGTCCACTCCGCCTCGGTCGTGCTCCAACCGGCGCTCACCCGCACCGCGCGTCCGGCCTCGGAAGCGGAGACGCCCATTGCAGTGAGGACGTGCGACGGTTCCTCCGAACCGCTCGCGCACGCCGAGCCGGTCGAGACCGCGAAGCCCGCCTTGTCGAGCCGGACCACCCAGCGTTGACGGCAATCGGCCGCGGGCAGCAGAAGGCTTGAGGTGTTCCAGAGCCGCGGTGCCCCTGCGCCGACGACCCGTGTTCCCGGTAGCGCAGCCGTCACCGCGGCTTCGAACGAGTCTCTCCACGCGGCGTGTCCCGCCGCCTCGCCTGCGGCGATCCGCGCCTCGCACCATTCCAGTGCCGCGATCATCGCCAGCACGCCGGTGACGTTTTCCGTGCCCGCGCGGCGCCCCTCCGCTTGTTTTCCGCCGTGCACCAGTGCGTGAAAATCGCCGGTGGCAGGTACCTTGAGGAAGCCCACGCCGCGCGGCCCGCCGAACTTGTGTGCGCTCCCCGCCGCGAGATCGCACGCGCCAAGACCGTCGACCGGCATGCGGCCGCACACTTGGGTGGCGTCGCAGAAGAACGGGATGCGCTCGGCGATGCACCAGTCGCGCACTTCGCGCCAAGGCTGCAACACGCCGGTCTCGTTGTTCGCGGCCATCACTGCCACGAGGGCCGGACTTTCCCGGCGCCGCTGTTCCCGCAGCCAGCCGACCTCCACCACTCCGCGCGCATCGACCGGGATTTTCTCGATGCGTCCCGCAAAAAAACGCCGCGCGTTCTCGTGCACCGCGGGGTGCTCGATCGCGCTCACCCAGGCTACCGCGCCCGGACCGGCGGCCTGCCCCGCGTGGTGGATCGCCGTCGCGCATCCCTCTGTGGCCCCGCTGGTCCAGATCAGGTCGGTGTTTCGGCATCCGAGCCGTGCCGCGAGACGGTGCCGCGCATCCTCGAGCGCGTACTCGGCCCGCGCGCCGGAGCGGTGCGGGCTTGAGGGGTTGCCGGGGAAACGTTCGGCGGCCTCGAGCCATGCCTCCCGTGCGGCCGGCAGAAGCGGTGAGCTGGCGTTATGGTCGAGGTAGATCAACGGGGGAACACCCAGGGCGGCTCGGTCGCAACCGAAACCAAGTTCTGGCTACGTCGCGCCGGGAAGAAAGAGGGAGGGTGAGGTGGAGAAGGGGACGAAGGGACTGGGGGAGTGAGGGTGGGAAATCGTGCGGAAAAACGATGCCAGACCTTGGCGTTGCATACCGGGTCCGGCTTGCCGCGCGGAGCCTTGGCCGTGCCGGCGACCTCCGGCCACACCGAAATCGCCAACTCGCTCCTTGCCATCGCCGCCCGATGACGGAGGTTCGCGCGGCAGGCATGAGCGACGCGCAGCCCCAGACAATCCCCTTCAAGCGCTCCCATTTCGTGACGCGGCTTCCGGCCGGCGCGATGTATTCGCCCTCGCACTTCTGGCTGTTTCCCGAGGAAGGTGGTGTGTGGCGCGTGGGGTTCACGAAGTTCGCGGTCCGCATGCTCGGTGAGCTCGTCGACCAGGGTTTCGAGACCAAGCCCGGGGAGGCGGTGCGGCCCGGGACGATCCTGGGGTGGATCGAGGGCTTCAAGGCGATCAGCGACATCTACTGCGTCGTCGAAGGCGTGTTCGAGGGCGGCAATCCGGAGCTGGCCGGCCATCTCGACCGCATCCACGACGATCCCTACCAGACGGGATGGCTTTACCGTGTGCGCGGTGTGCCGGACCGCAGCTGCATGCCCGCCCTCGAGTACGTGGATCTCCTCAACGCGACCATTGACCGGATGCTGCAGCAGCAGAAGGGTGAGTAGTCCCCACCGCCCATGCCACCAGCGGACAACACCCCTGCCCCCGGCATCCTGTACTGCCACTGCACCTACGCGCAGATCATTGATCCGGCGGTGAAGGCGGGCGTGTTGCGCCGGCTGTGTGATTCCGGGCGGTCTTTCGAGGCCGTGGCCGACCTCTGCGAGCTCTCGGCCCGTCGCGACCCGGCCTTGGCGCGACTCGCGCGCGGACCCGGAGTGAAAATCGCCGCCTGTTACCCGCGCGCCGTGAAGTGGCTTTTCGCCTCGGCCGGCAGCCCGCTCGATCCCGGTGCCACCGAGGTAGTCAATCTGCGCGAACTCCCCGAGGACGCTGCCGCGGCGCGCCTGCTCGCGGACGACCTCCAAACCAACCTCCCGCCCGATAAATCATCGGCGGCGGCAACCTCGACCAGTTCACCGGCGTCCTAGCCCCGCTTCCATGTCGATACGCGACCAGAAACCGTTGCGGGTGGTTCTCTACGAGGGCCGGGACTCGACCCCGCTTGAAGGGGAACAGCGGTTCGCCGCGGTCTCACGCCTCCTGCAGCAGGGCTTCGCGATCACCCGAGTGGGTGGAGCGGGCCGCACCGCGCCGGCGGACGACAGCGCGGCGCTGGTGCTCGGTCGCTTTGGGGGCGAAAAGGCGGCGGATTTTTCCGCGGGCACCTCCAACGGTCAGGTGCGGGTGCGCGACATCACGGGCCTCGACGCCGAGCAGGTCGCCGCCGAGGTGGAGGCCGCGCGCTCCGAGCGGCAGGCTCCGGCGCCGGGCGCGTGGAAACCGTGGTTTCCCGTCATCGATTACGACCGCTGCACGAATTGCATGCAGTGCCTGAGCTTCTGCCTCTTCGGGGTGTACGGCGCCAGCACGCAGGGCGGCATCCAGGTGCAGCAGCCTGACAACTGCAAAACGAACTGCCCCGCCTGCTCGCGCGTCTGCCCCGAGGCCGCGATCATGTTCCCGAAGTACAAGGCGGGGCCGATCAACGGCGACGTGGTCAAGGACTCCGACCTGCAGCGCGAGAAGATGAAGATCGACATCTCGGCCCTGCTCGGCGGCGACATCTACTCGATGCTGCGGCAGCGCAGCGAACGGGCGCAGTCGCGCTTCTCCAAGGAACGCGACTCCGACAAGGCCCTGAACGAACGCCAGAAGTGCCTGACCAAGCTCGCCCAGGCTGGTGACATCCCGGCCGAGGTGCTGATGAGCCTGCCGACACCCGATGAGATCCTGCGCCGCGCCGGCGAGGCGCGCGCCAAGGCTCAGGCTGCGCTCGCCGTCCAGCAGAGGTAGCCGCGCGATGCTGCCCGCCCTCGTCTACCGCACGGTCCGCTCCGCGGACCCGAAATGCTTGTGGAAGTTCGCGTGGAACTTCGGCCTGAAGGGCATGATCTCGGTCGAGAAATTCAAGCGACGGCTGAAGCGCGGCGAGTATTTCCCGGCCTTCCTCCACCTTTCGATCATCAACACCTGCAACCTGCGCTGCCAGGGGTGCTGGGTCGACGTCACCGCCCGCGACGCCATCGATGTCGACGCGCTGAACCGTGTGATCACCGACGCCAAGCGCCACGGCAACGCGTTCTTCGGCATCCTCGGGGGCGAGCCGTTCCTCCACCCGGAACTCTTCACGATCCTCGAGGCGCATCCGGAATGCTATTTCCAGATCTTCACCAACGGTCAGGCGATCACCCCGCAGGTGGCGGAGCGCCTCCGGCGGCTAGGTAACGCGACGCCGCTGATCTCGATCGAGGGACGCGAGGTCGTCAGTGACGAGCGCCGTGGCCGGAAGGACGTGTTTGCCCGCACGCTCCGCGGCCTCGAGGCCTGCGTGGAGGCCGGGTTGCTCACCGGCGTCGCGACCAGCCTCTGCCGCAGCAACATCGACGACCTGCTCACCGAGGACTGGCTCCGCGAGCTCATCCGCCGCGGCGTGCACTACGCGTGGTTCCACGGCTACCGGCCGGTCGGTCCGCAGCCCAACTTCGATCTCGCGCTCACGCCGGAGCAGCTGGTGCGCATCCGGCGCTTCGTCACCGACGCCCGTGCCCGCCTGCCCATCGCGATCGTGGACGCCTATTACGACCACGACGGCCGGGCGCTCTGCCCGATGTCGACCGGCATCAGCCACCACGTGAGCCCGCGCGGAGACATCGAGCCGTGCCCGATCCTGCAGTTCGCGGTGGAGGACATCCGCGATCCGCGCGGCGTTGTTGAGACGATGCGCACGAGCACCTTTCTGAAGGATTTCCGCGAGCTCAGCGCGCGGCACACCCGCGGTTGCGTCGTGCTGGAGCGACCCGACCTCGTGAAGGACATCGTGCGCAAGCACGGTGCGCGCGACACGACGGTGCGCGGCACGGCGATGGCCGAGCTCGACGCGATCACCCCGCGGTACTCGCAGTGGCTGCCGGGCGAGGAGGTGCCGGAGAAGCACTGGATGTACCGCCTCGCGAAAAAATACTGGTTCCACGATTTCGGCGCCTACCGTGACGTCGCCCACGACGCCGAGGACCGGGCGCGCCGGTTGCGCGCCGTGTTGGCGACCAGAGAATAGTTGGCACAACGCCTTCCAAGGACCCCAAATACCCCGATGAACGCCGCCCCTCCCGCGCCGCTGTCCGCCGAACCCCTCGCCGCGATGGCCGTGCCCCGCCATGCGGTGCAACAGCGCTTCCGCACCCCGAAGGCGAACATCCCGCCGACCCCCTTCGAGCGCACCCGACTCCTGCACGCGGTGCGCGACTACGTCGCGGAGGTGAACCCGGTGCCGCCGCTGCCGATGACGGAGCTGCGCGAGCACGCCGACCACCTGACGGCCCGGCTGGGCTGCAATCCTGTTTACCGCGATTACCTCGGCGTGCTGCTCAACAATGAGATCTGGCGTGAGTCGCTCGCGGCCGTGCCGTTCGAGAGGCGTCTGCTGCTCCTTCCGAAATGCATGCGCGTCGAGAGCAAGTGCCCGGCGCCGTTCGACGAGTTCGGTCTCCTCTGCAAGCAATGCGGTCTTTGCACCATCCAGGACCTCACGGCCGAGGCCGAAAAGCTCGGCTACGCCGTGCTCGTCGCCGAAGGCAGCGCGGTCGTCATGTCGATCATCCAGACGGGCAAGATCGACGCCATCGTCGGCGTGAGCTGCCTCAGCGTGCTGGAGCAGGCCTTCCCGTACATGGAGGCCGCGGCCATTCCCGGGGTGGCCGTGCCGCTGCTTCAGGATGACTGCATCGACACCACGGTCGACCTCGATTGGGTCTGGGAATACATCCACCTTTCCAGCGAGGACCGCACACGCCGGCTCGACCTCGGCGCCCTGCATGAGGAGGTCGATCTCTGGTTCACGCCCCCGTCGCTCGAGCTCATCATGGGCACCGCCGAGGGTGAGACCGAGCGGATCGCGCGCGAGTGGCTCGCCCGCGCCGGCAAGCGCTGGCGCCCTTTTCTCGTCGCCTCCGCGTACCAGGCGTTGCGCAGCGGAAGCCCCGGTGCGCCCCGGCCCGACGATCTCCGCAAGGTGGCTGTCGCCGTGGAGTGTTTCCACAAGGCTTCGCTCATCCATGACGACATCGAGGATAACGACGCCTTCCGCTACGGTGAGAAGACCTTGCACGAGGAGCACGGGGTCGCCGTGGCCCTCAACGTCGGCGACCTCCTGATCGGCGAGGGTTACCGCCTGCTTGCTTCATGCCAGGTGTCAGCCGAGCAACGCGTACGCCTGCTCAAGGTCGCCGCGGACGGCCAGCGCCAGCTCTGCCGCGGCCAAGGTGCCGAACTGTGCTGGGCCCGCCACCCGGAACCGCTCCGGGCCAACGCCGTGCTCGATATCTTCCGCCGTAAGACCGCGCCGGCCTTCGAGGTCGCCCTGCGGCTCGGGTCGCTCTACGCGGGGATCGCGGCGCACGACGAGGTGTCCGACGTGCTGGGTCGCTACAGCGAGGCGCTCGGGGTCGCCTACCAGATTCGCGACGACCTCAGCGACCTCGGCCTTGGCGGCGAGACCAACGACATTGCCGGCCTGCGTCCCAGTCTGCTGCTCGCGGTGGCCCACGAGAAGGCCAAGGGTGCGACGAAGGATCAGCTCGCCGCGCTCTGGAGCCGCACGTGGCCGGAGGGTCTCACGCCCGCGGCCGTCGAGGCCCTTTACCGCGAATTGGGCGCCGTCGAGCGGGCCGAGGTGTTGCTTGGCACGTTCAAGGAGGAGGCCATCCGCTCCCTGCACGATCTCGAAAACCACAACCTCAAGGGCCTGCTCCGCCGCGTACTCGGGAAGATTTTCAACGATGTCGAAATCAAGGGCTGGTGCAAGGAGCAGGAGGCGGCCAACCGCGCCGCGCCCCGAATCGTCCCTGAAGCCGTGCCGGCTTGAGCCTGCGTCTCCAGCTGCTCCAAGTCGCCCGACTTGCCCCCCGTTTGCTCGGCGACTCCACCGACCTCGTCCGCGCTTTTTTTCAACGGCAGCTTTCCGCCGAGGGCGCCGGGCTCGATCGCTCCGGGCGCCCCGACTTGTATTACACGATTTTCGCACTCGCCGGATTACAGGCGCTTGACGTCCCGCCGCCTTCCGAGCGCGTGGAGGCCTATCTCCGCACCCACGGCGACGGTGCCTACCTCGACTTTGTTCATCTCTCCGCGCTGGCCCGCTGCTGGGGCAGCATCGGACGCGAACGCCTGTCGGCGGAAGTTGCGAACGCGCTGCTCGGAAGGCTCGAGACCTTTCGCCAGCCCGACGGCGGTTACGACGGCGATCGCGCCAAGGGTCATGGCACTGCCTACGGCGCGTTTGTCGCCCTCGGCGCGTACGAGGATCTTGGCCGGACGCCTCCCCAGCCGCTGCAACTCGTGAAGGCGCTGGGCCGCCTTCAGTCGGCCGACGGAGCCTGGAGCAATGTCGCCGGGTCCAAGCTTGGCGCCCTCAACGCCACGGCCGGGGCCGTGACGCTCATCACCCATCTCGGGTTCCCCGTGCGTCCCGAAGTCGGCGACTGGGTGCTGCGCCAGGAACATCCCCAAGGCGGCTTCCTGGCGGTGCCGGGCGCGCCTATGCCCGACCTCCTTTCGACAGCCACTGCGCTCCATTGCCTCGGAGCTCTGGACCGGCGCATCGACAGCGCGCTGCAAGAGCGCTGTCTTGATTTCATCGATACACTGTGGAGCGCGGAAGGCGGCTTCCACGGCCACTGGGCCGACGACCATATCGACGCTGAGTACACCTATTACGGTCTCTTGGCACTCGGGCATCTGGCGGTCTGAACCTGTGGCCCCGATCCGCGGGAGGTGGGGGGACTTTTTCGAAGTCGGTCTTGCGCTGAGCAGATTCAAGCCCACTGGTACCCGCCCTCTTATGTCAGCCAAGCCGACCTCGCGTCTCCCTGTTCTTCTAACTGCCGTTTTGCTCTTTGCCGGCAACAGCTCCAATGCCGCCGATGCCGGCACCACGGTGATGACGCCGTTCAAGGTGGAGGCCGAGTTCGGGGTCGACGGCCTTCGCATCCAACCGTCGACGGCCGTGCTGAATCCTTATTTGTTGGAGCAGCACGGGATCCAGCAGCTGCAGGACCTCTCGGGCGCGGCGCCCAACCTGTTTGTCAGCAACAGCGACACCCGCGGGTTCGGCGACGTGATCGCGCTGCGCGGAACGACCAACTCGATCTTCTTCAGTTCGCCGGGTGTGGCGCTCTACATCGACGACGTACCGAGCGGCTCCGTGTCGGCCTACCCGAGCGGCCTGCTCAACATCGAGAGCCTGACCGTAAAAGCGGGCCCGCAGGGAACGGAGTACGGACGCAACGCCGCCGGCGGCGTGATCGAAGTCCGGACCCGCGAGCCGGGCAATCGCCACCAAGGCAAGTTACAAGTTGCTTATGGCTCCTTTGCCTCTTCGGCTGCACAGGCCTCTTTCGAAGGTCCGCTCAGTCCCACCTTGGGCTACTCGGTTGGCGTCGGACTTGAGGAGCGTGAGGGATTCATCACCAATTCTTTACAGAAAAAATCCGCCGACGATCGTCGTTCCGTTTCCGCTCGCGGCGCCCTTTTCTGGCGGCCCGATTCCGCCACGAAGCTTCGGCTGTCGTTGCGGCATGAGAAGACGAGTGATGACGCCACCCGGTTGACCTCGCTCTACAGCCCCGATCGCTTCTCCGTCGCCTCGAACATCAACGGCGAAACCAAGGTCGACCGCACGCAGTACTCCGCGCAGTTCCGGCGTCAGTTGGGCTGGGGTTCACTGGTCGCGACATCGGCCCGCCAATCCTGGAAACTGGATCCCTCGCTCACCGACTTGGATTTGTCGCCGATGTCCCTCGCTTATTCCCGCGTCGTGCAGGACGAGGACCTCTGGACCCACGAGGTGCGGGTGGAGTCCAAGGCCGCCGCCGGGCAGCCGCGCTGGCGCGCTGGTGTTTTCGCCTCGGATCTCGACACGACCTCGGACGCCCAGCGCGAGTTCATGGTGCCGCCGAGCGCCTACGTGCCGCCGGGGTTCATCCAGACCGAGCGCACGCAGTACACCATCGGGCAGAAGAACCTGGCGGCCTTCGGTTCCCTCGAGCAGCCGCTCGCGCCAAAAACCCAGCTTAAGCTGGGCGTTCGGGTTGAGGATACCTCGTCCTCAATCGATCGCTCCAAAGTGAGCTCCAATAATTTTCGCTTCCCGACACCGCCGGAACCCCGTCTCACACGCGATCAGAACCGGAATGAATTCTCCGCCAGTGCCGGCCTGCAGCACGGCTTGTCTTCCAGTGCTAACCTGATTTTCCGCAGCGCCTTGGGGAAGAAGCCGGAAGGCTTCAGTGGCTTCACGAGCAATCCTAACCTTGCTCGCTTCGGTAACGAGCGCCAATGGTCCAACGAGGTCGGAATCACCTTCGGTGACGCCCGCAGTCGTTTCGGCGGAAGCCTCGTCGGATATTGGGCGACGATCAAAGACTACCAATTCGAGCGCACCGTTCCCAACTCCACCGACTACGTCGTGGTGAACGCTAAGGAAGTCTCATCCCGCGGCATTGAGGCGAAGTTCATGTGGAGTCCGGTGGAAAAACTCTGGTGGGATGTCCAGTTGGGCACCACTCAGGCCAACTTCGAGGACCACGCCGACTCCTCGGGTGCCAAGGTCAACGGACGGCAGGTTCCGTTCGTGCCAAAATACACGCTGCGCACCGGCGTGACCCTCAGCTTGACCCAAGCCCTTTCGGTCAACGCCAGCTATGCCGCGACCGGCAGCACCGCTTATGATGAACGCAACACGGCCACCTTCACCCAGAAGGCGTACGGCTTGTTCAACGCGCAGATCCGTTACCGGGTCGAGGGTTGGACGGTGGCGGTCTACGGCCATAACCTAACCGATCGCCGTTACGACCAGTTCATCAATCCGGAGATCTTTGCCGGCAGCCCTGGGGCGCCTCGCCGAGTCGGGGTGCAGTTGAGCTTCGAGTACTGACGACCCCGTCTGGAGCCGCCCGCGGGGTGTTGCGGGCGGTTTAGGTCGGGGCAACGAGAGATAGGCCCGGCGGAAAACCGCCTTGCGGTTTCGCGAGTTGGCGCCTGCGTTGCTGGAGACTGCAACCGAACGGGGCTTTCGCTCGTCCGTAGCAGAGTTGCCCGCCGCTCCGAATCCTCATCGCCTTTTGTAACCATGAGACCCGCACCCCGGTTTATCGCCCTGCTCAGCCTAGTTCTTGGGATCAATTCCGCCTCGGCCGCCTCCGGCTGGCTCAATTGGCGCGGACCCGACCAGAACGGTGTCTCGAAAGCAGCCCAGAAGCTTCCCGACTCGCTCGAGATAGGCGGCCCGAATCACCGCTGGTCCTACAAGGTCCGCGGCGCAGGCACGCCGGTCGTCGCCGACGGCCGCGTCTACGCGTTCGGCTTCTACGGGGAGACGACCGACGTCGAGGAGACGCTGCTCTGCCTCGATGTGAAGACGGGACAGAAGATCTGGGAGTATCGCTTCCGCGATTACCTCAGCGACACCACTTACAACCGCTATGCGATCGGTGCACCGGTCGTCGACGCCGAGACGGGGAACGTCTACCTGGAGTCAACTTGGGGCCAGCTCATGGCCTTTTCGCGCGACGGTAAGCTGCTCTGGGAGCATTCGATGATGGAGGAGTATGGGCGGCTGACGTTCCCGAACGGCCGCACCGGCTCGCTTGCGATCGACGGCCCGCTGGTGATCACCGATGGCATCACTGCCAATTGGGGTGCCGACGGTCCGGCCCGCAACCGTTTCTACGCCTTCGACAAGCGCACCGGTGAACTCGCGTGGTTCTGCACGCCGGGCATCGAGCCGCTCGACAGCACGTTCGCCACGCCGGTCTTCGGCGACCTTGGCAACCAGC